>JAEEGL014816618.1_pt1 | contig 43823 bp, 42 predicted proteins | sample 9134231 | NCBI WGS metagenome assembly JAEEGL01 (sample SAMN16246548, study PRJNA631951) | gut metagenome | biome: gut microbiome; feature: rumen; material: fiber-attached | host: Bos | place: Iran: Karaj | collected 2018-10
TAACCAGCTGCGACTTGTCGGAGTTGAAGATGAAGACATTGAGATAGTAGTACAACAGGTCGTTGTGCAGATCCTCGCCCAGTTCGTCAAGATAGTACACGTGAGGACTCGTTATCAAGTCGTACAAGGCATCCAATATACGGATATACTTCTGAGTACCCTTTGACTGCCATCTGAGAGGAATGTCAAAGTCGCCATTATTGGAATGGTTCAAGAATGTGATAGAATCTGTTGTGGGCTTCAACAGAACATCTTTCATCTCCTCTGGGATATTTTCCTTTTGGATACGCTCGCGGAAATCGTTGGGCACAATGCGGTCTTCTACGACAGGACGATATTCCAGAATGTTCAAGTCGGCCTTCTGGAGCATGGTGTTATAGAACTTACGCTTCTTGGGATTACTGTAGGCTTCCTTCAAGATTTCAACAATGCCTTTATCCCCATCACCATCTATCTCGTGGTAGTTATCCATAATCCAGGTGTAAAGAGCATTGAACGGAGCTATATCTTCTTTCAAGGCAGCCTTTCGGCAAACAGACAACACACTGTGGTTGTTCAGTGTGTTTTCACGGATGCTTTCCTGTGTCTTGACTTGCAGTTTGAGGCTTGCACCGAACTTGATGTCTGCCTGTACATTCTCGCCCACAAAACTACGCTCATAGAACAGTGATTTGGATTTATTGGGGTAATAGTACAAGGCTTCACTCAGGATGTGCTTGCCGTTGAACTTGACATCATAATCATATCTGGTGCCATCGGCATAGAATGACACGTGCATTTCCGTTGGCTCATCTTTGGTGAGCACAAAGGGTATGCAACCGCCAATTTCGACTGTCGCATCAGCCTTTGGCATGACTAACAGACGGAACACCTCGTTCATGGCAATCAGCATGTTTGATTTTCCAGAAGCGTTTGAACCATATAGGATGCCTAACTTGTACAAGAACACACCATCAGCCACTTCGGTGACAAGTTCCGAAGATGGTCCCTTGGCCACAAAACTTAATTCCTGCTTGTCGCGAATGGAAAGATAGTTCTTTACCCAAAAATCTCGTATCATACCACAATATTTTATCTATTATCGTAATTTTGCTACAAAATTACAAATAATATTTGAAGCAGATACTATATTTATTGTTTATTTCTGTAATTATGATACGAATTTATGCATATTTAACTATATAGTAGGTGTTGAGATAGCATATATGCACCTAATTGTTGTTCTTCCAGATGCTTGGGTTCTTCGATGCCGAAGATATAGAAGAGCGAGGCTATAACGGCCATCACAGCCATATTGAGGATGCTATTACTTATATGTTATTGGGTTGCCATATCTCTATCCTGAAGTACTGTCCTCTGCCATCGGCGGGCACTTGCTTGAGCAGTATATCAATCACCCAATATGGCTTATTCAAATACTCTTCTATTGTCATATATGTAAAACTACTGTTTCATCTTGCTGTTCATACTCAATCAAAACAGTTTTTTCCAGAGCCACAATATTGTTACTGCACCAACAACGCAGAAGACAAAGTTGGTGAGATAGCCTTTGCCAAGCAGTTCTATATTCAGCAAGTGGCTGATGAAAGTACCGGCATAGCTACCAACGATGCCAATGATAAGGTTCAAGCAGCATCCTTTACCTTTGCCACTCATGATGCGATTGGCAACATAACCAATGAGGATGCCTGTCAGTATCGGCCAAGCCGTGAATTCAACAAGATGTTCTAACATACCTTTTTCTTTATAGCATTTTTTCTAATTTGTCAACAGCCTGAGTCATGTCCTCTCTAAACCGCTTGTGGTCTCTCAGGAAATCAACTCTGCCGTCGGATATGACATCATAAAGTTCCTGGCTCATGTCATCCACGTAGCTGCCAATGGCCAGTTCTATGTCATCCATCTGCCAATCGAGGGTAGAATGGATATAGACATTTCGTTTCTGATGTAGAAAGCTATATGCGGTCTCTACGCTGTCTTTCGTAATCATTGGTCGTAGCCGATGGGTCTGAACTGTTTCTGCCGCTCACTCCATACGAAACCGTACTTCATGAGATAATCTTTTATATCCTTGGGGGTTCTGCTGAAGGCGTAGCATAGCGATTCCAGCGTGTCAAACTCCTCGTCTCTTAAGAGCATGTTGACGCTCGAAACTAGAATGGCAGGGTCTTTGGGTAGATAATCCATACTTTTTATCTTAAACAATGTGGCAAAGGTACTAATTATCGGAGTATTTTCGCCATCTTTGCATCGACATTTAGGATAGTTTATGATTGTAGAGGATAACGTAAAAGTATACCATCAGCAATGGTCATTATCGCGGCCGACTTGGGGTTCTTGTGCTGCGTCTTGATCAACTTTTGTGCCATTTGTGTAAGTGATTTAGTTAAACATAGGCCGTTGATGCCGAGGGGGGATCTTTGGCTTAAGGAGATGCCTTCTATGAGCTATCCGGATAGGCTCTATGGGTCATGGAGATAGGGTCTATACCCCTATAGGGATTATCTCCATGAGTCGTAGATGACGTCTCTTTCACCGAAAGGGATTATCTCTTTCACCCTTACTTGGGGGGTGCTCGGCCCGCTGGCGTTATCGTTTGCAAAGGTACAACATTTCAAAGAGTGTTTTTCCGTAGTAGGGCGTAGTAGGACGCAGAAGGACTTACTTTTCCTTACTTGGTCACAGAAGGGCGTGGGAGGGGGCACAACCTTGCTTCGACATGCTCAGCAATCGTGACCCCTTACTTTCTGCGGTCCCTGAGCCTGTCAAAGGGGTATAGAAGGGACAGGGTTCTTACAGAGACATTTGGTTGGTGAGATAACCGTTGGCGACGGCGGCCTGACAGAACAAGCTTGAGGTGTCCCCCTTTATACTGGCCCCCATTAGGGGGCTTAAGTATAAGGGGGCCTCGGCTAATCTGTCAGTCTGGGAAGAGAATTGGCTGTACTGGCTCCCTTTGACGGGCTCATGAACCGTTTTTATGAGTCATCATCAGATATTTTCCAAGAAATATTTGGAACTAATCGTTTTTCTGCCTATCTTTGCAGAAACATCTAATAACCTAATGATATGAAAGTGCTATCTATAACCAGATTATTGACACTAAGCCTATTGGCGTTTATGTCTGCTTTTGTGATGGCGGAGACTTCAGATCGTCGTTTTGAGAAATATAATGCCTCTGACGGTTTAGCAGATAACAGTGCCCAGACCATATATTGTACAAAAGAGGGACGTATGGTGATCACAACGATGGGACAGATTAATTTCTTTGATGGTCAAAAATTTTCCTATATAGATCCAACAGAAGAGAACCTTTATCCATTGGTAGATTATGCAGGGAACTACCATTTATATTTTGACCGATATCATCACATGTGGTTGAAAAACACGCATAATGTGACCTGCGTGGATCTGCAAACCGAGAAGTTTGCAGTATCTATCAAAGAAGAGTTCGCAAAATTTGGTATGGACAAGCAGGTGAGAGACATGTTTGTCGATGCAGATGGTATCGTGTGGTTATCCGTCGAAGACGGACTCTATAGTGTTGAGTCTAAGAGGTCATATCCATTACGAAAGGGACATAACCTGCAGGATGTTGAGACCAGCCAGGATAAATATCTTCTGCTGTTCTACGAGGATGGACAGATGGACATGGTGGATCTGACAACAGGAAAGAGAATTTTGTTAAGTGCCGCCTATAACAATACAGAGAAGGAGACTTATGAATCGTCTTCGGTATTACTCAAAGACCACAATCTGTTCTATCAGATACGAAATGGTAAGAAACAAGCCATATTCCAGAGTTTTGATGTTGTCAAAAGAGAATGGAGAACGATTCTCAAGACGCCTTATCACTTGAATAACATTGCGAAGAAAGACTCTCTTTTCTATCTGTCATCAGAGTATGGTTATTGGGTATATGATGCTAGTAACGGCCATCTCAACCATGTAGAGAACCTGCTACTTCAGAATGGACAGTTGCTTAACACAGACATCAATGTGTTGGCTTTCGACAAGCAGGGCGGATTATGGGTAGGAACGGAAAAACGGGGTTTGCTTTATTCTCGTCCATTCGACCCTCCGTTTACCATCTATGACTGGAATGACAAACAGGCCAAGGTATACTATGGGTATATGTCACAGTATGCCAGATCTTCTACGACCTTTCGAGGACGGACTGTCAATTGCACCTATCGTGACTCTCGAGGATGGACGTGGGTCGGTACATCCCAGGGCTTGCATCTCTATCGTCATACGTCCGACCATCTGCCGCAGATTATCACAAAGAATGATGGTCTCCTCAATAATGTGATTCATGCCATTGTGGAGGATCATGAGAAACGGATATGGGTAACTACTACTTATGGCGTTTCCTGTGTGTTTATAAAAGATCGTGAGATAGACTATGTCTGCAGTTATAATGAGCATGACTGTGTGCCGAATGAGGCGTTTGTTAACGGGGGGGCTGCCTGTCTGCCTGATGGACGTATTGTGATGCAGTCACTTGATCATATGATGGTCTTTAATCCTCAGTCGATGGAAACACTAAAGGGCAAGTACGCGTATGAGATCTATCCCAAGTTGATCCAACTGCTTGTGAATGGTAATAATGTTGAGACGGGGGTGGAACATGATGGAAAGATTATCCTTGAAAAGGCTCTTAGTCGTACATCGGAGATCGATCTTAACTATAATCAGAATTCTTTGATGCTAATTTATTCGGCACTCAACTATTTCCGTCCTCAGCATACCTACTATCGGGTTAGGGTGAAGGGCCTGGATGACAGATGGCATATATACACCAGTTACGACTCAGAAGGAAAGGTTGATAAGAATGGCAGACTACGTCTGTTACTTGAATCACTTCGTCCAGGACTTTATGTTGTAGAAATCCAGTCTTCAATGCTCCCCAACCAATGGGATACTAAGCCGGATGAATGGATTGTTAGAATCCACCAGCCATGGTGGCGGACGACGGGAATGTTCGTCTTGTTGGGTTCGTTACTGCTTGTCTTGTTAGGCATTAATGCCTTCTGCTATCTAAGGAACGCTAACATGAGAGTGATGCGTAATAGTGAAGAGCAGGGCATTATCAATCGAATCAGGATCTTTGCCGAGAGGTGTTGTAATCGTGGAAGTGAGTTGTTGGAACCGACACCTGAAGAGGTGTATGGCTATGGTACTAATCCTCAGAATGAACTCTCGCCAGAGTTTAATGAAACCATGATAAAGATCATGCCACAGATTCTGTCAAAAGAAGGCTCGCAGATCTCGATGCGCGATCTGAGTAACGCAGCAGGGATGGATGTGCAGGAGTTTTATCAGCTGATCACGGCAAATATCTATAAGAGTCCCAGAGGACTGGCTGTCCAGGTGATGCTACAGCGTGCCATAGAGATGTTGGAGACAACAGGTAAGGATATTCCGGATATCTCAGAGGAGTGCGGATTCGTTTCTGTCAACTTTTTTATAGCTACTTTCTTCCATCATATGAAACAGACACCAGACCAGTTCCGTCATAAGAAAGGTATAGGTTAGTCTGAGATAAGTTGTCTGTAGGCAACCAACCGCCACGTGCGCTCTCCTGTCCCCTTATAGTATATATAGGCACAGTAGCGGTTCTCTGTTTGGTAGAAACTGCCTTCTGAAGGAAGGAGTTGCGTATCGCCGTTATTCGTCATCCAGAGATAATGATAGGAATAGTATCCCTGTTTCTGCATGATTTGCGCGGTGTATGTGTCACTGCTCTCGTCATAGTCCATGATGTATGTCTCCGGATCCTCTGTTGTCCAATGTCCATCAATGATAATACGACCGTCTTTTGACGGTAGGTTGCTTTTCAGACGATAGTTAACCCATACATAGTCACTTGTGATGTCATTCTCCCTGTTGTCGCTGTTACGGATATAGAAAGCACCGTCCGCATCTTGGTCGTAGATGTAATATGGCCTGGGTTCATCTATGAATGGGAATGCCTGATAGTGCGTCCCGTCCCACGTGATGTGCTCGATGCCCATGGTCGGGTGACTGGTGTCTAGGATCTCATATTTGCGGTACTCATTGCCGGCATCGAAAATAAGATCCCTGCAATGCTGCCATTCTAGTCCATGATGATTGACTGATGTTGGTCTTATATTCTGACGTTTATTGAATCTCTGTCCGTTTTGTGTGATGACCATCTGCAGTTGTTCCTCGGGATTCGACACCACTAAATCACAGAATCTCAATCCCATAGTCAATTGTTGATGGGTTTGATTGACATCGATGTCCGTGTTGGTTGTGGCATGAAGGGAGAGAGACATCGATTGTTCGGTTACCATAAACTCAACAGTCAGGATGTCCTCCTCTTCATCTTCTTCATAGACATGTATACGATAGTTGCCGCTCATCTTTAACTGACATCTCTCGTTGGGGAAGATGATGCTATAATGGGTATAGGGAACAACGGTGTTGATAGAGTGTTGATAGTCTTCAACGATATTGTCGTTAAATCCCTCGAGCCAGTCGCTCTCAAACACCTCTTCTGCTGCCGACCAGTCGGCTTCACATCGTTCAATACGATAGAGATAGCGGTGGTGATCGTGCGACAACTCGTCAAAACTTACATGTAATTGGTCATCGCTGTGAAGCCGCATGACGGCAGGCGAAAGCCAATCCTGATTGACTACTGCTTGCAGGGATTTAACTTGTGGAACATAAATCCTGTTCTCTGCCATTGCAAGGAATGGAAGTAACAAGAATACCACGGACATCATCCGAGTATTGATCTTAACCCAAAGTCTGTTCAATATAGTACTCTTCATATTTTCAGATGATAGGCTATTAGTTGACGGATTTGTCTGGTCTTCCGGTTATTCACTGGAGGAAGTGGCATATAGCCCTCGTCAAGGCCTGTCTGTTCACTTAATATCTGCATCAGACTACCTGTGGCTTCTTTTAAGTCTTTTTCCTCGAGGGCTTGGACGAGTTGATCATCGTTGATGGTATCGCGATATAATTCACGGGTTATCTCAATCAAGTGGAGAAGTTGTGGTTTCTTTTCTATTTGTCTGATCATTCGTATCAGATAATCAATCTCGTCGCCTTGATAGTCACCGATAATCTGTTTTATGCTCTGTGGGCGTGTGTAGCCTTCAGGAAAGTAGGCGCAGATGTTCGTAGTGTCAATAATGGGTATCGAAAGACCGAGAATACTTATGCCATAGTCGACGTAGTTGCGGATATTCTCATGCTCAGCATAGATAAGCAGACGACGCCAGTCTATACTCTCTGGATGAATGATGGTATCGTTTTTACTGTACCATCGACGATCACCCATAATGCCCGTTTTGATAATGGTATGCAGTGCCTTGATACTCATGTCATCCATCTGTTCCAACGTGTTGGAGTCGATGACCTTCTGATAGACAGCATAAGTCTTTGCACACATTTCCGCAGGGGTGATGGAATTTGTGATAACAGCATTACGGATATCTTCAATGCGGTGATTCCACTCCAGTTTCTCAAAGTAGGAGTGTTCAAGCTTCCCTAAACAGATAACGGCATAGGCTCGTTCAATTGTTTTTCTCTGTTCGAAAAGAGCCCTTCCCATTTTATCCTGCAGCTTCTGCTGACTGACATTCCAGGATTCCAGTTGGCCGTGGAGTGTTATGACGATACGGGCCCCGGAACGGTATGCACGATTTGCTGCGCGTAACAAGAATCCTTGCCAACAACCATGAACATGTACGATGTCGGGATGTATCTCATGAAGCATCTGCCGGAAGGTTGGAAAATTGTCTGCAACTCGTACGTCCACATTCTGCTGCATGCCGTCTGTCAGCATCGTAACATGCCGCTGAATGAGTTCTTCGTTTTTTTGATAGACGTGCAGGATTTTCATGTTCTATCCTTCCTCCCTTGATAATATTCACTCTATTATGAGAAGGGTTGTCGAGGATCGCTTGCAGAGGTTCTGCCACAGAATACCTAAGCGTAGTCCTAAGAGTTGAAGACGACTAGGTCTTTCTTCAAAAAATTTCAGAAGATCATGCGCGTAGTCCTTGTGCACAATGATAAAGTCGTATTTGCCCCGTATATATCTCATACGCTTCCCCTGGTGACCGTTACTCTTCTTACGCTCCGCTTTGACAATCTGTCGATGAACTTCTGTCACATCATCAAATGGTTGTAGGCGCAATCCTTTGCCTGTAAGGTAGCCGAGATATAGTACGGCATTGTCGCTCATCGAGTTCTCGATGGCCTGAAGCACGTCAGGTGCCACTGGCTTCTTCTTGATGTCGGCGATGATAATCCATTCGTTCTTAGCGGCTTTTACGCCAATAGTAAAGGACAGCTTCGGGCGAGACACGAGCCTGTTAGGACGTGGAAGGAAGGTGGTGTAGAGCTGTGGATAGTTGTTCTTCGCGAGCTTCAATACATCCTCGGTATTGTCGGTCGACGACTCGTCGACAACGATCACTTCATATCCTGGCTCGTAGACCTGAGTGAGAAAGGCAGGCAGGTTCTCTTCCAGTTCATAAGCCTGGTCATAGACAGTCATTATAATGGAGAAACAACGACTCATTTTGTCTGTATTATTATCTTGTTCTTACAACTCGTCACTAGTGTATCCTATAGGTAGTCTACGACAATTGTACTGTGATGCCATGATTTCTCCATATGCTCCAGCAGAGCGAATTGCCAACAGATCTCCACGTTTTGTCTGGTTTAAGTCTATTTGTTTGGCAAAAACGTCGGTTGACTCACAGATGGGACCAACAACGTCATAGCTGCTCATGGGCTCATCACTGGTTATATTCTCTATTTTGTGATATGCCTGATATAGCGCAGGACGGATGAGGTCTGTGAAACCGGCATCGACGATCGCAAACTTCTTGGTGGCGCCTTCCTTAATATATAAGGTGCGCGTGATAAGTGAGCCACATTGTGCAACCACGGCACGCCCCAATTCAAAGTGTAGTGTTTGCCACGAACGGAGTTTCAGTTTCTTGGCATATGTATCGAAATATGCCTTGAAGTCGGGAATGGGAACACGGTTCGGGTGTGCGTAGTCGACACCAAGCCCTCCTCCGACATTGATATGCTCAACATGAATGTGGTGGTTTTCCAATTGGTCCTGTAACTCATTTATACGGTTGCAGAGGGCCTCGAAATCACCCATGTCCAGAATCTGTGATCCAATATGGAAGTGTAGGCCGACGAACTTGACATTACTCAGTTTCTCGGCTTCTGCGATTACCGTTTCCATGTCTCGCATGGCAATACCGAACTTGTTCTCTGCCAGACCTGTCGTGATGTTCGCGTGGGTGTGCGCTCCAACATTCGGATTGAGTCTGAAGGCTACGGGCGCGATCTTTCCTTTTGCGGCAGCTAACGAGTTGATGACTTCCAACTCCGGAATACTCTCTACATTAAAGCAGAAGATATCATTGTCGAGACCTATGTTTATCTCCCAGTCGCTCTTACCTACACCGGCAAAAACAATCTTGTTACTGGGAAATCCGGATTTGATAGAGGCAACGATCTCACCGCCACTGACGCAATCTGCTCCCAGTCCGGCTTCACGGATGAAGCGGAGAATCTTAGGGTTCGCGTTTGCCTTTATAGCGTAGTGTACAACGAATCCCTTATGTTTGTTGGCTTCCTCGTTAATGGCGCGCAATGTCTGACGCAACACTTCCGTGTCGTAATAGTAGAAAGGCGTCTCGACCGACTGCATTTTTTCTACGGGAAATATACCTTTTGCCATATTCTTTTCCTCTCTGTTCGTTTTGTGTTTGGTTGTGTGGAATGTTATTTGTTGAAAATCGTGTCGCTTAAGTTCTGCAAAGCACGTTTCTTATCTTCTTCGCGGATCAGGAATGAGATGTTGTAATTAGATCCTCCATAGCTGACCATACGGACGGGGACGTCTTTCATCGCATCAAGAGCTAATGCCTCGAAGCCGATGTTTGACCAATCGAGATCTCCTACGACACAGATGATGCACATATTGGTGTCTACGGTCACTGTTCCGTATTTCTTCAGTTCGTCAACAATCTCTCCCAGATGGGCTGAGTTGTCTATGCTCATGGATACACCGACCTCAGATGTACAAACCATGTCAATAGGGGTTTGGTAGCTCTCGAAAATCTCAAAGACCTTACGAAGGAAGCCAGTGGCAAGCAACATACGCGACGACTTGATTTTTATCGCTGTGATGTTGTCCTTGGCGGCAACAGCCTTGATCTTTCCGTATTCTGTAGCGTTACTGATGGTCGTTCCTTCTGCATCCGGATCCATGGTGTTAAGCAGACGTACGGGAATACCTGCATATTTGGCTGGTTGAACACAGGTGGGGTGAAGGATCTTTGCGCCGAAGTAAGCCAACTCGGCAGCCTCTTCAAAATGAAGCTGATGAACAGGCTCGGTTTTGTCAACCACACGTGGATCATTATTATGCATACCATCAATATCAGTCCATATCTGGATCTCTTCGGCATTAATGGCTGCACCGATAAGTGATGCCGTGTAATCGCTACCTCCACGCTGCAGGTTGTCAACCTCTCCATATGCATTACGACAAATGAAGCCTTGTGTCAGGTATACTTGTGCACCGTCGTTCTCTTCAAGAATGGCATTGAGCTTCTCTTTGATATAAACAGGATCTGGCTCGGAATTCTTGTCTGTACGCATAAAATCAAGAGCATTAAGCAGTACGGCATTGATTCCTTGCTCTTTCATGTAGTTCACGACCATGTTTGTCGACATCATCTCACCCTGTGCAATGATGCTTTTCTCCTCGAAGCTGGTGAAGAGCTCTTTCGTGAACGAACGAAGATAGTCGAACTCACCACGTAGGAACTCGCGTGTCACGGTCTTTGTTTCTTCTTTGCTGTAGAGTTCGTCTACATGCTTGGCATATTTCTGCTCAAGACGGTTGATAACCTCATTGGCTCCATCAGGATTCTTTTTGTAAAGATAGTCGGAGATCTCAACGAGAGAGTTAGTGGTGCCCGACATGGCGGAGAGTACCACGAAAACGGGGTCGCCAGACTTTGTGACCAGTTCGGTCACTTCTTTCATCCTTTGTGGGGTGCCGACGGATGTTCCGCCGAATTTCATCACTTTCATATGCTTTGATTTTTTAATTGAATTCTACGCCTTTCTTATGGTCACCTGTTCCATTCTGCCATCCTGGCACTGGAAAGCTTTTCCAGGGTATTTGCTCAAGAGTGAGATATTATGTGTTGACATGACAACAGCAGTGCCACTTTTTGAGATGTTATAGAGTAACTGCATGATGTCATCTGCAGTGTCTTTGTCCAGATTCCCGGTTGGCTCATCAGCGATAATGAGTTTTGGACGATTGAGAATAGCACGGGCAATGGCAATGCGTTGTTGTTCTCCGCCGGATAATTCATTGGGCATCTTATCATGTTTATCTGAAAGCCCTATCTCTGTCAACACCTCATGAATACGCTGGTCAATCTCTTCTTTGTCTTTCCATCCCGTAGCTTTTAGTACGAAATGGAGGTTCTTATATATCGTACGGTCACTTAATAGCTGAAAGTCCTGAAAAACGATACCGAGATCTTTGCGCAGTGCAGGTATCTCCTTACGGCGAATCGTCTTTAGGTCATAGTCAAGCACTGTTGCTTCTTCTGCTTCGTCAATGTCAAGTTCGCAGTACAACGTATTAAGTAATGTGCTTTTACCTGACCCTACACGTCCAATGATGTAGACAAACTCACCGTTGTCTACCTGTAGGTTCACGTTGCTCAGCACTTGGACGCCCTGGTGCTGGTAGATATTTACGTTCTTATAACTGATCAGCATATCTGTCTTGCATTCACATTACACAATCCGGTTTGCGGTCTTTATTTCATCGTTCCTTGGGCCTTAGCCTCACGACGTTTCTTATCCCAGTTAGGATCATGGCGCTTCTGGAGTTCTGCCGCGATATCCTCGATGCGCATGCCTTTACTGGTCAGGAGTACAATCAGGTGATAGAGCATGTCTGACACCTCATAGCTCAACTGCTCATTTGTGCCTGTGCAGGCTTCGATGACTGCTTCCAGCGCTTCTTCACCGACCTTCTGTGATATACGTTTGATGCCATCTTTAAAGAGCTTGGTCGTGTAACTGCCTTCTGGCATTTCTTCGTGGCGACGGTTGATGAAATCCTGAAGCTCCGTAAGGAAGAGTAGGGGATTACTGGTGTTCTCTTCCCCCCAGCAGGTATCTGTACCAGTATGACAGGTCGGCCCATCTGGAATCACTTTTACAAGGAGGGTATCGTTGTCACAGTCTACATTTACGCTCACGAGGTTCAGAAAGTTGCCGCTGGTTTCACCTTTTGTCCACAGACAGTTACGTGAACGGCTCCAGAACGTCACTTTCTTTGTGGCCATCGTCTTCTCATAGGCCTCTTGGTTCATGTAACCAAGCATCAGCACATTCTTGGTGACGGCATCTTGTATGATGGCGGGGACCAGTCCACCGCTTTTTTCAAAATCTATTATCATATACGTACGTTTATTCCTTCGTTTCTTAGATATAATTTAAGTTCTGGGATGGGGATTTCCCCGAAATGGAAGACACTAGCAGCAAGAGCAGCATCGGAATGCCCCTCAATGAATGTTTCACGGAAATGTTCTTTCTTTCCGGCACCACCACTGGCAATGATGGGAATAGAGAGGTTGTCGGCCAACTCCCGGAGTGCCTGATTGGCATAACCGGCCTTGACACCATCATGATCCATACTTGTAAAGAGAATCTCTCCTGCGCCGCGCTCCTGGACCTCATGTGCCCATTCAAAGAGACCTCGTTCTGTACGTTCACGCCCCCCTTTAAGGTAGCAATGCCAACCGTCTTCGTCGTATCTTGCGTCAATAGCGCAGACGCAGACTTGTGACCCGAATCGGTTGGTTATCTTGTCAATGAGTTGTGGTTGACGGATAGCTGCGCTGTTGACGCTTACTTTATCAGCACCGGCATATAGCAGCCGCTCGACATCTTCCAATTCATTAATGCCTCCGCCGACAGTGAAAGGAATATTTATCTCCTGTGCTACACGAGTCACCATCTCTGTAAAGGTCTTGCGTCCCTCGAAAGAGGCCGTAATGTCAAGGAAGACCAGTTCGTCGGCTCCTTGCTCACTATAGGCCTTCCCGAGCTCAACAGGATCACCAGCTGAGCGCAGGTTCACGAAGTTCGTGCCTTTGACAGTCTCTCCGTCCTTTACGTCTAAACAGGGTATGATTCGTTTTGCCAGTCCCATAGTTCCCTGAGATTTATCTTACCTTCATAAATGGCCTTTCCAAAGACGACGGCAGGGATGCCGGCCGCATGGAGGGCTTTGATGTCATTGATAGAAGAAACACCGCCACTAGCTATCAGATGTAGTTGTGGGTATGCGTCCATGACTTGCTTATACAGGTCGATTGCTGGTCCGGTCAACGTTCCGTCTTTGGAAATCTCCGTACACAATACGTTTCGTATACCTGCATCAACATATTTCTGGAGGAAGGGAAGTAGATCCTCGTCAGAATCCTCTTTCCAACCGTTAATGCTTACCTTACCATGGCGTACATCAGCTCCCAGTATGATATGTTCTGATCCGTATCTCTCCAACCAACCCATGAACAGATCTGGCTGAGTGACGGCGATGGAGCCGATGGTCACCATTGAAGCGCCCGATGCGAACGCTTTCTGGATATCCTCATCGGTTTTAATACCTCCTCCAAAATCTACGGTCATCTGAGTCTCTGTCGTGATGGCTTTCAGTACCCCATCGTTAACGACATGCTTCGATTTGGCTCCATCAAGGTCGACCACATGCAGGCGCTTGAATCCCAGACCCTCAAATTCTTTGGCAACCTCAGCGGGAGAGTTGTGATAGATGGTCTTTTGATTGTAGTCGCCTTTCGTCAGTCGGACGCATTGTCCATTGATGATGTCTATGGCAGGTATCAGTTCTATCGCGTTCATTCTTCTAAAAAGACTATTTACGTTCATCATTTATCTCGAGGAAATTCCTCAGTATCCGTTCACCTATAACACCACTTTTCTCGGGGTGGAATTGGCAGGTGTAGAAATTATCCTTGTGCATGGAAGCACTATAGGGTTGGATGTAGTCTGCTACCGCAATGGTTTCATGACACAACGGTACATAATAGCTGTGAACGAAATAGACATACGGGGCGTTCTCGTGTTCTTTAAATGAGATAGGTGAGAGTATGCCTTTATATAGCGGATCCACATCGTTTTTCTCTTGAAAGGCTTGAGGAAGACTCAGACAGTTCCAACCCATACAAGGAACTTTTTCTTCATGTTTCTGCGGCTTGAATCGCTTGACCTCAGCATCAAAGATTCCGATACAGTCTACGTCTCCTTCTTCCGAGTGTTTGCAAAGCAACTGTTGTCCAACGCAGATGCCAAAGACAGGTTGCTTAAGATCTCGGATGACTTTGTCAAGATGCCTTGCTCTCAAGTACTCCATTGCCTCTGCCGCGTGTCCTTGTCCAGGGAATAGTACCCGGTCGGCTTTCTTGAGGGCTTCTGCGTCGTCAGTGAGTACAGGTTCGATACCCATTCTGCGGAGAGCATTCACCACAGAATAGATGTTTCCTGCATTATATTTTACGATTGCTACCTGCATGATTATGGACGATCAACTGAAGATAATGGTTTTGTTCTTATAAGTGAGGATCTTACGTTGGATATGTTTTGATACAGCGTGCGACAATACGATCTTCTCCAGATCCTTACCTTTCAGAACAAGGCTTTCTGGGGTATCTTTGTGTGTGATGCGTGTCACATCTTGTTCGATGATGGGCCCGGCATCAAGTTCAGCCGTCACGTAGTGGCTTGTTGCTCCGATAATCTTTACACCACGTTCCCATGCCTGATGGTAGGGTTTTGCACCGATGAAGGCGGGTAGGAACGAGTGATGGATGTTGATGATGTGGTGTGGATATGCCGCAATCATATCATCCGAGATAATCTGCATATAACGAGCCAGGACAATAAACGAGATGTCTTCCTTCTTCAGGAGGTCCATTTCTGCTTTTTCCACTTCGGCCTTGTTGGAATGGTCTTTCTTGATGCTCCAGACATAATAAGGAATACCAAACTGATCCGCCACATACCGCAGGTCCTCATGATTTGATATGATGCACGGAATATCACAGGCAAACTCTCCGGCTTTCCATCGTGCCAGCAGATCGTATAGACAGTGGCTCATTTTACTGACAAAGATGGCCATGCGTGGCCGTTTGTCACTGTAATATAGACTGAACTTCATCTTGTAGCGCTGCGCATAGAGCGTGGTGATATAATCATATATCTTGTCGCGTGGAATCATGAAGCCTTCCAGCTCCCATTCTATACGCATGAAGAACATGCCGTCCTGCTTGTCAACATACTGATCCAGGTATACGATATTACCCTTGTTGTCTGTAATAAACTTAGTCACCTCAGTGATGATACCCTGTTGGTCAGGGCAGTGAAGCAGCAAAATCGCAGTCGTTTCCATCTATATCTTTGTTCATTGAAATATCAAGGCGCAAAGTTACGAAAAATAATGGTAAAACGTGACATAAATGGAAGAAATTGCAACTAAAGGTTTAATTTCTTCGGAAATAGTGTATTTTTATTCGTCTTTGCAGTCTGCGCCTCGTAAAATGATGCTGGTGGCGCCGATTGTGAATAAGCATCCGTCTTCGATGACGCGACGCTCACGTGGAGAGAGCTCGACATTATCGACAAAGGTACCTGTGTTACTATTGTTGTCTTGTAGGGTATATGTCAGCTTCCCTTTTTTGTTGCGTCCAACAGTGATGGTGCAGTGGTTCAGGTCAACGCTGGGGTCCACGGTCTCGAAAACGGCATTGGCACGATTTCCCTTTTGATATTTTCCAATAACATTGCTTCCCATGTGGAGTGGGATAACTTGCTTGAAATGAAAGACATTCTCAATGATGACAATAGAACCGCAGCCTTCCTCGTTGGCCTGCTCATCAGGTTGCTCGTCCTTTTGACGGTCACGAAGCTTGGATACACCGATTCGAATGCCGAATTCCTTTCCGCATTCCGGACACTTGAAGACCAAGGATTGCCCACTCGAATACTTACTCTCGTCGAAAGTAATGTAGTGGTCACATTTCGGACAGCGTACTCGTTTCATGGTCTCTCTTGGAATTTGTATACCCAAGCTTCCGCAAGTTCTTCATTCTTGTGGATTCTTTTGAGGGCATTATAAGCCTCATTTTGCGTCTCGTAATGACCCAGAATAACACGAGTTATATGACGATGGGTATATACTTCTGTATCGTTATAACCTCTCTTTTGCAACTCTTCAACAAAGATTCTAGCGTTCTGCGGTGTAACGCAACTGGCCAATACGATACAATAACCGGTTTTCTTTTCACAAACGTTCTCCTTCTTGCCGTCGCATTCTGTCTTCAAGTTCGAGCTTTTGGAGGCGTTCTTGGGGCAGATCCCCGTCTTTGCTGTGGGCTTTATGATATCGGACTTCTTGATTTCGATAGAACTGGTGTTTGTGTCCTTTGTCATCATACCCCAAAGCAGACTGTTATTTAGATTGCTGATGGTGCGTGTCATCATCTCTGTCTTGCCCGTGGGTAGTGCAACTAGGAAAACGGCAATCAGAATAGCGGCAATAGCCACCGCATTGCGTATCCATGAGAATTTGATCTTCACCACATCATCATCATCGTCCTCCTCGACCGCCGTTTCTTGAACGTCGTCAACGGGAATGATTCTTGCAGTCGTTTCATGGCTCGCAGGTTCGTCTTCGCTGATCTGCTTTTCAAGAGACGGAACAATGTTCGGTGTGCTTCCTCCTATCTTGTGGAATTCAAAAGCTCCCAAACCGTAAAGGGTCGGAGTCAGAATGCCGGCCTCACAAGGGGTGAACATGTATTTCCCGTCTTCATTGAGTGAGAGCGTACCGATATCATTTAGTTCGTATGTTCCCTCGTTTTGAAGATGCTTCCTTAGTTCGTTGACCTCGTCTTCAATGCGCTGTAATGCTTCGGGATAGCTGATGTCGTATGCTTCAACATAGGACTGCGCCAATAGAGAATCGTTGATCTTCAGCTGTGGGTTGAATCCAAGCATACGTAATGGCGGAAGAAACGTGTAGTCTCCTTCGTCATAGCGTGCATCAATATGATGTGTCATGAATCCTCCCAGGTTGGGAACGATGACACAGTCGTTATTCAGCAGAAGTATTTCAATATGCCTTTCTAGCTCTATCACGAGTGCAAAGATACGCGTTTTTTGTGATATAAACAAATAAAAGAAACTTAAAATGCGTGCAAAATAATTTTTTTCCATTATCTTTGCAGCAAATTATGAACTCATGAAATACATTAATACGGAGATTAAAGATGTCTATATCATAGAGCCGAAGGTAATTAAGGATGGCCGTGGCTATTTTATGGAGGCATGGAAGCAGGAGGAGTTCAACAAATATGTAGGAAAGGTAGACTTTATACAGGAGAATGAGTCGAAATCATCATATGGCGTTCTTCGTGGTCTTCACTATCAGAAAGGGACTACTTCTCAGGCAAAACTGGTGCGTGTAGTCAAAGGTAAAGTGCTAGATGTAGCGGTAGACCTTCGACGGTCAAGTCCTACGTTCGGTCGCCACGTCATGGTTGAGTTGAGTGAAGAGAATAAACGCCAGTTGTTCATACCTCGTGGCTTCGCGCATGGCTTTCTGGTATTAAGTGATGAGGCCATCTTTGTATATAAGGTGGATGCTCCTTATTCTCCCCAGACAGAGGCCGGAGTCAGATGGGATGATAAGGATCTGAACATAGAATGGCCCGTTGGCCAGATGAAGGTTATTACGAGCGAGAAGGATTTAAAGCTGTCCTCGTTTAAAGATGCGGAAATGTTTGACTGACAACTTTTTATTGATAAGATGAATATAGCAATTGTAGGGACTGGTTATGTCGGACTTGTATCTGGAACATGTTTTGCGGATACAGGTGCGAATGTTACCTGTGTAGATGTCGACGAGCAGAAGATTGAGCGACTGAAGAACGGAGATATTCCCATCTACGAGCCAGGACTGGATGAACTTGTTAAGAAGAATGTAGCTGCAGGACGTCTGAAGTTCACGACAAACCTGGCGTCTGTGCTTGATGACGTGGAGATTGTCTTCTCTGCTGTTGGTACACCTCCAGACGAAGATGGAAGTGCCGATCTGAAATATGTGTTACAGGTAGCCAGGACTATTGGGGAGAACCTGAAAAAATATGTGGTGGTGGTTACCAAGTCGACGGTGCCGGTTGGTACAGCCAAGAAGGTGCGTCAGACTATTGAGGACGAGTTGAAGAAACGTGGTATGAATATTGAGTTTGACGTTGCTTCTAATCCGGAGTTCTTAAAAGAGGGTAATGCCATCAAGGATTTTATGTCGCCCGATCGCGTGGTGGTAGGTGTAGAGAGTGAGCATGCCAAGAAAGTGCTTTCAAAGCTCTATAAGCCGTTTCTAATCAATAATTTCCGTGTGATATTCATGGATATCCCTTCTGCCGAGATGACCAAGTATGCGGCGAACTCCATGTTGGCTACACGTATCTCGTTCATGAATGATATTGCGAACCTCTGCGAACGAGTGGGGGCGGATGTGAATATGGTGCGTGCCGGTATTGGCTCTGATACTCGTATCGGACGGAAATTCCTGTATGCTGGCTGTGGCTATGGCGGTAGTTGTTTCCCGAAAGATGTAAAGGCACTTATCAAGACGGCCGATCAGAACGGCTATTCCATGGAAGTCCTCAAGGCTGTTGAACGTGTCAATGAGAGACAAAAGGGCGTGCTTTATGAAAAGCTTGTAAAGGCTTTCGGAAGTGAGGGGGCCCTTAAAGGTAAGACCATTGCCATGTGGGGACTCTCGTTCAAACCAGAGACTGACGATATGCGTGAGTCAACTGCCTTGGTGATGATAGGAAAGTTGTTGGATGCAGGCTGTAGGGTCCGCGTCTATGATCCGATCGCCATGAATGAGTGCAGGCGTCGTATTGGCGATGTCGTGACATATTCCGCCGATATGTATGATGTCGTCCTTGATGCCGATGCGTTATTGTTGCTCACAGAGTGGAAGGAGTTCCGTCTGCCGGGATGGGGTGTCATCAAGAAAGCGATGAGACGTCCGCTTGTCATCGATGGTAGAAACATCTTTGACACAGAAGAGCTAGAGGAGAATGGTTTCGAGTACCATTGTATTGGAAAATGAACAGACAGATTATCATATTAGTTTTGGTTGCCTTCCTGACGGCTTGTGGACGTCAGGGAGGAAAGTCGGGTTCTGTTCCGGAAGACCAAGAGGCGAAGGCCTTGTTGCAGGGCATCTGGGTCGAAGAGGAGAGTGAGGACCTTTCTTTTCGAGTGAAAGGTGACACGATCTTTTATGCAGACTCGACAAGTATGCCTGCCTATTTCCGGATTGTTGGTGATTCGCTGGAACTTGCATCCGGAACAAAATATGGTATCGTGAAACAAACTCCGAACGTGTTCTGGTTTATCAATCAGAACGGTGACGTGATGAAACTCAGGAAGAGTGAGAATCAGACAGATGTCTCAGAGTTTGTACACGACACTCCGGAAGCTATGATCTATACGCATCAGGTTAAGACAGACTCAGTGGTTGTGTTTAATGGTGAACGATACCATTGGTATATTGCTGTTAATCCGACAAAATATAAGGTGACGAGACATGTCTTTAACGACGATGGTATGGAGGTAGAGAACGTCTATTATGACAACATCATGCATGTCAGCGTGTTCCAAGGTACAAGGAAACTCTTCTCTCAGGATTTCCGTAAACAAATGTATAGCAAGATGGTGCCGGCGAGTTTCTTAAAGGAAGCAATACTTGGTAAGATGGAGTATGGACATGCAGATACCAAAGGACTTCATTTCTATGCCACTCTCTGTATTCCGGATGGGGCAAGCTGTTATATGATAGAGACGCTTGTCACTTACATGGGTCAGATGACGATGCGCACAGTAGAATATTAAAAAGGAGAGCAGTCGGGCTCTCCTTTCTTATTTCTTGTTTATTCCTCTTCAATCCAGGCGTCCAGAAGCCTACGGGCTATAGATAGCTTTTCAGGAATCGTGGGCAGGTTGTCTTTTCTGAACCATCCTCCTTTGGCAATCTCACTCTCTTGCAGGTGAATCTCCCCACCGACATAGTCAGCGTTGAAGCCTACCATGAGTCCACAGGGATATGGCCATGGTTGCGAGGCAAAATAACGGATATTGGAAATAGTGACGCCTGTCTCCTCGAATGCTTCCCGAGCGACAGCCTCCTCCAGTGTCTCACCTGTCTCCACGAAGCCTGCTACCAGACCGTAGAAGTCTGTTCTGAAGTTCTTGGCTCTGACGAGCAGGACCTCATCGCCTCTGTGTATCAGTACGATAACCGCAGTGGCCAGTTGCGGCCACACTTCTTTCCCGCATTCTGTACATTTCTTCGAGATGTCCGTATCCATCTTCATCGGAGCCCCGCATACGCCGCAGAATTTAGTGTTCTGATCCCAGTAAAGCAGTTCCTGGCATTTTCCGGCCTTTAGGTATAATTCTTTGGGGAGCTTATAGTAGCTCTTACGAAGACCGCACATCTCATAACCTTCCTGGTCTGTGACAGGTTCATCGATCCGATAGGTTATCACCTCTGTACCGTCACTCATAGGAGTGATGCTAAGTGTGTTTGTCCATGGCTTTACATCCGTTGGTGGTTCTTCGCCACGAGGGATTGTATAGGAATTGTCTACTGTTTTCTTTAGTAAGAGTTCGTCTTTACAGAATACGAAATAAAGTTTCTCCATCGTTAGTGATATTTGTTATTTCCCGAAAAGGATGATACGGTCACGCTCTAAGGCTGGTTTGACCCATTCCTCTGGTACGAATTTCCAGTTGTGGTTTGGTTTGGGATTGACATTTCCCATCCGTCTGATCTCCTCTGTGAGATAATGGCGCTGGTCACGGTCAGAATGATAGATAACACGTGCCCCGATGGAGTCTCTGGGAATACCCGCTCCGTGGGTTAGTAGTTCTCCACCGCCGTTGGCACGGTAACTGTTCATGGCTACGCGATACCATTTCTTCTCGTCAAAGGGCTCGCCGTTCGACATACGAAGGATACGAACCTTCTCTCCGTCGGGTTTGGTCAGATCAACCTCATAGTCGATTCCGCAGGCGGAATCGAAGTTGAAGGTGTAGTACTGGAACCCTGTGCGCTGCTGATCGTCCTTTGATGCATCGTTGAGACGAAGCGCATGATCGTCGGGACTCTTCATGGTATTTGTCCACATGTCATAGCTGTACTCCAGATGTTTGCGTATCTCTTCTCCCGTCATCTTGAGCACGAAAAGAAGATTCTCGAAACGATACAATTTAAACATATCTGCCATGGTAACTTCACCAGCCTTGATGGTCGTGTCAAATGAGAGTGGAGCATTGAACGATATGTCAGCCTTGGTGATCTGTAACTGCAAGTTATGAATCAGGTCGGTAAAGGCCGAGTTGCCGAAGTAACAGTCGCGCGTATAGACTGGTGTCTCAAATGAGCCGATTTTCTGACTGACGTAATCCTTCACGGCATCGATATCTTTCTGGAAATAGTCAACCATCTGTTCATCTATCTCCTCGTCTCTGACGCTAACAATTTCCCCGGAAATGTTCTTCTTGACAAGTCTGCCTTTCTCATATGTCAGTTCAATGTCCGCTTCCGCAATATTCTGTGCCCAACAGGAGGGGTCAATAATAAGAACCTGTTGGCCTTCTTTGTTGGTGATCCACTCGTTGTGTACCTGATGGTCGTGCCCGAAGAAGATGATGTCAAAGCCGGGGACCTCACGGGCAACGGCGGCCGTCGCATTCTCCTCATAGTCTGGCGTTACGATGCCGCCATCCTTTCCAGAATGGAAAAGACCGAAGATAAGGTCTGGGCGTTCAACATCCTTCAGGTATTTGACCCATTTCTTGGCACAAGTGACCATCTCCTCGAATTCAATTCCTTTGTATGTGCTCTCATTCAACCAGTTCGGGATGGCCGGTGTCAGCATACCGATGACGGCAATCTTTACACCGTCAACGTAATGAATGGAGTAGGGTTGTAGCCCATTATAGATGTTTTTGGGATTTGCACTCTTATCAGAGCCGGTCTTGATGATGTTCGCTCCCAACAGTGGACAGCGTACCTCACGAATCCACTTGTCGTAGACCTTGTGACCAGGTTCAATGTCATGGTTGCCGACGGTCTCAGCATCATATTGCATGTAGTTGATGACTCGTGCGGCAAGGTTCACGTTCTCCGGCATCACGTAGTTCGACCAATAGACGCATGGCTGTCCTTGGAGGATATCACCGTTATCAATCAGTAACAAGTGGTCTTTCCCGTATTGCTTACGCTGTTTCTCTACATAGGTGTTCACCCGTACTAGAGTCCCTTTAAGTGCTTTTCTCTCCATGAAGTCATAAGGGAAAAAATGACCGTGGACATCACTGGTCTCAACAACTTTCAGACGAACGGTCTTCGTTGCTTGTCCCAGGGTGGGAAGTACGGATGCAACCATGGCGGCTATCAATAAGACTTTCTTCATACTCATAAATTTAGTTGCAAAATTACGAAAGAAATCCGATATCGCCAAATAAAATATTCTTTTTAGGCATACTTTTTGCTGTTTGCCGTATAGAGTAAAATTGAGAAGGAGAAAAGAGACATGGCATTTATTGATTATTACAAGATATTAGGTGTTGACAAGAATATCCCGCAGAAGGATGTCAAGAAGGCATATCTGAAGCGTGCCAAGCAGTTTCATCCGGATCTGCATCCCGATGATCCTAAGGCAAAGGCGAAGTTCCAGGCTTTGACGGAGGCCTATGATGTCATCGGTGATCCGGCGAAACGTGCCAAATATGACCAGTATGGTCAGCAGTGGAAACAGGCTGAGCAGTTTGGTGGTTATGGTGGTGGTGCCGGTGGCGGTAATCCGTTTGGAGGCTTTGACTTCTCCAGTTTCTCTGGCGGAGGAGGTTTCAGCGATTTTTTTGAGACGCTCTTTGGTCGGAAAGGACAGCAGGGAGGCGGTTTCGGTGGCTTCCAGGGCTTTTCTGGAGGTGGCGGAAATGCCTTCTCAGGCTTCTCAGGAGGAGGTAGCCATCGTGCCCACTCCGGTGAAATGAATGCGACGGTCTCCATCGACCTCTATACAGCTCTGCTGGGCGGTGAGGTGGTGATAACCCTGTCAAATGGACAGAAGGTGAAGATGAAAATCAAACCCGAGACGCAGCCGGGTACAAAGGTCCGTCTTCGTGGCAAGGGGTATGACCGGGGAGATGGTACCTTTGGCGACTTGATTATAACCTATCAGGTGAAACTACCGCAACAGCTTTCCGAGCGACAGAAGAATCTGCTTCGCCAGATGCGTGAGGCCTGATTTAGATGAAGGCCTCTGCTCGACGCAGATCTTCGGGTGTGTCAATGCCGACAGTCTCAACGTCCGTCAGTCCTACGCGGATACGATAACCATTTTGAAGCCAGCGCAACTGCTCCAGACTCTCTGCTTTCTCCAGACTGCTCTGGGGCAGTTTCGTAATCTCTGCCAGCACCTCACGCCGGTAGGCATAGATGCCGAGATGTTTCAAGAATGGATACTGTCCGAGCCACTCCTCGCATTCCTTACCCCTGATGTATGGAATAACACTTCTACTGAAGTATAGGGCGAAACCACGGTTGTCTGTAATAATCTTCGGAGAGTTCGGGTTCTCAACAGCCTCTATCGATTCAAAGGGCTTTCCTAATGTACCGATCTGTGTCTCCGGTTCATCGAAGAGGCGCATCAAGGTCTCTATCTGTGAGGGCTGGATGAAGGGCTCGTCCCCTTGTACATTAATGATGACATCAGGCACATTCTGCTTCCCTGCCTCTCCCATATATTCTGGTGAGGTAATCTTCTCTACAGCCTCTTGAATGCGGTCGGTGCCACTTTGATGGTCTGTTCTTGTCATGACCACCTTTCCTCCAAAGGACTCCACAGCGGCATATATCCGTTCGTCGTCAGTGGCCACGTAGGCATCGTCGAGCACATTCTTTACTTGCTCGTATACTCTCTGTATCACAGTCTTACCGCCCAACATGGCAAGCGGTTTGCCCGGAAAGCGCGTCGAAGCGTAGCGGGCAGGGATAATAGCGAAAAATTTCATAACGTCGGCAAAGGTAATAAATATTCGGCAATAAACGTTAATAATCAACAATGAAATTTGGCGGTCTCCGGAAAAATACATAAATTTGCAAAATGATTAATATGGATTCTGTGGTTGTGAAAAAGAGTATTATCTGTATATATATGATGGTGTTGCCCGTAGTTGCAGGAGCTCAGAAGATTACGCTGGGCTCGGCTGTAACAAAGGACGGAGGACAGTATCAAGGAGAGATGGTAATGGGTAAGCCTCATGGTAAGGGCAAGGCAGTTTATAAGGATGGCAATTGCTATGAGGGGGAGTATGTGAAAGGCAAGCGTCAGGGCTATGGCATCTACACCTTCTTTGATGGAGAGAAATATGAAGGTGAATGGTTCCAGGATCAACAACACGGCAGAGGTGTATATTATTTTTCCAATAACAACAAATATGATGGTCTTTGGTTTCGTGATTATCAGCATGGTCATGGGGTGATGTACTACTTCAATGGCGATAGATATGAGGGAGACTGGCGACAGGATCAGCGTTCGGGAAAAGGTCAGTATACATTCGCTAGTGGCGCTTTCTATAAGGGCGATTGGCTGAACGACAAGAAGAACGGTCGGGGTTTCTACGACTGGGGTGATGGCTCTACCTATGACGGCGACTGGAAAGAGAATATGCGCTCGGGAAAGGGCACATTCAGATATGCCGATGGCGACGTGTATGTTGGTCAGTGGCTCAATGACGAGATGAATGGTCGTGGCGTATACAAGTTCCAGAACGGTGATGTATACGAGGGCGACTATGAGCATGGTGCACGTACAGGTACTGGCGTCTTCAAATATGCCAATGGCGACAAGTATACTGGACAGTTCTATAAAGGAGACAAACAAGGCCAAGGCACCTTCGCCTGGAAGAATGGCGATACCTATGTCGGCCAGTGGAAGGCCGACAAACAGGAAGGAAAAGGTAAACTCACCAAGAAAGGCGGTGACGTGATTGAAGGCTCGTTCCGGAATGGTCAGCTCCATGGTGAGTGCGTGATCCGTTTCTCTGACGGTTCGAAGTTTAAAGGCCAGTATAAGGATGGTAAGCGCCATGGTGCTGCTATCGAGGAGGATAAGGACGGAAACCGTTTCGAAGGTACATATGTTGACGATAAGCGTGATGGCAACTTTGTAGAGAAAGACCGCAATGGAAATATCACGGCTCAAGGCTCCTATACCCGTGGGCATCGTCAGCTTCGATAAACTACTAAATATCTTTCGTTATGATCATTGATACGCTTGACAATCTGGGCAAATATGTGGTATTGAACCCGTTGTTTGCCGATGTAATAGATTTTCTTAAGACACATGATCTCCATGCCCTTGAGGCGGGAAAGTACCCGATCAAAGGTGATGATCTGTTCCTGAATCTTGCTGTTGCGAATGGAAGGACAGAGGAGGCTGCTGTATTAGAGACGCATGTGGAGATGATAGATATCCAGATTCCACTCTCATGCGAGGAGACCTACGGCTATTCTCCGCTTCAGGATCTGCCAGAGAGGGAGTATCATGCGGAAAAGGATCTTGTCTTATATGGGGAGGTGAAGCCTCAGACGTATGTGACGCTGAAACCAGGACAGATGGTTATCTTCTTTCCCCAGGACGGTCATGCTCCCTGTATCTCTGAGAATGCAGAGATCAAGAAAGCAATCTTTAAGGTAAAAACTTATTGACTATGGCTACAAAGAAAGAGAAAGCTAAAAAGACTGCCGTCAAGGAACTCGCACATATCGGTCTCGTGCAGAACGACCCCTGGCTGGAACCGTATGAAGAGGCCATCCGCGGTCGTCATGACCATGCGTTATGGAAACTGAACCAGTTGACGCAGAATGGTAAGAAGAAGATCTCCGACTTTGCTACAGGACATCTTTATTATGGACTTCATAAACTGTCAAGAGGTTGGGTATTCCGTGAGTGGGCACCGAATGCGACGGATATCTACCTGATTGGTGACTTTAACAACTGGGCAGAGGACGAGAAATACCGTTGTAAGCGTATCGAGGGTACAGGAAACTGGGAGCTGAAGCTCTCGGAGAAAGCACTGAAGCACGGTGATCTTTATAAGATGAAGGTCAAGTGGAACGGAGGTGAAGGCGAGCGTATCCCGGCCTGGTGCCGTCGTGTCGTACAGGATGAGCAAACGAAGATCTTCTCTGCTCAGGTCTGGAACCCTGAGAAAAGATATGAGTTCAAGAAACAGAACTTCAAGCCCAAGAAGAACCCGCTGCTCATTTACGAGTGTCATGTCGGAATGGGACAGGATGCCGAGAAGGTAGGCACATATACCGAGTTCAAGGACAACGTACTGCCGCGAATCATCAAGGATGGTTATAACTGTATCCAGGTGATGGCCATTCAGGAGCATCCCTATTACGGGTCGTTCGGCTATCATGTCTCGTCGTTCTTCGCTCCATCCAGCCGTTTTGGTACACCAGAGGAGCTGAAGGAACTTATTGATACAGCTCATAAGAACGGTATTGCTGTCATCATGGACATCGTTCACTCCCATGCTGTGAAGAACGAGGTTGAGGGACTCGGAAACCTGGCCGGTGATCCGAACCAGTTCTTTTATCCCGGTGACCGTCATGAGCATCCCGCCTGGGACTCGCTCTGTTTCGACTACGGTAAGGATGAGGTGCTCCATTTCCTGCTATCCAACTGCAAGTACTGGCTCGACGAGTTTAAGTTCGATGGCTTCCGCTTCGACGGTGTCACCTCCATGCTTTACTACTCGCATGGACTTGGTGAGGCTTTCGGGGGCTATGGCGACTATTTCAACGGTCATGAAGACGATAACGCCATCTGTTATCTGACATTGGCCAATAAACTCATTCATGAGGTGAACCCTCATGCCATCACGATTGCGGAGGAGGTATCGGGTATGCCCGGACTGGCCGCCAAGTTTGAGGATGGCGGCTATGGTTTTGACTACCGTATGGCCATGAATATCCCAGACTACTGGATTAAGACCATCAAGGAGGTGCGCGATGAGGATATCAACGTATGCTCCATCTTCTGGGAGGTCAAGAACCGTCGTCCCGACGAGAAGACCATCTCATACTGCGAGAGTCATGATCAGGCCCTTGTGGGTGATAAGACGATTATCTTCCGATTGGTTGATGCCGATATGTACTGGCACTTTGCAAAGAAGGATGTGAATGATATCGCCCAGCGCGGCATCGCCCTGCATAAGATGATCCGATTGGTGACGGTGGCCGCCATCAATGGCGGATATCTGAACTTCATGGGTAATGAGTTCGGTCATCCGGAATGGATAGACTTCCCGCGTGAAGGCAATGGCTGGTCGCATAAGTATGCCCGTCGGCAGTGGAACCTCGTGGATAACAAGGATCTCTGTTATCACTGGCTTGGCGATTTCGACCGTGAGATGCTGAAGGTCATCAAGTCTGTCCGTAATTTCCAGGATAAGCCTGTGGCAGAGATCTGGCACGACGATGGCGATCAGGTGCTCTGCTTCATGCGTGGCGATCTTGTTTTTGTTTTCAACTTCTCACCCACGCGTTCCTATACCGACTATGGCTTCCTGGTCCCGACAGGATCGTACGAGGTGGTTCTGAACACCGATGCCAAGGCGTTTGGAGGCAATGGGTTCGCTGATGACACGATCACCCACTTCACGAACTATGATCCTCTTTATGTGAACGAGCATAAGGAGTGGCTGAAGCTCTATATTCCGGCACGCTCTGCCGTGGTATTGAAGAAGGTGTAATATCTGTTTGAAATCTATGAATTATAATCGCTCTTCGAAAGGCAGTAACCCCATCTCCGTCCGTGTGATGTGTGCGGTGGTCTTCATCATCTTCTCGTTTGTCTGGCTTTATTTCTTTCAGGCCGACATCCTGACGATGACCCAACATGTGCTGAGTGGTGGTCTGACACATTATCATCGTTTCTGGGGAGCGGTTATCATTACCATAACGCTCTATCTCGTGCAGCTTCTGGTATACAGAATAGCTCACCTGAAGCGCCTTGGCCATGCGTTGACCTATGGGCCGTCGGTGCTGTTATTATCGATGTTGACCGATATCGGACAGAAGTTGGATACCGGTGTTGATATCGTGGCATCGTGGCATGTGATGCTGGTTGCCTTTATCGTATGGGTCTTCATTGTCTGTATCGCCCTTAAGTTGCAAGAGTTTGAAGATGATACTCCTTACGCTCTGTTCTCCCGTCCGATGTGGATCAACATGCTGACGATGTCGTTGATGATGATGTGGGTGGCATGGATCGGGAATACCGATGCTGTGTTCCATTATCGTATGAAGATGGAGAACCTCCTGTCTCAGGGCAACTATGGGCACGCCTTGGCTGTGGGGAAGAAATCGTTGGAGAGCGACGATCATCTGTTCATGCTCCGTATGTATGCGCTGGCACGGACAGATGGTTTGGGAGAGCATCTCTTTGAGTATCCGGTCGCAGGTAGTAGCAGTCTGATGCTCCCTTCTAATGGGAAAACCAAGATGTTGGTCTGTCCTGTCGACAGTCTCTATCGGTTCTTGGGGGCTCGTCCTGTTGGACAGATAGAACCGGTACGCTATCTGAAACTGTTGCAGCGGAGAGACACCGTCCCTCGGAAGGTGCTGGCCGATTATCTCCTTTGTGGCGATCTGATTGACAAGGACCTGGACCGTTTTGCCAAGGATATTCAAGACTATTATACGGTCAACGACAGTCTTCCTAAGCATTACCGTGAGGCGCTGATCCTTTATTCCCGTCTGCGTTCCAAGCCGGTGGTGGTCTACCACCATCCTGTGATGGATGAAGACTACGACAATCTCCAGGAACTGGAGAAAGGTTATCCAAACCAGACAGAGCGGAAGGGGAAGGTTGAAGAGCACTACCGCGGTACCTATTGGTATTATTATTGGTACGAATAATAAATGCCCTCCATTCGGAAGGCATTTATTCATGTATTGAAAGTGCTTGTCTTTACTTGTAGAGGTAACGTTTGATAGACCTCTTCGGTGTCTTTTCAAACTCCTGTTCGTGAATCTCGATCTCGGTGATCTTCTCGTAGGCGGGAATCATCTCGTTCAATCCATTACGGTTCTGTTCCATAATATTCTTGAGATCTTCCTCTGAGAATCCCATATTCTTGGCTTCTTCCATGTCAGGATGTACGAGAGCCACCAGTTTGTTGTCTCTCTGTACGACGATGCTCTCTACGACCATGGTCATCGAGTTCAGCTTATCCTCGATCTCCTCGGGATAGATGTTCTGGCCGTTTGGACCAAGGAGCATGTTCTTCGACCGACCGTTGATGAACACGTTTCCGTCGGCATCCATGGTGCCAAGATCTCCCGTGTGGTACCATCCGTCACGATCGATGGTCTCGGCCGTAGCTTCCGGGTTCTTGTAATAACCCAGCATCACGTTCGGTCCTTTCGTCAGGATCTCACCGGGCACACGCTGTGGGTCGGGCGATGCGATCTTCACCTCCTGATGCAGGGCTGCACGCCCGCAAGAGCCGGGCGCAAAGGTCTTCCAGTCACGGTAGCAGATGATCGGAGCACACTCCGTAGCACCGTAACCGACGGTATAGGGGAAGTCTATCCGTTTCAAGAACTGTTCCACCTCTTGGTTCAGGGCCGCGCCGCCGATGATGACCTCATACAGTCTTCCGCCAAAGGCCTTGAGCACTTCTTGACAGATCTTCTCGCGCACCTTCTTGGAGATAACCGGCATCTGCAGCAGCAGGCGCATGCGGTTGTTCTGGATCTTCGGGAACACCTTCTTGCGGATGATCTTCTCAATGATCAGCGGTACGGCGATGACGATGACCGGCTTGATCTCTGCCAGTGCCTGTGCAATGATGGCAGGCGAGGGGATACGGTTCAGGTAGTAGACATGACAACCGTAGTTGAACTCGAAGAGGAACTCGAAGGCCATGCCGTACATGTGAGCCATCGGCAGCATGGATATGATACGGTCACCAGGCTTGAGCTGCTTCCCAAGTACGTTGACAGCGAAGGCATAGTTCGACCAGAGGGCACGGTATGGAATCATCACACCCTTGGAGAACCCGGTAGTACCGGAGGTGTAGTTGATCACCGCCAGTTCCTCGGGACTCTGTTCTATGTAATAGCTGACATGCTGCTTACGGAAATATTTCGGGAATTTCTTTCCATAGAGTTCGTTCAGATGCTCACGTGCATAAGTCAACTTATCCGTACGACTGATCATCAGTGAGTAGTCGGGGTTGTTGATGATACCCTCCAGGGTCGGCATGGCCTGCGGATCGATGATCGTCGCCACATGGTCGCCCACGAACAGCAGTCTGGCCTCCGAGTGGTTCACGATATTATGAATCTGCTCGGCATTGAACTCATGCAGGATAGGTACAGCCACGGCTCCATAGGTGAGCGTGGCGATGAAGGCCACAGCCCATTGTGAGGAGTTACGACCGCAGAGTGCGATCTTGTCGCCCTTCTGGATACCACTGTTTTCAAAGAGAATGTGTAGTTTCTCTATTTTTCTTGCTACATCATGGAACTGTAGCGTCTGTCCTTTGAAGTCGGTCAGTGCGTCACGATCCCAATTGTCGATGATACTCTTCTGGATGAGAGCGTTGAAGCTAGGTATTTGTTCCATATGTGATTAGTTATTCTTATATAGGTAGCGCTTGATACTCTTCTTTGGTGTCTTTTCAAACTCCACCTCTTGGAGTTCGATAGCAGAGATACGGCTGTAGACAGGCAGTGTGTTGTTCAACTCCTGCCGGTTCTGCTCCATGATGTTCGCCAGCTCCTTCTTGCTGAAGCTGACCACCTCGTCTTTGTCGGGATAGACCAGTGCCACGAGCTTGTCGCCACGCTGTATGACAAGACTTTCGGATACCATGACCATCGCGTTGAGCTTGTCTTCGATCTCCTCAGGATAGACATTCTGTCCATTGGCGCCGAGCAGCATGTTCTTGATACGTCCCCGGATGAAGATATGTCCGTCTTTCGACATCGTTCCGAGGTCACCGGTGTGATACCAGCCCTTTTCGTCGATGGCGGCATCCGTAGCCTCCTGGTTCTTGAAGTAGCCAGTCATGAGGTTCGTACCTCTGGTAACAATCTCGCCGGCAACATTCTGTGGGTCGTCACTCAGGATGCGCACCTCCATACGGTCGACAGGGGTACCACATGACCCACTGATGAATTCCTTATAGTCGCTGAACGAGATCAGAGGCGCACATTCGGTCGTGCCGTAACCGACGGTGATGGGGAAGCCGATGGAGAGGAGGAACTCCTCCACCTCTTTTGACAGGGGCGCACCGCCGACGATGACCTCGTAGAGGTTGCCGCCAAAGGCGTTGTACACCTCTTGGCAGATATGTTTCTTGACTTTCTTGCTGACCACCGGCATGGCGAGCAGCAGTCTGACGCGATTGTCTTGTATCTTCGGAAACACATTCTTGCGGATGATCTTCTCGATGATCAGCGGCACAGTGATGATGACTGACGGCTTGACTGTGGCAAAGGCCTCTGCGATGATGGCCGGTGACGGCAGACGGGTCAGGAAGAACAGATGACAGCCGTTGCAGAAGCCGAACAGGAACTCGATGGCCATACCATACATGTGAGCCATCGGCAGAATGCTGAGCATGTTATCGCCCCGCTTCACGTTCTTGCCTAGAATGCGTATCACGAACTCGATGTTTCCCCAAAGAGCACGGTAGGGGAGCATGACACCCTTCGAGAAGCCTGTGGTACCACTGGTGTAGTTGATGAGTGCCAGTTCCTCGGCCTCATCCACATGATAGCTCACATGCTCCGCACGGAAGGCTCTCGGGTACTTACTGCCGAACATCATGTTCAGATGCTCACGGGCGTAGGTTACCTTCTCCGAGCGTGAGATCATCAGCGAGAAGTCGGGGATATTGATGATAGCCTCCAATGCCGGCATCGCTTCTGGATCGATGGTCTTCACGGCAAAGTCGCCAATGAACAATAACTTTGACTCGGAATGGTTGACGATATTCTGGATTTGTTCTCCGTTGAACTCGTGCAGGATCGGCACGGCGACGGCGCCATAGGTGAGTGTGGCCAGGAAGGCAACGGCCCAATGGGCTGAATTGCGTCCGCAGAGAGCGATTTTATCACCTTTCTGAACACCGCTGTTCTCAAAGAGAATATGTAATTTTTCGATTTTACGTGCAACATCGTGATATTGAAGGGTAATACCCTGGTAGTCTGTCAACGCATCCTGATTCCAGTTGTCTATGATTGCTTTTTGTATATATGCATTAAAACTGCTGAAGTTTTCCATTAGAATTGCACAAATTTTGAAATTTTGTGCAAAGGTATACAATTATCTGCACATTTCAAAAAAAAATGTGCAATATTTTAGTCGGTTGGAGAAAAAAAACAATATAGGTGATGAATCGGACAGCTATTATTCGTACCTCATCGATTTGGCCGGGTGGATATGAGAGATCAGATAGCTCGGAGCAATGAGCACGAACACGCATATCAGTAGGGTGGCGATGTTGATGAGCAAGATCAGTGGGATATTCAGTTCCATGGGGGCCTTACTGACATAATAGGTCTGTGGATCCAAGGCGATGATGCCCGTATAGTTTTGTAACAACACGATGCCGATACCTATTATATTACCCCAGAACAGTCCCTGTCCGATGATGAAGACGGAAAACCAGAGGAAGGTATGTCTGATGGTGTCGTTCCTGGCACCTACCGCCTTGAGGATACCGATCATCTGCGTACGCTCGAGGATGATGATGAGCAGACCGCTGATCATGGTGAAGCCAGCCACGCACACCATGAGGATGAGGATGATCCAGACGTTGATGTCGAGCAGTTCCAGCCATGAGAAAACCTGAGGGTAGACCTCGTAGATGGTTTGCGTGGTGAAAGTGTTACCGATGCGGTCGCTGCTACGGTTCACCTGTTCGATGAATCGGTCTTCTGTCTGGTTCAGCGTCTCCAGATTGTCCACGCTGACCTCGATGCCCGAACAGATGTCTTTCTCCCAACCGTTGATGCGGTTGACAGTATGTAGGTCCGTGAAGCACAGGTTCTCATCGAAGCGCGTCATGTTGGTCTGGTAGATGCCGCATACCGTGTATCTGCGTGTCCTCACATCATCGCCGTCGAAGAAATAGGCAAACACCTTATCTCCGCTCTTCAGTCTCAACTTGTCGGCAATCATCTTTGAGAGAAGCAGTTGGTAGCGGCTGGTAGAGTCGCTGAACTGTGGGATGTCGCCCGATACCAGATTGGCTTTCAGGAACTGTGTGTCGTATTCTTGTCCGATGCCCTTGAACACGATACCCAGGAAGTCGTCGTCGGTCTTCAGAAGTCCTTGTGTATAAGAGTACCGCTCAGCATGCCTGACACCTTCAATATGCTGAAGGACGTTCATGACACTGTCGTCGGCACAGATGACATAAGGATCGGATGCGTTGTAGCTGAGGATATTATGTACCTGTATATGACCGCCGAACCCTACCACTTTGTCGCGTATGGTATGCTTGAAGCCCAGGATGACGGATACCGTGACGATCATGACGGCCAGTCCGATGGCTACACCAACGGTAGCGATACGGATAGCCGGACGACTCACTTTCCGCTTGTCGCCCTCGTCACTGTATATGCGCCTGGCTATGAATAAGGGTAGGTTCATGTCGAACAGCTAACGGCTATCAGCAAAGACTAGTAACCAGCGTCCTCTGTTCTTCCCGGATAGGCCTCCAGTGCCTTCCGCAGAACGACGAGTGCCCGCTCCAGATCTTTCTTCTTCAGCACGTAGGCGATACGTACCTGATTGATGCCGGCACCAGGAGTGGTATAGAAGCCTGCGGCGGGAGCCATCATCACCGTCTCGCCCTCATACTCGAACTCCGACAGACACCAGCGACAGAAAGCCTCGGCATCGTCGACGGGTAGCTTTGCCACAGTATAGAAAGCACCCATGGGGATCGGCGAATAGACACCGGGGATACGGTTCAGACCGTCGATCAGGCATTTTCGACGTTCCACATACTCATCGTACACATCACGGTAATATTCCTCTGGAGCATCCAAAGAAGCCTCAGCGACAATCTGTCCGATAAGGGGAGGAGAGAGGCGGGCCTGACAGAACTTCATCACGGCCTTTCTGACCTCTGCGTTCTTCGTGATCAGCGCACCGATGCGGATGCCACACTCAGAATAGCGTTTCGATACGGAGTCGATCAGGATCACGTTTTGCTCGATACCTTCCAGATGGCAGGCCGAGATATAGGGTGATCCGGTGTAGATATATTCGCGGTACACCTCATCGGAGAAGAGATACAGGTCGTATTTCTTGACCAGATCACGGATCTGGTTCATCTCGCGGCGGGTATAGAGATAACCTGTCGGGTTGTTCGGGTTGCAGATCATGATGGCACGGGTGCGCTCGTTGATCAGCTCCTCGAACTTCTCCACCTTCGGCAACGAGAAACCTTCCTCGATGGTGGTGGCGATGGTACGAATCTTGGCACCCGCCGAGATGGCGAAGGCCATATAGTTGGCATATGCCGGCTCTGGCACGATGATCTCATCACCTGGGTTCAGACAAGAAAGGAAGGCGAAGAGTACCGCCTCACTTCCTCCAGAGGTGATGATGATGTCATCAGCAGTGACATTGATATTGTACTTGGCGTAGTAGTCTACCAGTTTCTCGCGGTAGCTCTGATAGCCTTGCGACGGTGAGTATTCCAGAATCTTACGGTCGATCTGCTTGAGTGCATCAAGTCCCACCTGCGGTGTGGGCAGGTCTGGTTGACCGATGTTCAGGTGATACACCTTTGTTCCTCTTTTCTTGGCTGCAACGGCCAGAGGGGCGAGCTTCCGGATAGGTGACTCGGGCATCTCATGGCCGCGTACTGAAATTTCAGGCATCTTCTTTAGTTTTTATTCGCTTCTTACTTTTATCTGATATGTAAAAGTCGCTGCAAAGGTAACACAATTTATCGTAAATCTCTGCAATCTGTCTTCAAAAATTTGTGTTTCTCAGAATTATTATGTACTTTTGCCCGACAAAATCAAACAAAAGACAATTCTGTACGATGAATTTCGAGGAATTATTAAACACACGTGACATCCGTAAGACCACGAAGGTGCGCTTGCCCTATGGCTATTTCTACAAGCGTCTGATCGACGGGAAGTATTCCAATTTCGTGGAGTTTCATGATGACGTGGCTGACAATATCGCTTTCAGCAGTTGTGTGAAGCGTGAGTGTGAGGCTGTGGAGAAGATCGCACATGTGGGGCAGCTCCGTTTTACGCCGAACGTCGGTGAGGGCGGCATCTATGCCATTGCCGTCGAGGTTGGTCATTTCATCACCATGGAGCAGCTGTTGAACGAGGAACCCTCGGTCGTTGCCAAGAGAGACTTTATCAGTGGTACGCTGCGCGACCTGTTTGATCTGACTGCCCTTTTGCATGAGCAGGAGATCTATCACGTCTGTTACGCCCCGTCGAATATCCTGGTACGGAAGAAAGACCAGCAGGTATGCTTGCTCTGCCATGGTTCGTTCTACCAGCGACTGGATCAGGATGTGCTGTACGACGGTGTCGAGGATTTTGTGGCCCCCGAGGTGTTCGAGGGTGGTCCCATCGACGCACGAACCGATGTGTATTCCCTTGGAAAGTTCATCGCCTGGCTCTATGAGTCGTCGGGCCTGCCCATGGAACTGAAGGGTGTCGTGGAGAAAGCCACGGCAGAGGATCCCGAGAAGCGCTATGCCACTGTCGAGGCGATGCGCCATGCGATCAACACCCGTCGTAACATGCGCCGTTCCGGTGTGATGGCGGCTGTTGCCCTGAGTGTTGCCCTGATCATCGTTGGCTTGTTCTTCTACCTGTTGCCCAGTCCCGATCCGGTGGAGTACGTGCAGCCTGTCGATGAGCCCATCCCCGACGAGATGCTCGAGGAGGACATGGAGGCCCTGTTGGGTATTGGTGCCGATGCCGACTCGGCAGCCTTGGCTGGTATCGTCGTGAAGGAACAGCTCAAGAACGACTCACTGGGCTATAGCGAAGGCAAGATGCGTGAGTATAATGCCAAGGCGGAGGCCATCTTCCGTAAGCAGTTCTCCAAGGCTGCCGATGCCATCATCTCAAGTGTCTATACCCCGTCGAACATGAGTGGCTCAGCCAATGCCTTTGCCGCCAAGAACTCATGGATGTCGGAGGAGCTCGCGAAGAAACAGAAAGAGCTGATGGAGCTCTCTGGACTCAGCTCCGAGCATACGCAGCGTGTGGCCTCAGAGATCATCGAACAGATCACGCAGAAGAAACGTGAGGCGCTCGACAAGGATTATATGGGTATCAAGAAGCAGAAAGACGAACAGGAGTCGTCTGCCAGGAGAGTGCCCGGTGATAACAAGAAATAGAGATTCAAAGAATAGAGAAAAACATCAATTACAAAATGAGAAGCAGAACAGCAAATTGGTTTGAGTGCAAGATCCGTTACGAGAAGGTGATGGAGGACGGCTTGCAGAAAAAAGTAAACGAGAGTTATGTGGTTGACGCCCTGAGCTTCAGTGAGGCTGAAGAGCGTATTATCGAGGAGATGTCCTCATATATCAGCGGAGAGTTCGACGTGGCCGATATCAAGAAGGCTGCCTATAAGGAGATTTTCTTCGACGACTCCGATATGGCCGACAAATGGTACAAGGCCAAGATACAGTTTATCACCATCGACGAGAAGACCGAGAAGGAGAAGCGCTCCAGCGTCACCTATCTGGTGCAGGCAGGCTCGTTCAACGGGGCTGTGAAGAATATCGACGAGGTGATGGGTGGCACGATGATCGACTATGTCATTGCTTCGGTGGCTGAGACCACGCTGATGGATGTCTTCGAGTATAAGAAGAGTGATAAAAAAGACGACAAACCGGAATACGAGCAATAAGATGGACTACGACGTAAAAGGTCATTTGCATCAGATTCTAGACACATTGCCACAGGGTGTACGCCTTGTGGCAATTTCCAAGTACCACCCCAACGAATATATTGAGGCGGCCTATGAGGAGGGACAGCGTGTCTTCGGCGAGAGCCATGAGCAGGAACTCCGTCAGAAGCACGAGCAGTTGCCCCAGGATATAGAGTGGCATTTCATCGGTCATCTGCAGACCAACAAGGTGAAATATATCGCACCGTATGTGTCAATGGTCGAGGCTGTTGACTCACTGAAGCTCCTGAAAGAGATTAACCGTCAGGCAGAGCGTTGCGGCCGAGTCATCAAGGTACTTCTGGAACTGCATATCGCCGAGGAATCCACTAAGTATGGACTCACCCTCGACGCCTGTCGCGAGTTGCTCGAAGGTGGTGAGTGGCGCGAGATGAAGCATGTGCAGATCTGTGGACTGATGATGATGGCCTCGTTCGTTGACGACCAGCAGCAGATACGTCGTGAGATGCAGACGGCCGCCGACTTCTTCGACGAAGTCAAAGCGAAATATTTTGCGGATGACGAGGCCTTCTGTGAGCGCTCATGGGGCATGAGCGACGACTATCTCATTGCCCTGGACACCCGTAGTACGATGGTGCGTATCGGCACCACGATCTTCGGTCCCCGGGTCTATTAAAGGCTAATGGCCAAAGAAATACTGTCCCCGCTTCCTGGTGATCTTGCCGTAGTTGACGGCATGCACGGGACAGTGGTGGTAGCATGCCAGACAACAGGTACACTTTCCGTTATGTAGCCATACGGGGGGTGTACCTTCTATATTGTCCACAGGACACACCCTCTCGCACTTGCCGCAGCCGATGCACTTGTCGGCATCCACGGTGAACTTCCTGTCCGTGATCATCCGTCGGTTGAAGTAACCGCCAATCACGTATGAGTAGAGGCGGGGAGTGGCCCCCCTTTCCAACTCCACGATACCGCGCTTCTGGTCTTTCAGCAGACTGATGATATGGTGCAGCTGTCGCTGGGCATTCTCGATCTTCATGGCCTCTTTCTCCTCGGTGTCGGTATACATGAATGGCAGACAGACATACGACTCCGGCATGATTACAGAGAACTGGGTCTCCGCCGCGAGCGACCGTCCCTCGGCATCACGCAGATGAGGGTTCGCAGCCAGTTCCTTGTTCAGGATGGTCATCGCCTCACCCATGTTATCGCCGCATGTCGTCAGTGCCCAACAGAAATGGGCATCGGCCGACGGCCTCTCACTGAGGCGCAGGCTCCTGATGAAGTCGCGCACGATCTTTGGTGGCTGCCAGCCGTGTGTCGGGAAACAGAAGCCGATACGCTCACCTTCGTGGAGCGTGAACGAATACCGTTGCTCACGGATTATGTCCGGGATAAACAGCAGTTCTTCTTTAAGAGCCTGACCGATCTGCTCGGCCACCCATCGTGTATTACCAGTACCGGAGAAATAGAATATCATGGTCGTACAGTTACTTCTTGTCGGTTGCAAAGATACCATTTTCTTTTCAAACAACGGTCACATTGGGGGAAATATCTCTTTTCGCTTGTTTGTTTTATTTTGACAAACGACCTCTCATAACTCTCGTGGCAGTCAGGAACCGCCAATCGACCCTCGTACACGTGAGTTTTGGCGTAATTCTGTATTTGTCTGATAATAAGCGTGTTAAGACGATGTATGAAAGAGGTGGCATCTTTCGTCCAAAGAGATAGGCCCTATGAGTCATTCAGATAGGCTTTACGAGTGAAAGAGATAATCCCTTATAGGGTATAGAGATCATCCCTTTCACTCGTAAGTGCCATTCCTTACAGTCGTGGAGATTATCTCTTTGACTGTTAGAAGGCACCCCCACCTAGAGTAGCCCCCCTTCTCTACGCCAAACAGGGGAAAAAGGAGATAAAAGTCCCCCTTGATTTTTCTGGTTCGCAACTTCAGTCGAACACTTTTTTAGGCACTTTTTCATGACAAAAACTTGTAATCATAGACTGAAAGTTTTTTTTCAACTCTCACAAGCCTTGCGAAGATTTTGAGGATTGAGATTTGTTTCGTACCTTTGTCGGCAAACTCATGAAGTATGGGAGAAGATCAAAATAAGCTGTTGGATTTTGGCTCTGTAAAAGACACCATGCAGGGCATCATCAAGGTGGTAGGTGTCGGCGGCGGTGGATGTAATGCTGTCCGGAACATGTATAATGAGGGCGTGGAGGGTGTGACATACGCTGTCTGTAATACAGACAGTCAGTCGCTTTCCCGTTCGCCAGTACCCGTGAAACTGATGTTGGGTACATCCGGCCTTGGCGCAGGTGCTAACCCGGAAACCGGAAAGACGGAGGCTGAGGGTAATATAGAGGATATCCGGAAGCTGTTGGACGACGGGACGAAAATGGTGTTCGTCACGGCTGGTATGGGTGGCGGCACCGGCACTGGTGCAGCACCGGTGGTGGCTGGTGTGGCTAAGGAGATGGGACTGTTGACGGTTGGTGTGGTGACGATCCCTTTCTTTTTTGAGAAGAAACGCAAGATCATCAAGGCACTCAAGGGTGTGGAAGAACTGCGCAAGAACGTGGACGCATTACTGATCGTAAATAACGAACGCCTTTGTGATGTGTATGCTGATTCCGAACTGTCAGTGAAGGATGCTTTCCAACGGGCAGACCATATCCTAATGGATGCCGTGAAGGGTATATCAGAACTGATCGTCATGCCAAGCGATGGTGGTATCAAGAGTGACTTCCGTGATGTGGAGACCACCATGAAGGATGGTGGCGGGGCTATCATGGCAATGGGACGTGCTGGTGGAGAGCACCGTGTAGAGAAAGCCATATTGGACGCTCTTGACTCTCCGTTGCTTTATGGCAATGATATTGGACGGGCCAAACGTATCCTTTTTAATATATATGCCAGCAATGACCATCCTATCTTCGTGCGGGAACTCCAGGAGATTGATGATTTCTTCGACCAGTTAGACCCGAATATAGATGTTATCTGGGGAACGGCTACTGATGATTCTCTTGGTGAGGATGCGAAGGTGACCATTCTTGCAACGGGCTTGGAGGATGAGCTTCGCTCTGAGGTGATGCAGGATGTGCACCGTGACGAGGATGATTTCTATGAGGACTTGATCCATAAGCTTTATAAGCCTGTTAGGAAGAAGGTTATCGAGGTTCTTACCCCTGAATTGCCCTTTGAGGTCGGAACGGCTCCTGCCCCAGAACCCGATATGGAGAAAGACGTCCAAGACGTGGAAAAGGAGTCATCTGCGAAGGTGGAGTCTGATAGGAATGAAATAAAACAGCCAACGATCATCACAAAGTGGATGACGTGGCTTAATGACTTAATGAAAGACGTGACGGAATGATGGATGCACCTCATCATACTCCAGAAGAACTTGCCGAGCAAATGAAAGTCATTGCCGACCAACTGAAGAGGGCAGGGCGTCATGATCTGCTATTGCGAGCTATAGGTGCACCGCTGTTGGAGGAGTTGCGCATCGAAGCCGCTAAGGCCAAGCTAAGTCGTTTGCTGATCACGAGGGATTACAGATTCTTTCTTGTTGACTACGATCATCAAGAAGTTGAACTACAGCCGGTTCATAAGGCTGTGTATCTTTTATTCTTGGCTCATCCGGAGGGTATAGAATTTAAAAGGTTGGATGATTATCGTGAAGAACTGACACGATACTATATGGCAACGGCTAAGATGATGGATAAAGAGAAAGTTCAGGAGGGCATAGCACATCTGGTGAACCCGCTTGATAATGCGATCAACGAGAAATGCTCGCGTATCAAGAAGGTGTTCTTAGGCATGATGGACGACTATACCGCCAATTATTACATCATCAGTGGTCATACCCAAAAGCATGTTGAAGGATCAGCACACATCTGGTATAAACGGTTGAAAGTCATTACGCTACCAAGGGAACTTGTCGTTTTCGCATAAAAGATATATTATAATCTAAACGTCGAAACGCAGAGGGGCAAACGTCGAAACTGATTTTGTGGCAGAAGATGTACTTCATACCTTTGCATCGTCGGAAGACAATAACAGGTCGGAAGACGAAACATGGTATTAACTTAAAAGCAAAGGAGAATATGAAAAAGAAGATTTTAGCCCTCGTGGCAATGGTTATGATGGCAATGAGTGCCAGTGCACAACAGCAGTTCAGTCACGAAAGTCCGGAGGTTTTTGACCGCATGGCTTCTTATCTCGAGCTCACATCAGATCAGGTCAAGCCTGTGTTGACAGCCATCGAACAACTTAGAGTCTCATTAGCGTCGCTTTTCCAGGCGCAGGATCCCACTGGGGCATGGGAGAAGATTGAAGCTAAGCATAAGGAGACGATGAAGCAGTTGTTGACTGAGAAACAGTATGAGAAGTACGAGAAGATGTTCGATCTGACAGCGAAGAATACGATGGTGCGGGTGCAGGAGATGCAGATAATGCCACAATGATCCTAATGGATTCATACTTAAGTGTTTTCGTCTCTCCTACGTAAAGAATATGTGGGAGAGATTTTGGTAATTCGGAAAGAATAATTATCTTTGCAGACAAATGAGAAGAATACAGAAGAAAGACATATGGCTGTTTATGGCGCAGGTCCTGCTGCTTTCGCTGATCGTGCTATCGCCAGGGCTTGTCAGCTTCATCACTAGCAGGGACTCTAAGCAGGTGTTCGACGCGCTTTCGATCTCGTTCTACTTCCTGGCTCCTATCGTGGTTGTCTACCTGGTGAATTTCTATCTGTTTTCTCGATGGCTCTGGTTCCGCCAGCACTACCTGCTATTTGGTCTTGCCAACGTGCTGTTGGTGGTTGTCCTCAACTCGCCGATTCTGTTCTATGATATCAGCAACCTGCCCGAGATCGCACGTGCTGGCTTTATCTCGTTTATGATCATATCATTGCTGATCAATCTGCTGGCTATATTCATGGCCCTGACTATCCATTATGTGATACGACAGACCGAAAAGAAGCAAAAGGCTGTGGAGTCTGAGCTGGCATGGCTGAAGAACCAGATCAATCCGCATTTCCTCTTTAATACCCTCAATAACATCTCTAGTCTGACGCATATCGATGCCGATGAGGCCCAGGATGCCGTGATGCAGCTGAGCGACCTGCTGCGCTATGCGATGTATGAGACCAATAAGCCGAAGGTGCCGCTGGAGGGGGAGGTGGAGTTTATGCGTAATTATATCGACCTGATGAAGCTACGCACCAATGAGATGACGACTGTCGGCGAAGAAATAGAGATGGAGGATGGCAGCCTGGAGGTGGCTCCGCTGCTCTTCATCTCACTTGTCGAGAACGCTTTCAAGCATGGCATGAACAGTAATGCACCGGCGGTCATCAAGATCAGTCTGGTACAGAAAGGCGACACGCTGGTCTTCTCCTGCGATAACACCAACAATCCCAAGCCAACCAAAGACCGTAGTGGTTCGGGTATCGGACTGGAGAACACCCGCCGTCGTCTGGAGCTGCTGTATCAGGGGCACTACCAGTGGGAGCAGACCATCACGCCGGAGAATATCTATCATGTAAAGATCACTCTGCAACTATGAGACCTATAACCTGCATGATTGTCGATGACGAGCCCTTGGCAGTGCGCCTGCTGGAGTCTTACGTAGAGAGGACGCCTGAGCTGCAACTGATGGCTTCGTATACAGACTCCATCACTGCCATCAACGCCATCAAGGCACAGAAACCGGAATTGTTGTTCCTCGATATTCAGATGCCTAACATCGACGGTATGGAACTGGCTCATATCCTGCCAGAGGATACTCGTGTGGTGTTTACTACCGCTTTCAAGGAATATGCCTTTGAGAGCTACGAGGTGAATGCGCTCGACTTCCTGTTGAAGCCTGTCAGATACAATAAATTCCTGGCCTCGGTCGAAAAGGCACGAAAGGCACTCGATATGTCTCAGGCAACGGCTCTGTCCACGCCCCAGCATCCCAATACCATCTTCATCCGTGTGGATGGTGAATGGAGGAATATTCCTATAGAGCAGATCGTCTATGTGAATGGGATGAAAGACTATGTGCTTTTCTGTCTCGACAACCTGCCCAGACCGCTGGTCACTCATCTGACGATGAAAGCCGTAGAGGACATGTTACCTAAAGACAAATTCCTCCGTGTTCATCGGTCGTATATCGTCGCTGTCGATAAGATCCGCAAGGTAGACCGTAACGACTGTATCTATATCGGTGATGAGGTGATACATGTGCCTGACGGTTATATGCAGGCATTCCGTCAGTTCCTCGAGTCTCGTGCCATAGAAAGGAAGTAAGGACGAAAGGTAAAGAAAGAAAAAAGTCACATCTTGGAGGATGTGACTTTTTATATTGATTATCCGTTCATCGAGAGGAGGAACTCCTCGTTGGTCCGTGTGGTGACCAGTCGGTCGCGGATGGTGTTCATGGCCTCGATGGGGTTCATCTCGGCAATGAACTTGCGGATGATCCACATGCGGTTGAGCGTGGTGTCGTCGTGCAACAGATCGTCGCGACGTGTAGACGACTGTACCAGGTCGATGGCCGGGAAGATACGCTTGTTGGAGAGTGAACGGTTGAGCTGGATCTCGGAGTTACCTGTACCCTTGAACTCCTCGAAGATCACCTCGTCCATCTTTGAACCGGTA
>JAEEGL012958591.1_pt1 | contig 43790 bp, 41 predicted proteins | sample 9134231 | NCBI WGS metagenome assembly JAEEGL01 (sample SAMN16246548, study PRJNA631951) | gut metagenome | biome: gut microbiome; feature: rumen; material: fiber-attached | host: Bos | place: Iran: Karaj | collected 2018-10
ATCGGCATCAAGGCCACCTCGTTCATCGCCCTGTTGGGTGCTATGGGTCTGGCCATCGGTATGGCGATGCAGGGCACACTGCAGAACTTTGCCGGCGGCGTGATTATCCTGCTGATGAAGCCCTTCAAGGTGGACGATTATATCGAATGTGGCACGTACAAGGGCTATATTAAGGAGATACGTATCTTCCACACTATTATGCGTCCGTTCAACGGTCGCACCATCATCATTCCCAATAGTGAGCTGGCCACCAAGAGCCTTATCAACCACACCAAGGAGCCGCTGATCCGTCTCGACGTGGTGGCATCGGTGGCTTACGGCACCGACTTGGCGAAGGTCAAGGAGGTGTTGTGGGAGGTCATCAAGGCCGAACCTCTTATCAAGTGGGAGCCCAAAGCGCCGGTGATTGCCGTCAGCGACCTGAACAACAGCTCGGTGGATCTCTCCGTATGGCTGTGGGTCACGGTGGAGGACTACTGGGAGGTGTGGAAACATATCCGCGAGGATATCTATATCGCCTTCAACAATGCCGGTGTGGAGATTCCGTTCCCGCAGGTCACTGTGCATCAGGGAAAGGACAACGGCCCCATCCACATGGAGCACCGCACCGTTGTCGACCGCCCCGCCACTGTTGAAGGAGAGAAGATTGGAACGGGAGATTGAGAAGGTGAGAGGTGAAAGGTGAGAGGTGAGAGGTGAAAGGTACATAATAGTTTATAAATTAAGAAAATAAATGAGAATAAAACGCTGCATATTGTTGACGGTGATTCTTTTCACCTTTTACCTTTCACCTTTCACCTCAATGGCCCAGACGTTGCCGCTGAGTGAGACGGCGAGAGCGAGTGTCATCACCTGCGGCCCTGGAGACGATTTCTACACCACCTTCGGCCACAGCGCTCTCCGCATCTGCGACACCGCCACAGGTGTCGACAAAGTCTACAACTATGGCACCTTCGACTTCGACACCCCGCATTTCTACTGGAAGTTTATGCGCGGTCAGCTCGACTACTGTCTGGGACGTTTCTCGTTCGAGAACTTTATGTTCGAGTATCGGGCCGAAGGACGTGCCGTGTGGGAGCAGCGTCTGAACTTCACACCGCAGGAAGTGTGCAACCTCTACCTCCTGCTTGAGCAGAACTACCTTCCTGAATACCGCTATTACCGCTACGATTTCTTCCGCGACAACTGTGCCACGCGAATCCGCGATATGGTCTATCTCGCTTGCGGAAAGAAGAAGGTGGTGAAAGAGGAGATGCGGGAGTCTCTAAGCTATCGCGACTATCTGCATTCGGCTATGCGCGACAAGTTGGAATGGTGGGCGATGGGTGTCGACCTCTTGTTGGGTCTTCCGGCCGACCACCGTTGTTCTGCCGACGACGCGATGTTCTACCCTTTAGTGATGCAGGAGGTGTTTGCTGCCGCCCAGCGGGGCGGTGCATCGTTGGTAGGCCCGTCGACACTTCTTTTGGCCGAGAACCGCGTTGAGGTTTCCGACAGTTTTCCTCCGTTCGTGGTCTTTACACTGCTGTTTGTAGTGATGGCAGTACTGTGTCGTTGGAGAAGGGCTTTCGCGATTGCTGTAAGAGTATTGTTTGTCGTTGCCGGACTGATAGGTTTGTTCCTGCTCTTTATGTGGTTCGGGACGAACCACTACTGCACCGAGTGGAACCTGAATATTCTTTGGGCATCGCCGTTGCTGATATGGATGGCCGTCTATCTCCACCGCACGCCCCGGTGGGCGATATGGATACAATTAGCGATGTTCGTCGTCGCCTTAGTATGGGTCGTTTGGTGCCACCTCAGCGTGGCTATTATTCCACTAATCCTCACTCTCGCACTTTGTACGGCACTGATGATGAGACGTGATTAATAAAAAAAACGTATTTTTGCATTATGAAAGCAATGGAACTTTATCGGCTTTTTAGCCAACAAATAGTTGAATATCACAAGACCGACTCGGTGGATGGCGCGCAGCGCAATCCCTATAGGGAAGGCTCCTTTGAGCATCTGCTGTGGGAGAAGTCGTGGGTGGACACGGTGCAGTGGCACCTCGAGGATTTGGTGCGTCCCGACGATGTGGACCCTGTGGAGGCGCTGAAGCTGAAGCGCCGCATCGACCGCTCGAACCAGCACCGCACCGACCTTGTGGAGCGTATCGACGATCACTACTACATGCAGTTCAAGGATGTTGAGCCGAAGGCTGATGCCAAGTTGAACACCGAGACGCCCGCTTGGGCCATCGACCGACTTTCCATCCTCGCCCTGAAGATTTACCACTTTGAAATCGAGACCCACCGTGGCGACGACGAACACCGCGCCAAATGCCAGACCAAACTCGACACGCTGCTCACGCAGCGCGAGGATCTCACCACCGCCATCGACCAACTCCTCGATGACCTCGCTGCCGGACGCCGCGTGATGAAGCTCTACCGCCAGATGAAGATGTACAACGATCCGAGTTTGAACCCGATGTTGTATAATAAGGAGTAGAGGAGGTAAGGAGAAAAGGAGGTAAGGTGAAGCATGTATTGGTCATAAGGCTTTCCGCGTTGGGCGATGTGGCGATTATGGTGCCTGTGCTGCGAGGGTATGCTGCAAGTAACGCCCAGGTGACCTTTACGGTGGCGGGCCCTCCCATGTTGGCTCCGCTGTTTGAGGGAATGGGGAATGTCCATTTCCTGGGGCTCAAAAAGAAGCAGAGCTTTCTGAAGATTTACAAGGCCCTGGAGGCTGTGGGAGCCGACACTGTGGTGGACCTCCACAAGGTGAACCGTGTCGGTATGGCGCTTGTGCTGATGCGGCTGCGTCATTTGTTTTCTTCCGGATTCCATATTTATTCGCTCCGTAAAGGGCGCTTCTCGCGCTGGATGTTCCTGCACCATTGGTGCCGGAGACCGAGGAAACCGCAGTATGTGCGCTATGACGATGTGTTCAGGAGAGCCGGGCTGAATGGAGGTGAAAGGTTAAAGCAGAAAGGTGAAAAGACTGATGCAAGTACCGACACACACCTTTCACCCTGCACCCCACACCCTACACCTCTTATTGGTGTGGCTCCGTTTTCGCAGCACGAGGGCAAGGTGTGGCCGTGGGAGAATGTCGAGTTGCTGGTTCAGATGCTTTCGGATAAAGGTTTCCGTGTGCTCCTCTTCGGCAGCAAGAATGAGGCTCCGAAACTCGAATCCCTCGCCTCCGAACAAGCAATCGTCTCCTCTGTTGCGGGGAAACAATCCTTTGCCAAGGAGTTGCAGATTATTAAGGGATTGTCGCTGATGGTCTCGATGGACTCGGCCAATATGCATTTCGCCAGTGCGCTGGGCATTCCTGTGGTTTCCATTTGGGGGGCCACACATCCCGACTTCGGTTTTTATGGCTATGGGCAGAATCGTGACGACGCCCTCTGTGTCAATCTCCCTTGCCAGCCTTGTTCGGCTTATGGTCAGAAGGCGTGCCGTTATGGCGACTACCGCTGTCTGAAGGCCATCACGCCGGAAATGGTTCTCGAACTAATACTCAAGAAATTAGGCATTTAAGCAATCAAGCAATCTAGAACCTATGCCCTATATTGAAGTAGAAGTTCAGTCCCGGAGCCAGCGACGAATAGCCCAGTACTCCCTCTATGGGTCCCAGGAAGGTGTAGTAGCAATAACCCAAAGAGACGCCGTAGAGATTGGGGAGGTCGTCGACAATCTCGTTGAGGTTCAGTGTATGGCGGGCCGCCCCCACATTCATTAGCAGGTAATGGTTGCCCGTAATGGCGAATTGCATACGCATTTGCAGCGAGATGAGGTTCCGCTCGACATATTCCAAACTGCGCGCTCCGGGAAAGAATATCTGTTGGTCTACAATCTGTTGCTGGCTCCCCACGGCATTCGAGAGGGTCATGGGGATGTCGCCGGTATGCAGTAGCAGTCGGCCATACAGTGCCGGTCGGAAGGTGAGCTTCGGGTTGGGGGAGAAGGCTATGCTCCACAACGCCTTGATTTCGCTGATGCCATTGGTGCCGTCATACCCCCACAGGTTGTCTGTATGGTAGGTGAACGAACTGAGCAGGTGGACACCCGTGGTGGGCAGATAGGGATGGTTCTCGGTGTTGATTTCCGACTGGAAGAAATAGGAAATCAGTTGGTAGTCCTCCAGTAGGATAGGCTCGGTGGCGGACGAAAGCACTGGTGAGTAGAAGTTGTAGTAGTCAAACCGTGCCCCCGCTTGCAGCCTGTAGCGTCGGAATGTCGAGTTCAGCGGCACCGCCTCCAGTGTATGCCGGTAATACTTGATATTGTAGGTCCGCACTCCTTCGGAGTAGATGTCCAGATTGTCTTTACGGAACGAATAGCTCATTGTTGGCGAGGTGATTCCGCGCGGGAAAAATCGGTTCTCTGCCAGCACCTGTATGCGGTCGCCCAGGCGCAGGTGGCTATAGAGCGCCATGGGCATTCTCATAAAGCGGTAGGGGAGGAGCATGCCCACCTGGATGGCCTCGGTCTCTTCGTTGTCGAAGCGGAAGGTCACACCCACGATGGGCGAGTTGTAGAGCGAGCTGCTCGGAGTGCCTTGCATTCGGGAGCGTTCCTTACGTTTCTGGCGTCGGCTGCCGGGAGCGGGTATCGAATCGATGCCGTGCTCGCGGCGCAAGGCCAGAAGCTCCTCCCAGTGTCGTTCTGCCTCTTCGGCACCTCGCTGCAGCAGGGTGTCTATCGAGTGCGACGTGAAGCTTGCCGCGCTATAGCCCGTCACGTCTACTTTCATGAAAAGGTCGCTTTTTTTGACGTTCTCCACAAATTTCTCTTTCCCTTTCGCATCCATCACCTGCATAATGATGTCCAAAGCACTGCTGAATTCGTCGGCGGTCAACGTGTCGTTCTGCACGGAAACGCCGATAACAATGTCGGCACCCATCTTCCGCACAACGTCGGCGGGATAGTTGTTCATCACACCTCCGTCAACCAGCACCTTGTTGCCTATCCTCACCGGCGAGAACACCCCGGGAATCGACATCGAGGCCCGCAGGGCCTCTTTCAGGTGGCCGCTGTGGAAGACCACCTCTGTGTTTGTCACCACGTCGGTGGCCACACAGGCAAAGGGGATGGGCAGCGTGTCGAACGACAGGGAATCGAGGTAACCCACGAGTAGCTGGTCGAACAGCTGGTCGAGGTTCAGACCTCGGATGAATCCTGCGCTCTCATTGTGTTTCCCTCCGGTGAAGGCATACCAGAGGGGATAGGTCGTCAGCAAGTGACGGGTGTTCATGTCCAGATTGTCCGGTTTGGGGCGGTCGGTGAGGAGAAACGTCCAGTCCTGGTGGCGTACCAGCGAGTCGAGTTCGTCGACTGACCAGCCCACAGCATACAGACCTCCGATCAGCGACCCCATAGAGGTGCCCGCGATATAATCGATGGGGATGCCAGCCTCTTCGATGGCCCTCAAGGCCGAGATATGGGCCACACCTTTAGCCCCGCCTCCGCTCAACACCACACCCACTTTGGGACGATCCTTTTGCGATGCGGCGGTCAAGCGGTGAAGACTGACAAAGGTGGGGGCATAGGTGAAGGTGTCGGAGCAGTAGCCGGGATGGGATATGACGACGCGGAAGTCGCTCTCGTTCTCGTAATAGCGCACAGTGAAGCGACCTTTCGAATCGGCATGCCCACCCATGGCGTGGGTCACTTTCGCACCTGCCAAAGGTTTCCCCGTGGCGGCATCGACCACCCTGCCTTGGTGGTCGGTATAGTTGGTATTCTGTGCCGTCGCGAAATTGAAAAATGAGAAATGAAAAATGAAAAACACGCTGGCGCAAACCGGCAGAATAGATTTAATATGTTTAACGGCTTTCAAACTCATTTCTCCTCTTTAAATATTTCGTCCCAAGTCTTATAGTCAGAATAGAAAAGGCGGAAGAGGTAGCCACCAAGGCCACTGCGATCACTGCAGGAGTAGTGGCTGTGGTAGGAGTCGGCGTGGCGGTATTCAAACTGGTAGCGGTCGCCGTCGATGGCCACACCCTTGTCCATCCAGGAGAAGGTGTCAATAGTGGTGGCCAGACGTATTACCTCCTGCCATTGTTCGGGACTGAGTTTCTTTTCTTGTCTCTCGTCAATCACAAAATTCCATTTCTTACCCTTATACTCTTGATGGCCATCAATATACATTACGGTAGGCTGGCCGTTTTTCTTGAAGACACGAATCAGGTTGAATCCCGTGCCCGGCAGGTGGAAGACCGTCATGCGAAGCATCGTGTCGTTCCGCATGTGCCACAGATCGGGCTCATTGAACTCTTGGAACATTTCAGTATAAACCTTACAATGGTACAGCGCCCAGTCAGAGTGGAGCATCATGTGCTGTTGGTAGTTGGTCTCCCAGCCGGGACCCAGGTCGGCATAGGTACCGCTTTGCAGCGGGAGGTAGTATTCCGCGGTGTCGGGTTCTACGATGCCTATGTCGTGGCGTCGGCCGAGGAAATGTTCCAGCTGGACAATGGGATAGTAGAAGTGTTCCTTGTCTCCCTCTCGGTAGAGTCGGCAGAGGATGGCCAGCGCGCTATCGGCGCTGTGAGGGAAGTTCAAGGTGCGCGGCTGGGTGGTGTCAGGGTCGTAGAATGCCCACGGGTCCCACGGGTGCTCGCCGTAGTTAGCGTGGAGGAAGTCGTCGTAATAGGCCAAGGCTCGTTCCTCAAGGTTCTTGGCATTATTTAGCCTTTCTTTCATCCATTCACTCTGAGCAGAGGTAGTGAGGGGAAAGAGACTGATGACGCTTGCCGCTATAATCCATATTCTATAACCCATAACCTTTAACTTTTCACTTGTCCGTAGATGTCTTTTCTAACGCGGAGGGCTTGCAGTAGGCCACGGAGTGTCAGGAAGACCATGAAGGCGGTCCAGAGGATGTCGTTCCATGTGCGTTCGGAAAGGGTGGGACTGTCGGTATGGGATCCGGCATACCATTTCAGGCCGTAGTAGAGTCCAAAGAAGGCGGCGGTGGCCACGAACATGGCATTGCGCATGGTGCGGGTGGCGGTGGCGCCGATGAAGATGCCGTCGAAGAGGAATGCCGCGAAGCCACAGATGGGAATCACCAGCACCCAGGTCATGTATTCGCCGGCAACAGAAATGACCTCCTGCTTGTCGGTGAAGAGGTGCAGGAATTCGTTCCCGAAGGCGGCATAGAGGCCGGTGAAAAGCACCGTCAGAGCGAGACCCCAAATGATGAGCAGCCGCACGGCGAGTTTCAGGTGGCGCAGTTGTCGGGCACCGATATGGCGCCCCACGAGGCTTTCGCCGGCATAGGCAAAGCCGTCCATAATGTAACTGAAGAGGGTGAAGAACATCATCAGTATGCCGTCGACAGCGCGTATATTCTCGCTGATGCGGCCGCTGGCTGCGGTGATGAATGTGAACACCGCAGAGAGGCATACCGTTCGGAGGAACACGTCGCCGTTCACCTTGAAGAAGCGGCGCATGTCTTTCCAGTGCAGTGCGTTGGAAAGAGTGGAAAGATTAAAGTGGAAAGAGGAAAGGTTGTGGTCGCGATGAAGTTTACGGTGAAGGAAGAAGAGGCCGAGGGCGAGACCCGTGTAGTTGGCAATCACTGTGCCGAGGGCCACGCCGAAGATGTCCCAATGGAACACCATCACGAAGAGCAGCGACGCCAGGATGTTCACGCAGTTCAGCGCAATGGCTATCCACATTGGCGTTTTGGAGTCCTGCATGCCGATGAACCAGCCTTTGATGGCATAGAGTCCCAAGGTGGCGGGAGCCGCCCACACGCGCACAAAGAAATAAGTCAGCGCCAAGTCCATCACCCCGGGCCCGTTCGATGGGTCGCTACGGAAGATTACCTTCGAGGCTTCTGCCAATGGCCATTGTAGCACAATAATCAGCAGCGCAATGGCCAACGCGATGGTGCAGGCTTGTATCAGTGTCTTCAGGCTCTCATTCCACCTTTCGGCACCGAAGGCCTGTGCGGTGAGTCCCGAGGTACCCATGCGGAGAAATCCGAAGTTCCAGTAGATGAGGTTGAAGATGGAACTGCCCACCACGATGGCACTCACGTGCGCTCCCGAGAGGTGCCCCACAATGGCCATGTCCACCATGCCGAGTAGCGGCACAGTGATGTTGGTCACGATATTGGGCAATGCCAGCCCCAATATCCTCCCGTTCATCCCCCTTTCAATCTTCATAACTCAAATATCTCGTATCTCTTATCTATGAACTTTAAACCTTAAATCATTCAATTTCGCAGTTGACGCAGTTCAGCACTTTGCGCGTGCCCTTGTCGCTGATGAAAGCCACGATGTGGCTGTTCGCCAGGACGATGTCGTCGTCAGGCGTAAAACTCAAAGAGCCTGTCAGAGCCTCTCCTTCGGCACCTATGGCCTCCACGTCGCGGCCCCAGAAGCCGGTGATGACTTTGCGTAGCATGTGGTTGTGTACGTAGTTTTCGTCGTAGGAACCGTCGGGGAGCAGCTGCTTGTAGCACAGCGAGTCCTCCACGAGGGCTACCGTTAGGGTCACCTCGTTGTGGTATTCTTTCATAAATTGCAGGTTGACCGTGATGTTTACCTTGCCCGAGACGTTGTGGGCTTCTGCCTCCATGGCCACCGTGGGATTGATGGTCAGTGCCTCGTTGATGTCGTTCACGATGTTGCTCATGCTGCCTTGATACTGTGTGCTGCGGTTGCGGTTGAGGTAGGCTGCGGGGATGGCGTTGATGCCGAACCAGGCATCCCAGGCGTTGCCGCCGTCGGTGCGTAGGTCGGGCTGGTCTGGGTAGGGCATTCCCTGTCCCGTGGGGTGGTTGATGGAGACCATCACCACATTGTCATTGTGGATGCCCGCCAGAGTGACGTCGGCGTTGGGGCAGTTGCTGCAGCGTGGGCCGGTGTATTTTTCTACGTAGGCGCGCTGTACCGGCGTGATGGATTTTTCACTGGTCTGCCAGGTTACCACGGCGCCGTCGAAGACCGTATACTCCGATTCTTCAATCTTGTCGCATCCCACAAACTCCATTAAGCCCATCAACCCCACTAAACCCAATACTATCTTTTTCATAACAATATTTTAAACTTTAAACTTTATACTTTAAGTTTTCAATAACCAATAACCACTCTGCCTGACCTTTGGTCACGGCCTGCGACCTTGTGGAGCAAACCTATAACCTTTCACTCATCTAAAAACTTGTTGTCAAACTGAACGTCAGTCCGTTACTTGACGGCACCGTGCGGCATACCCCGCCAATGCATAGCATACCCTCGCGCTGCTTGCCGTAGCCCACCTGCAAGCGGGTGGCACCAGAGGTGTAGCCCACAGAAAGGTTGTAGTAGTTGCCCACGCCGTCGTTGTAGGCCCACTGGTCGCTGGCTGAGACAAACCAATGAGAGCCCATGTTCCACTCCACCAGTCCCATCAGCCAGTCGCCAGCGCGGCGGTCGTTGTGTTCGGGGTCGGCAGCATCATAATGGCTGTCGCTCCCCAACCATTCAGCTTCGAAGCGTAGTGCATGGTTCTTGTTCACTTTCCACAGCAGGTCTGCCACCACGATGTGGTTGTGGTGCAGACTGCCTGGCTCGTTCTCTACCACCGGGTTGAACACCTGATAGGCATAGGTGGTGGTCAGTTTCACCGCCTTGGAGAGTTTTTTTGCCACTTCCACCGATATGTCGCCATACAGTGTCTGCCCCAACCCGCTGTTCACCGTGTAGCCTTCCGTACCCGCTCCGCCCGTCACCGTGGTGTCGAGCCCGTAGACCATCGAGCTGTTCAGGTGGATGTCCGTGCCGTATTCGCCGCCCAACAGGGTGCCTTTCTTGAATTTGTACATCACATCGGCCTGCAGACCCTGTTCGCCGTTCACCTGGGTGGCATAGGGGTACATTGACATGAAAGCGTAGGTATGGTTCTTCGTAATGGCCGGCAGGTAGTTGATATACAGCATCTCGCCACTCTGCGAACGCACACTCTTGAATCCCATGTTGTCAATCCTTTTCGCTTGCAGGCTCGCACTGAATCCTCGCTGCGAATACACCAGATTCACCAGCAACGCCTCTCCTGGACGGTAGATATATCCGTTCACCGCGCTCGGATCTTGTCCCTTGCGGACATATTCCGCTTGCAGGCTCCAGTTGCCATATCCCAAGTCGGCACGCAGACTTCCGGCTCCCACGTTCAGCGGCAGATTGAGTCTGTATTCAGCATTCAAGGCCGAAGAGATGACCTCATCCTCCTCGTATTTGCTCACAAACCCCGCCCCCAGCCTTGCGCGGAATTTCGATTCCCGCAATGCCTCGATGACGCTCCCCAGGTCCACCTCTCCGTCCACTCCGCGCACCAATCCTTCGCCATACACCCAGTAGAGCCTTTGTCTTCCCGCAACGGCTTTCAGGGTCACACCCTCCACCGGTCGCAACTGCACGTCGATACCCATCAGCGAGTTGTCAAGCCCCAAGTAACGGTCCTCGTATGTGCGCAGTATCATTCCCGAGCCGAACTGCTCGTAGAAGTTGCCCGCCGTTATGCTCAGTTTTTCACTGTTATAGGATACGAAATAATGGGCTAATCCTTCCCCCTCCCATTGTGCATCGAAACCCAACAGCGGCTTCTGATACATCTCCAACCGTAGTCCGGCACTGAAATCCCCGTTGGTGTACAGCACGTCCGCTCGCGCATTCAGCAACAGTTTTTCGGGCACATCCTGAGCCCCTATCACACTGTCGGCACTCGACATCTGACCGTCCAACTGCACATTCCCCGTCACATGGCCTCCCATAATCCCCTGAGCCCACGAGAGGGTGGTGAAAGGTGAGAGGTGAAAGGTGAAAAGCAGTAGAGCAAAACGGATTAGTAATGGCTTTTTCATACTGTTTTTATCTCTATTATCTTTTAGTATCCTTTAATCTTTAATCTTTAACCGTTAACCTTTAACCGTTATTTTAATATTTCGCGGACTTTCTCGATAACCTCCTCTTCCCCGCCGGCTTGGTAGCCAGTGTGCTGCCATACTATCTCCCCTTCGCCGTTGATGATAAAGGTGTGTGGCACGTTCACAACGCCCATCACTCGTTTCAGGTCGCTGTTCTGGTCCAGGTACACCTCGTAGGGCCAGTCGTTGCCTTCTACGTGGGGTTTCACTCGCGCCGCACTACGCGCATCGTCGATCGAGACGGCCACAATCTTCACGCCCGTCTCCTGCTGCCACTCCTCATAGAACTCTTTGATAGTGTTCAGCTCCAGATTGCAGGGCTTGCACCACGTGGCCCAGAAACTGATAATGATAGGTTTGCCGTCGTTCTGGATAACGGACGACAGCACACTCTGGCCGCTCAAGTCCTTCAGCGTGATGTTCTGCGGCATTTTTGCGTTCTGAGCCCACACCTGCGTGGTGAAGGGAGAAAGTTGACAACTGAAAAGCAGCAAAGCTGCAAAAAGAATCTTTTTCATAATTATTTCATGTATTAAATTATTATCGATAACCTTTAACCTTTAACCATTAACATTAAGTACTTCCAGCGATTTTTTTATTGCAGCGATAGCCTCCTTCTCACGAATGATGAGAGCCTTCGTGTATTCGTTGGCTTCTCCGTCGGCAAGGTCGTCCTCCAACTGGAACAAACGTCCGTAGTGGAGGCCAAAGTCTTCGTATTCAGGATTCCCCAATGCACAGGCAGTGGAGAAAAGACGGGCGGTCTTGCCGTCGATTATTTTCAGGTAGGAACTTTCTGATAGCTCGGAACTCTGAGTTCTGAGCTCTGAGGTGCCTTCCACTTCCTGTTGGAGGAGTTCCGATTCTACCATAGCCTCAACGGTCTCGTAGACGCGCTGGGTGGTCTCCGCTTCGTTCACTTCGTGGAGGATACGCATCACCTGTGCCAGAAGGAAGTCCCCTACCAGTACGGCCACAGAGTTGTTCCACCGTGCACCCACCGAAGGAAGGCCGCGCCGCGTGTCCGAGTGGTCGATAATGTCGTCGTGAATCAGCGAGGCGTTGTGCAGCATCTCCACAGCGGTGGCAAGGAGAATGGTGCGCCGCGACGAGGCTTGCCCAAGGGTGTCGGCTGCAAGGAGTGTCAGCTGCGGTCGCAGCATCTTGCCCATTCGCGAGGTAACGAATGTCTCCACCTCTCGCAGGAGATGGACATCGCCACGTGTCATTCGCCACAAAAACTCGCGCCGCACCTGTGGCAGCAAATCCTCTATAATCTTTTCATTTTTCACTTTTTCACTTCATTATACAGCGTGGAGAGTTTGTTGGTGAGTTGTTTCGAGGCTTTCACCAACGGTAGGCGGAGTACATTGCCGATGAGTCCTTCGATTTCAAGGAGCGCCTTCACGCCAGTGGGATTGCCTTCCTCGAAGATGGCGTTCATCAGAGGTAGTAGCCTGTTGTGCAGTGGGAGCGCTTTCTTGAAGTCCCCTTTCAGACCAAAACGCACCATCTCCGAGGTCTCTTTCGGCAAGGCATTTGCAATGACCGAGATGACGCCGTCGGCGCCAAGGGCAATCATAGGGTAGGTGAGGGCGTCGTCGCCACTGATCACGCGGAATCCCGCGGGTCGCCTCCGCAGAATCTCCATCACCTGTTGCATATTGCCCGAAGCCTCTTTGATGCCGATAATATTGGGGCATTCGTTGGCGAGCGTCAGAGTGGTGTCGGCCGAGATGTTGATGCCCGTGCGCCCTGGAACATTGTAGAGAATGACCGGAACGGGCGAGGCTTCTGCTATGCTCTGGAAGTGCTGCAGAAGACCGCGCTGGTTGGGCTTGTTATAGTAGGGCGCCACAGTGAGAATGCCCGAGATGCCTTCGAAATTGGTCCGGGCAATGGTGTCGGTGACGTTCAGAGTGTTGTTGCCTCCCAGTCCCAGCATAATGGGGCAGCGCCCCGCAACGGTCTCGACAATGAATTCCTGCACGGCCGAACGTTCGTTCTCGGTCATTGTCGCGGCCTCGGAGGTGGTTCCTAAGGCCACGATATAGTCGACGCCCGAGGTGACGATGTGTTCAATGAGATGCTCGAGTTTGGTGAAGTCGACTGTTTCCTGTTGTTTACGGAAAGGGGTGATGAGTGCAACACCCGTTCCTGTGAATATCGGAATTTTCATATATTATTTTTTAATTATTAAAATCTATATAATAATCACTAACCCTTCAATAACCACTCTGCCTGGTAACGTTTAACGTTTAAAGAGGCTGCCGCAGTTCCACCAACTACCCCAACTACCCATTCAACCCATTAACCTTTCAATAACCAATAACCTATAACCAATAACCGTTACTTTAAACCTTACTACTTCCTCACCATCCCCAAATACTCAATAATATTATTGAAGAAACTCTTCAGTTCCACGTGCCCGTCCCCACGGATAATCAGGTCGAACACCTCCGTCGGGTCCTCGGCGGGGGTTGCGTAAACGATTTTCAGGCTCGCATCCGTCCGCAGCGCAATGTATTGCGAGAAGAAATTCTCGTCACCAATGGTGTCGATCAGTAGGTCGTAGTGTTGGGCCGTGAACTCTCTGATAGAGTCGTTGGAGGGGAGTCCCCAGAAGTTGATGTCGGTCTTGGCGCGGCAGATATAGGTGGCCTGATGGGTTACGACGAAGCTGATGCCTTCGTCCTGAAGAGCGATAATATGCACTTTCTTGCCCTGGTTTTCCATGACTTTGGCGAAGTGGTAGAGGATGTTCCAGTTCTGCTCGGTGTCGAGCTGGCAGATGACACCGATAGATCGCACTTCCTGGATGTTGTCGATGCGTTTGTCGCGCGGAGCGTTCTTGAGGTCGCGAATGATGCGCTTGCGGCGGAAGTTTTTAATGAATTCGAGCATATATTAGGGTTTAAAGGGTTTAAAGGGTTAATAACTCTTATCTTTTATCTGTTAACTATTATCTATTCAAATAGCGAGTGTTGTCTATATAGTGTGAACGAGCGTCGGTGGTAAGGGGTGGGGCCGAACTGTTCGATGGCGTTGAAGTGTTCAAGGGTAGGGTAGCCTTTGTTACGGTCCCAGCCATATTGGGGGTATTCGTTGTGCAGATGTAGCATCAACTCGTCGCGGTGGGTTTTGGCCAAGATACTGGCGGCAGCGATGGACATATATTTGGCATCACCTTTGACGATACATTCATAGGGGATGTCGGTCTCGTTGTAGAAGCGGTTGCCGTCGATGAGGAGAAACTCGGGTTGGAAGGTGAGTTTCTTCACGGCTTCGCACATGGCGTGTGTGGAGGCGTGGAGAATATTGAGACGGTCGATTTCCTCGGGTTCCACGATGGCAACAGCCCAAGCGGCGGCTTCGCGTTCGATTTCTATGCGCAGGAGCTCACGCTGTCGTTCGGAGAGCTGCTTCGAATCGTTCAGCAGGGCGTTGCTGTAGTCCTCTGGCAGAACCACGGCGGCAGCCACGACGGGACCCGCCAGCGGTCCTCGCCCCGCCTCGTCGCATCCCGCCTCTCGGCGCCCTTTTATTTTCCACGCTTTTAACATATTACGGCTGCGGCAATAACGATAAGGAAAAGGAGGTCTTTAAGGTAGGTCCTCCACTGCCTGTGATGGCGCGAGGCACTATAGTGTCGTGTGGTGGAGCTGAAACGCAAACTGGCACAGAGGGCAAAAGGGACGGCGAAGAATTGTAGATTCACAGAGATGACAGGTGAATAGAGAGCCGCAACAATAGCCGCTACGGCGGGCATCACCACTGCAAGAGTGTTTTTCTGCCATAGTGTCGTCTTCTCCTTGAAACGACTCAGTAGGACGAAGAGCGACACAGCGAAAAAGAGCAAAAGCACAGCGTGGGCCGCGACAGCGATGTCGAAGGACGGCAGCTGCCAATGGGCTGAGGGAGTCAGGGTGGCCTTCAGAGCCATGAAGCTCTCCTCAAGGCCGCCCGTCATATAGAGTATCGTCCACAATAGCAGGTAGGGCGCCAGCAGCCCTAACAGAAGTACCATCCAGTCACGCCAGTTGTACAGTCGGTAGCCCATAGCCACCAATAGGTAACTCACCAGTAGTGACAGAGACGGGAGGTAGAAGAGCGAGCAGATGCCGATAAGAGCTGTGGCTCCAAATACTTTGTCTCTTGAAATGGTTAGTAACGTACTGTGGAGCAGTAGTAAACGGACAAAAGCAATAATCAGCAGTCCCACGATAAGTGTCGCCGAGAGGGTCTCCGCAGTGGCACTCATAAAGAGTATGTAGAAGAGTGTCGGTAAGAGGCTATTTTGAGAGATAAGTCCAGTATTGGCCAGAAGCAGATTGAGCATCACGCCGCCGGCAATGACCAGCACAATGGCAATCACAACGGCCAGCATTGGGGAGAAGGCACAATTGTAAAGTACTTCGTAGAGCGGTGCAAATCCCACGGGTGCAGCCATTGGTTGAGGGTCGGCCATCTGAGGAAACCACAGCAGCATCGTCACCACAAGGATGACGACCACTTGGAAGACCGTACTTTGCTCAAACAACTTCAGCATATTTGGAAATTGAAAAGTGATGAAAGAGTGTCTTTACTTGACAATCAGTTTTTCAGTTCGGCTGCCGATACGAAGGATGTAGATTCCTTGGTTCCATGAGCTTACATCTAATGTGATGTCGGTGGTGACGGGAGTCTGAAGGACAAGACGTCCGTCAATAGTGTAGACCGAGAGGGTTTGTTGTTCACCGCAGCCGGTGTGGATGGAGACCATTCTGGTAGTGGGGTTGGGAAATACCTTCAGTGGGGTGCGAGAGGATTCTACTTCGTTGATGCTTACTCTCCGCACACACTCGTTTACAGCCTTCAGGGCATCAACCTTACCCCAGCCCCAGTGCACATCCATCGTACCGTTGGCCACGAGAGGTCCGGTGATGCTGTCGTTGCGGGCGGTGGAGAAGAGTATCTCTCGCACTTGGTCGACACTCAGGTTCGGATTGGCCTGGAGCATGAGTGCGACGACGCCCGTCACCGCCGGACATGACATTGAAGTGCCGCTCATGTTCGACCAGATGTATTTCCTTCCACCGAGGAAGGTGGAGAGGTAGGTGGTGTAGGTCCCCGTGGTCCAGTAGCTTATCGACGACACGATGTCGACCCCCGGGGCAGAAATCTCGGGTTTCATCACACCGTTGATGAGCGGGCCGGCGCTGCTGAAGTCGGCAATGTTCCCGAGGTGGTAGATGCCCGACGACTGGCTGTAGCGGTCGGGTCTGTGGGCGGCCACGCTGATGCATTTTGCGGCGCAGGCAGGCTCGCCCACGCCGTAGAGGGCGTCGCCGGCCGAGAAGCCGTCGCGCCCGCCGGTGGAGAAGCTGCACCCTTCGTTGCCGGCATGGTTTTCCTTGTTGGCCAGGTTCCAGGCGTGCACCGTGCCCTCGGTGGCGGTGATGAACAACTGGGTCTGCAGGCTCGTCTTGTCGATGTCGATTTGGATATGGGGTCGGTTATTGAAGGGGTTGCTGCGTTCCACCAGCAGGCGGTATCCTGTGCTTTCGCCTTCGTGGACAATGGTGTCGTAAATAACGGTGTCGCCAATGGCGGTGCTAAACATTGGTGTGCGCCAAAGGGTGCTGTCATTCTTGCGAAGACGGATGCAGGTGCTGAAATCGTGATTCTCTTCACCCCACATGACGAGAACTTGACCCGTCTCGTGAATACTGTAGATATCACTGGCGCGCACCACCACCGTTTTCAGGGTGTCCGTGGTGTCGGCGCGGAAGGTGCGGCTGATGTGGAAGGGTATCGAGGTGCGCCCGTTGTTGCCTCCGCTGGTGCAGAACACCACGCCCTCCTCGCTCCAGGCGTTGATGGCCTGACTGAGCAGCGAGGAGCCGTCGATGGTGCTGAAGGAGTACATCCCCCAGCTGCTGTTGATGACCAGCCGGCGCGAGCTGTCCTGCGCCACCTGTTTCATCCAAGCCACGGCGTCCATCCAGGGTTTCTCTCCCAGTGCGAAGGAGCAGAAGAGCAGTCTGGCCCCCGGAGCCTGTCCCATCTGGTCGCCATCGACACCGCGTCCCGCGCAGATGCCCGCCACATGAGTGCCGTGAGTGCCGTAGCCGTAGAGGTTCGAGGTGTCGCCTTTTGCCGCCCTCAGACCCGACGTGGTCAGGGTGCCGTAGTCGAAGCCACCCTCGTAGCCCAAGTCGGCGGGCGACGGTCCCGACAGCTTGAAATGGTCCCAAGCCATCTCCAACCGCAGATTTCCCGTGCCGGCATTGTAGTTCGGGTGCGAATAGTCGAACCCCCAGTCGGTCACTCCGATATACACCCCCTCGCCGTCGTAGGGCACACCGTCCGTCACACCCAGTCCCGCATGCACGCTGTCTGTCCGCGTGTCGAAGCGGTCCTGATTACACTCCGGTGCCGCAATGGGGTGCGAGATGCTATACTGCAACACCTCCTTTCGCTCCTCCAACAGCGCCAGCGCTGACACAGGAACCCGCATGGTCACAATCTGACCCGCCTGGGCGCCAAAGACGATTCCGGCCTTTTCGAAAGGCAGGCGGTCGAATCCCCGCGACATTTTTGCCAGCATGTCGATGCTGGTGGCTCCCGCAGCGATTTCTTCCGCAACGAGCGCTTTGGTGTCGATGCCGCATTTTTTCACCTGTGCCGTCGCACCCACTAAGAGGCTCATTGCTAACAGCGTAAACAATATCTTTTTCATGGGTTAGTGAATATATAATAATTGCAAAAATACAAAAAAGCTTCGAATTGGCAAAATTTTTTAATAAAAAACAGGGGCTGCCGCACGGCAGCCCCTGTTTTTGTCAAGCAACAGTGGGGGTCAGACTTCCCAGGTGTCGCCACTATTGAGGAGGTCGTCCATGGTTTTGTATTTGCCGTTGGCCATCTGGTCGTCCATCTGCTCTTCGTAGAGCTGGGTGTAGCTCACTTTTTTGACGTTGCGGATGACGCCGAGGGCGACGGGGAGGTCGCCGCCCATGTGGGCGAGCATCATGTGGATGCCGGTGTCTTCTGTGGTTTCGTCGTGGACCATAATGTCGTCGATGGAGATGCCGTTCTGGCCGAGGGTGACGACCTCGAGCTGGCGGCCGTTGAAGCGGAGGCCTTTCTCCTTGTTTTTGCCGAAGAGCATGGGCTTGCCGTGCTCGAGGACGATGGTGCGGTCGTCGCGGACAGAGCGGTCGGTGATGGCGGCATGGGTTTTGTCGTTGAAGATGACGCAGTTCTGCAATACCTCGACAACGGAGCAGCCGTCGTGCTTGGCGGCGCGGGTCATGCAGTCGGTAGAGAGTTGGGGTACGCAGTCGAGGGTACGTGCGAAGAAGGTGCCCTGAGCGCCCATGACTAACTCGCCGGGGTTGAAGGGGTAGTCGATGGTGCCGAAGGGGGAGGTTTTGGTGACTTGCCCGAACTTGGTGGTGGGGCTGTACTGGCCTTTGGTGAGGCCGTAGATTTCGTTGTTGAAGATGGTGATGTTGAGGTCCTGGTTGCGGCGCACTGCGTGGATGAGGTGGTTGCCGCCGATGGCCATGGAGTCGCCGTCGCCCATGTTGACCCAGACGCTGAGAGCGGGGTTGGCGAGTTTGACTCCGGTAGCAATGGCGCAGGCGCGGCCGTGGATGCTGTGGAAGCCATAGGTGTCGACATAGTAGGGGATGCGGCTGGAACAGCCGATGCCGGAGACCATGCAGACGTTCTCTTTCTTGTAGCCGGTCTTGGGGAAGGTGGCCAGGAGGGCGGCGAGGATGGCGTGGTCTCCACAACCCGGGCACCACTTGACCATCTGGTCGCTCTGGAAATCGGCCTTGGTATATTCTTTATCCGCTTTGGGAACAAAATGTTTTTCCATTTCTATGATTGTTTGATTGTTTAATTGTTTGATTGTTTGAATGAAAGTTGGCTTGTCTGTTTAAATGCGTTAGCATTCAAGCATTCAGGCATTTTGGCATTCAAGCATTCAGTAATCTGTTAAACTCAGCTTTCAGCTCGCCAACCTCGAAGGGCAGGCCCATCACCTTGTTGTACTGGGTCATGGGGCACTCCGGGAACTGGGTGCGCAGGTAGCCGGCGAACTGGCCGTTGTTCAGCTCGCAGACCACAATCTTCTTGTACTTGCGCAGTATGTCGCCGGTGTTCTTCGGCAGCGGGCAGATGTAGTTGAAGTGGGTATAGGCTACCTTCTTGCCTTCGTTGTTCATCTCCTCGACGGCGAGGGTCAGTGCACCGCTGGTGCCGCCCCAGCCAACCACGAGCAGGTCGGCGTCGGGGTTGCCCATGACCTCCTGGTCGGGGATGTAGTTGGCCACGCGGTTCACCTTCTCCTGACGGTTCTTGGTCATGAGAGCGTGGTTTTCGGGGTCGGTGCTGAGAGGGCCGTCGGGGCACTTTTCGAGGCCGCCGACGCGGTGGCTCAGGCCTTCCATTCCGGGGAGAGCCCATTCGCGTGCGAACTTCTCCTCGTCGCGGCGGAACGGACGGTAGTTCGGGTCGTTTTCCTTGGCGAGACGGGGCTTGATTTCGGGCATATCTTTCATGCTGGGGATGCGGAACAGCTGGCTGCCGTTGCCCAGATAGCCGTCGGTGAGCAGGATGACGGGGGTCATGTGCTCGAGGGCAATCTTGGCGGCGTTGAAGGCCCAGTAGAAGCAGTTGGCTGAGCTCGAGGCGGCAACGACCACCAGGGGAGCCTCGCCATTGCGGCCGTAGAGGGCCTGGTCGAGGTCGCTCTGCTCAGTCTTGGTGGGCAGACCCGTGGAGGGACCGCCACGCTGCACGTCGACGACGACCAAGGGCAGCTCGGTCATCACGGCAAGACCCAGGGCTTCGCTCTTCAGCGAGAGACCGGGACCGGAGGTGCTGGTGCAAGCCAGTGCACCGGCATAGCTGGCACCGATGGCGGAGCAGATACCGGCAATCTCGTCTTCGGCCTGGAACACACGGGCACCGAGGCTTTTATGCTTGGCCAACTCGACCATGACGTCAGTAGCGGGGGTGATAGGATAACTGCCGAGGAAGAGACGGCGGCCGCTCTTCTCAGAGGCGGCGAGCAGACCCCAAGCGGTGGCCACGTTACCGGTGATGTTGCGGTAGCGACCTTTCTCCATCTTGTCGGCCTGGGCGACCTCGAAAATGTGCGAATGCATCACCTCCAGCTTGTCGGCATATTCGTAACCCTCCGTGAGCACGGCCTTGTTCAGCTCGATGACGGCGGGTTTCTTGGCGAACTTGCGCTCCAGATAGGCAAAGGTATGGTCGAGGGTCTTGTGGGTCGAGTAGAAGATGATGCCGAGGGCGAACATATTGCGGCTCTTGTCGGCGGTCTTCTTGTCCACACCCTGTGCGTCACCGATCTTCTCGGTGAACGAGGTGATGGGGGCCTTGATGATGGTGTAGGCGCGCTCCAACTCGTCGGTGAAGGGGTTGCTGGTGTAACCAGCCTTCTCCATGGCCTCGTCGGTGAAGGTGTCGATGTCGACGATGACGGTGGCACCTTTCTTGGCCCATTTTAACTGACTCTTGAAGGCGGCGGGATTCATGGCGACAAGGATGTCGCACTTGTCGCCGGAGGAATAGATGTGGTTGCCCACATGGACTTGGTATCCGGAGACACCGGCAATGGTGTTGTGCGGAGCACGAATCTCGGCGGGATAATCGGGGAAGGTGGCGATGTCGTTTCCGGTCAGTGCCGAAGCGTCGGAGAAGAGCGTGCCGCTAAGCTGCATGCCGTCACCCGAGTCGCCAGCAAATCGGACCACGAGGTCCTCTTTATTAACTATCTGATTTTCTGACATGTTATTTATGTATTTTTGTTAATTTTATTATAAAGTTGAAAGTGCAAATATACAAAAAAAAAATTACCCTGCAAAAATAATTTGAGGTTTGAAAGGTTTGAAGGGTTTGAGAGGTTTGAGGGGTTTAAAGTGGGTTTAGTGGGTTGAATGGGGTTAATGGGTAGTGGGTTTAATGGGTTTAATGGGGTAGTTAGTGGGGATGCGGCAGATTCTTTAAACTTTAAACGTTAAACTTTAAACGTTACCTGGTTATTGGTTTGCTCCACAAGGTCGCAGGCCGTGACCAAAGGTCAGGCAGATTGGTTATTGAAGGACTGCCGCGGTCGTGTTGCGCAAGCGTCAATAAGCGACAACCCCTTCACTCTCCCAACAACTCTCTATAGATTTCGTAATCGATTTCTTTGAATACATTGAATATCACCCGCAAGCGAGCTCCTTTGCACGCCTCGATGGCTATCTCGGCGGCACGGCGGTGTGGGAAGTGGTATTCACCCGTGGAAATGCAACAGAAAGCTATCGAGCGGCATCCCTGTTCTTTGGCTTGATAGAGGCAACTGCGGTAGCAGGCCGCCAATTGCTCTTCCTGCCCTCTTGTCGGCTCTCCCGCCAGAACGATGGGTCCGACAGTATGTAACACGTATTTGGCCGGCAGATTGTATCCCGGTGTGATGATGGCGCCTCCAGTGGCTATCTCGCGACCCTGCAGTATGCGGTTGCACTCCAGCCTCAACTGCAGTCCTGCTGCCGAATGGATGGCGTTGTCTATACAGGCGTGGAGCGGATGCCAGCATCCGAGCCCTAATTTGTTGGCGGCATTGACGATTGCATCGACCTTCAGCCGCGTGATGTCTCCCTGCCAGAGTGGGCACGAGGGCCTCACGCAACCTTTCTCTTTTCGCTGTGCCGCCAATTCGGCATCCTGTGCCTGCAGGAACTCCTCGCTCAGTGGCTGGGGTTTCCAAATATTCATCAGTGCCTGTAGTAGCCGCCGTTTGTCGGCAAGATTTCCTGGTATCTCTGCCTGGGCACGGTTCTGTTCCAGCAGGTAGCGTATGCAGAAGTCGAGGTTCTCTTCTCTTGTTTTTTCGTGTCCCGTCATTACCAAAAGGATTTAAGGGGTTTAAATTGGTTATAGGTTATAGGTTATAGAAAAGGCTGCCGCGTCGTTGTTGCGCAAGCGTCAATAACCTATAACCTATAACCAATAACCTTTTAGAAAGGCTGCCGCGGTCGTTGTTGCGCAAGCGTCAATAACCTATAACCCATAACCTATAACCTTTTAACCTCATCTTTCCTGATACAAGTCTTTCATTATCAATCCGGCAATGGTGAATCCGAAGATGGCGGTGATGTGCGAGGTTGTGCCGTTGATTTGAGCTTTTGCGCTACACCACTCATGGTTGAGGAGGTCGGCGCGACCTTCGCCCATTTCAGCTTTGGGACACATGCAGGCTGAGGTGCCGCAGGTGCGGGCTTCCCCCTGGTTGGAGAGCAGCTCGGGACTCCACACACACTGGAACTTACGCCCCGGGAAGCGTTTCCGATGCCGCATACGTCGACGCAGCATCGCCGCCAGCGGACAGCCGTCGACCTTCCAGAACTCGCTGACGCGCACCTTGGTGGGATCCATCTTCAGTGCTGCGCCCATGGAGCTGTAGAATTTTGGTCCCACCAGGCCTTTGTCGGTGGCTCGAACGATGAGCTCCAGTTTGTCCTTCAAACTGTCAATGGCATCCACGATGAAATCGTATTCTTCAAGGTGAAACTTCTCGGCAGTGTCGGCACAAAAAATCTCTTGCACGGCCTCAATCTCAGCAGCAGGGTTTATCTCTAACAGACGCTCTCTCAGCGCTTCTACCTTCACACGACCCACGGTGCGCGTGGTGGCCATTGCTTGACGATTGACATTGGTGATGCAGACCCGGTCGGAGTCGACGAGGGTGAGTCTACGTATTCCGCTGCGTACCAGACTCTCGGCGCACCACGAACCTACTCCCCCCACACCGAAGATAATCACCCGCGAGGCGGCTATGGCGTTCATCACATTGTCGCCCACCAGCAGCGCTGTGCGGTTCAGGATGGCTTTTTCGATGGTTCTCATTTAATGAATGGTTAGTGGGTTTAAGGGGTTTAAGGGGTTTAAAAGGTTTAAAAGGTTTAAAGGGTTTAAGAGGGTTTAAAGTGGGTTTAGTGGGTTGAATGGGGTTAATGGGTTGAATGGGTAGTGGGGTTAATGGGCTTAATGGGGTTAATGGGTAGTGGGTAGTGAAAGGCTGCCGCGGTCGTTGTTGCGCAAGCGTCAATAACCTATAACCAATAACCTTTTTAAACTTTACTTCTTTAAACTTTACCTGGTAAAGTCAAACGTGAAGAATGCTCATTTATTGTACACAAGATAAAAAGATTATCTGTTATGGGAAAAAAGTTGTACCTTTGCATTCAAAAATGAATAAACCATGAACTGGATATTACTGATTTTCGCGGGCTTTTGCGAGGCGGGTTTCACCTTCTGCTTGGGGAAGGCCAAGGATGTTGTTGGCACTGAGTGGTGGCTGTGGATGGGAGGGTTTCTACTCTTCACCATTGTGAGCATGGGCCTTTTGGCTAAAGCCACCCAAACCATTCCCATCGGCACTGCCTACCCTGTTTGGACGGGCATTGGCGCCGTGGGTACGGTGTTGCTGGGCATCTTTGTCTTCCATGAACCCACGACCTTCTGGCGCCTCTTCTTTATCTTTACACTGATAGCCTCCATTGTAGGCCTGAAAGCCGTATCATAAACTAATGCTATGACGTTGGCGTTTCATCCTTTGACAGTCGCCGACCGGGAGGCGGTGCAGACGGTGACGCTCCACGCGGGGCGTCGCAACTGCAACTACACTTTCGCCAACCTCGTGGGATGGCAGTTCTGGTTCCACACCGAGGTGTGTGTGTTCGCCGATGCCGTGGTGCTGCGCTTCAACCTTGAGGGGAAGAGGGCCTATATGGTATGTACGGCAGGAAATCTGTCGGACACACTCATAGAGGCGTTGTTGTCGGATAGCGGTGGAGACATGACACTCCTCGGCCTCGAAGACTCGCAGGTGGCATCGCTTTCACCGTTTTCCTCTCATCTTTCATTTCTCGTAGAGTCGCGTCGCAACCAATACGACTACATCTATCGTCGTGCGGACCTCGCCGCACTGCGGGGTGGTTTGCTGAAAGCGAAGCGCAATCATGTCAATCGTTTTCGCATGGAACATCCAGACTTCGAATACCGCCAGCTCACACCTGAGCTCTTTGACGAATGCCGCCAACTCACAGCGATATGGCAGGAGAGGAAGGAGGACAGCGTGACCATCGATGCCGAGCGGCGTGTGATGGAGACGGTCTTCGCGCACTGGGAGGCATTGGGAATGATTGGTGGTAGCATTTTCGTCGACGGCCGTATGGTGGCATTCACATACGGTGCCGCCGTCAGTACCGACACCTTCGATGTCTGTGTCGAGAAGGCCGACCGTGGTGTCGAGGGTGTTTTTGCCATCGTCAACCAGCAGTTCGCCGAGCATCTGCCGGAACAATACATCTACCTGAACCGCGAAGAGGATATGGGCATCCCGGGACTCCGCAAAGCCAAGCTGTCGTATCATCCAGAGATACTCTTAAGTTACAACATGGTGAAACTCTCATCTGTGGGGGCAAATCGTCATTTGTCCCTATACCTAACAAGGATGACGGAGGAGGATGCACCACTGACGGTCGAATGGATGGTGCGTGAGTATGGCTTTGACTGTGCCGAAGTGGAAGACTGGGTGCAGAACCTCCATTTCAACTGGCCGATGAGCGTCAAGGCCACAGATGGGAAGGGGAATATGATAGGCTTGCTTAACATGAGCGACTACCGCATCGAGGAGGAGACGCCTCGAATCCTCGTGGATGCGCCCCAACTCCTTGCAGACCTCAATGCCCGGCGTTATATTGCCGTTTTTTCATTCATCGTTGCCGAGCCCTGGCGTGGCACCCGGCTGAACTATGACATGCTGATGTCTATCATGCCCGAACTGAGGGCCCGCTACGACTTTGTCTTCATCCCGGTGTTGCACCGCCTCAAAACACACCGATACTGGCAGCGTTGGGGTGCGACAGAGTTTTACCGCGACCCCGAGTGTGTGTACTACAAATTGGAGTTGTCGCGTTAAGACAGGCAGGCCTTCACGAACGAGAGGAAGAGGGGATGGGGGTTGAGCACCGAGGAGCTGTACTCTGGATGGAACTGAGTACCGATGTACCAGCGCTTCTCGGGTATTTCGACAATTTCGACGAGGTTGGCGGCGGGATTGATACCCACGCACTTCATGCCTTTCGTTTCGTACTCGTTGGTGAAGGCATTGTTGAACTCGTAACGATGTCTGTGTCTCTCGCTGATGGTGGGCTTTCCCCCCTTCAGTTTTCCCTTTTCGCCTCCAAAATAGGCCTGGTAGACTCTGCTGCCTTCTTTCAGCTCGCAGTCGTAGGCTCCCAAGCGCATGGTGCCGCCCATCTGGGTGATGCTCTTCTGCTCCTCCATAATGTCGATGACGTTGTGCGGTGTCTTCTCGTCCATCTCACGGCTATTGGCATCCTTGTAACCCAGCACGTTGCGGGCAAACTCGATGACCATCATCTGCATACCGAGACAGATGCCGAGGGTGGGGATGTCGTGTGTGCGGGTGTATTCGGCGGCGATAATCTTGCCTTCGATGCCGCGCGAGCCGAAACCGGGGCAGATGACGACGCCCGCCAAGCCCTCCAGTTTCTCGGCCACGTTTTCTCGGGTGATTTCCTCGCTGTTGACAAAGTGGAGTTTGGCTTTCACATCGTTGTAAATACCGGCGAGGTTGAGGCTTTCACGGATACTCTTGTAGGCGTCCTGCAGGTCGTACTTGCCCACGAGGCCGATATGTATTTCGCGTTTGGCGTTGCGCTGTTTGTTGAGGAAGTCGTGCCACGATTTCATGGCTGGCGTTTCACCGACGGGGATGCCTATTTTGCGTAGGATGGCGGCGTCCAATCCCTGCTTCTGCATGTTTACCGGCACTTCGTAGATGCTGGGCATATCTTCGCTCTGCACCACGCACTCGAGGTCGACGTTGCAGAAGGAGGCTACTTTCATTCGCATGTGGTCGTCGAGGTGGCGCTCGGTGCGCAGCACGAGGATGTCGGGCTGGATACCCATTCCCTGCAATTCCTTCACACTGTGCTGAGTGGGTTTTGTTTTCAGTTCGTCGGCGGCCTTGAGGTAGGGCACGTAGGTGAGGTGTACACAGACGGCATTGCGACCCAACTGCCAGCGCAGTTGTCGGATAGCCTCCATGAAGGGGGCGCTCTCGATGTCACCGATGGTGCCGCCGACTTCGGTGATGACGAAATCGAGTTGTTCCTCTTTTTCGTCCTCACGCAGCATGCGGCGCTTGATTTCGTCAGTAATATGTGGCACCACCTGAATGGTCTTGCCCAGATAGTCGCCGCGACGCTCACGGTCGATAACTGTCTTGTAGATGCGTCCGGTGGTGATGCTGTTGTTGCGAGTGGTGTGGATGCCGGTGAATCGCTCGTAGTGTCCGAGGTCGAGGTCGGTTTCAAAACCATCCTCCGTTACATAGCACTCGCCGTGCTCGTAAGGGTTTAGGGTTCCTGGGTCGATATTGATGTAAGGGTCGAATTTTTGAATAGTGACCTTATAGCCGCGAGCCTGCAGCAAACGGCCAATGCTGGCGGAGATGATGCCCTTGCCCAAGGAAGAGACCACACCGCCGGTGACGAAAATGTACTTTGTTTCCATAAATAATAATAATGATAATCTATATATTTATATGAGGGGTTGAAAAGGTTTGAAAGGTTTGAAGGGTTTGAGGGGTTTGAGAGGGGATTAAACTTTAAACTTTAACCGTTACAAAAGCTCTTAACTCTCCTTAACGATGGGATAGAGCTCGATGAATTCGCCTTGATGGCTCTGGCCGTCATTGATAAGTTCAGCCATCTTGCGGCCTACGGTGTCGATGTCGTGGAAGCCTGGCAGCGCCATATTGCCGTTGAGGTCGGTGGTGGTGGGGCCAGGGTGGACGGAAAAAATTTCCAGAGGGGTGCCGGCTTGCTGGAACTCGATGGCCATCACGCCCATCATGGCGTTCTGGGCGGCCTTGCTGGCTACGTAGGCCAACGGATGCCAGTAAGGGCTGATTTCCGAAGGAACGGTCACGTTGACGATACGACCTGTGTTTTGGGTCAGCAAGGGCATTAGTGCCTTGGTGAGGGCGAAGGTTCCTATGAAGTTCACGTTGAGGGTTTCTTGGATGTCGTCGAGCACTGTGTGCTGGCTGTCCACACTCATGTCGCCCGGGATGCCGGCGTTGTTGACGAGCAGCGAGAGTTCGGGATATTTTTCGCCTATCTCCTGGGTGGCCTGTTCGAGGGATGCGAGGTCGCGCAGCTCGATATTTACCCATCCCGGCACGTCGACGCCTGCCGACTTCAATTCAGTGACAACTTTCTCTGCACGCTGAGAGTTGCGTGCACCAATAATTACTTGCCAGCCGCTCATTCCGAGGTGCTTGGCAATTCCGTATCCGATACCTTTATTGGCACCTGTTACCAATGCAATCTTCTTCATAAGTTCATAAAACGTATAATGTCGTATTTTATTGTTCTCTTATTTCGATTTCGACTTTTTATCTTGCGCCTGCGTTGCAGGCGGCGGGGGTCAAATGGGTATAATTACAAAAACCATTGCATCCCATAGGGCGTGACTGACCACGAGGGCTGGGAGAAGTTTGGGGTTGAGCCTATAGAGGAATCCCCATACGGTTCCGGCCACTAAGGCGGCCATCACCAGCATGAAGTTCATCGACCATATATGTATCAGTGCATAGATGAGGGCTGTCACCACAAAGGCGAGGTCCGCAGCCCGTTTCCCAGACAGGATGCGCGTGAGTGTTCGCTGCACATATCCCCGCCAGAAAAGTTCCTCGGCAGGGCCGATGAGTAACAGGAGTAGTAGCGCAATCACGCTGGAGGGTAGGCCAGTCTTCATGGCGTATACCGCATCGATCTCCGGACGGGCGAAATCGAACATCAGGGAGGAGAACCGATCGCCTACCCAGAACACACCCCATAGGAGGATGGCGATTCCGATGCCGGCAAGAATCTGCAATACAGGATTTTTTAAAAGGAACAATTCCTTTCGGTCGGGAGTGAAGGCTATTGTTAGGGTGGTAAGCACAATGGCGGCACACGACATCTCTAACCAGAAGTTGAAATGTCCTCCCGTCCAAGGACTGAACATAAAGAACCACAATGCCGCAGCTACCAAGATGGCTATTGCGGGTTTCAATAATCTATACTCCATAATAATTTACAGCCAGTGTGAGATAATCAGGCCTACGGCCAATAGCAGAGAGAATTGGAGCTGCAGTTGGGCGGAGTTTAAATCCAGCATCTTCATGGCCTCGCGGCCAGCGGTCTTGTAGCTGGCGGCCTGCTTGAAGTTGTGGTAGGCTTTGAGGCCGGCTATCAGACAGAGAAGCGCCAGGGGAGGCAAGAGACCCGCAATCACGGCTACTACCACACACAAAAAAGGCAGCACCATATAACAGCAGTAGAGGATGGCGGAAGGTTTCTCGCCAAGAATCATTGCGAAGGTCTTAATGCCTGCCGCACCGTCGGAGGGAATGTCTATCGTGTTATTGGCGTGAAGTACCGAGACGGTGATGATGCCGATGGGTAACGACAGCACCAGCGCCTCCCAACACCACCTCCCCGTGACGGCGTATGCAAGCCCTATAACCGTCAACACACCAAAGATGAGGAATATGTCGGCATCGCCCAGTGCGTGGTATTTCAAGAAAGAATAGAGGACTGTGAGGACGACGGCGATAGCGCCGACAATCAGCACCCCGATGCCACTCATTGCCACGATAGTCAGACCCACTGCCGATCCGAGTACGAAGAGTACGATGCTCAGTATGAGGTACTCTTTGGGTTGGAATTTGGCAAATACCAGATTGGGGACAGCGAACGCTTCTGGGTTGTCTACCCCGCTGCGATAGTCGAACCAGTCGCTCAGCAGGTTACCCGCCGAATGCAGCAGCACCACTCCCAGCAGCGAAAGTGCCAGAATCGCCCATGGCGCTCCTCCCGCGGGTAGTTTCCCTTCGGCGAACAGATAGGCAAATGTGACGACAATCGGCATCGTGGATACCGGGAAAGACCAATAACGTGTGGTTGCAACCCATTCTTTTAGTGTGTGCTTCATTGCGTTGTGACGTTAATGTTAAACGACTCTTAATTCCCCATAACGCCACCCCCGGCAGTTTATTGTCCCCCAACGAAAAGAAATTCTCCTCCTCTCCTGTCTCCTATCTCAAAACGATGCGGAATCCTACAGTGGCGTTCCGACTGTTGTGCTCAATCTCACGGCCGTAGTTTCCTTATCCTTCGAGCAGGAGGAGAGCAGGCTGGCGCCGCAGATGAGGATGGTGGCGAGCACCGTAAACAGATTCTTCATCATTGTTGTGTTTTATTGATTGTTAATGTTATTGCTTCTCTTTTTTAACTGGATAGCAGTTGAATTTTTAGAAGTGGAGACACAAAATGTCCTGATTCGTTCCAGCATGGCGGCATTCCAGGCAGCATCGCCGGGCAGTTGGTAGCGGATGTTGCCAGCCGGCGAGGGGGAGAAGAGGGTGCCGCCCCCGTTGGTGAAGGTCACGGTGCCCCGCGGCGAGAGCGTAAAGAGACTGTCGCCCTCCACGGCATTGATTACCAACAGTGGGTCCCACATTTTCTGGCCGGTTCGGCAGTTGTAGGTCATATAAATCTGCTTGATGGGGTCTACGTCGGTCCAGTCGATGTCGTTGATGACCTGCTCGGGCGTGTATTCAATCTCCTGACCCACCTCCATGGGCGAGAAAACAATGTCCACATCCCGTGGCCAGAGTTGGAAGAAGGTCTTGGCAAAGCCGATACCCTGCGAGAGGTTGAAGTCGGGTTCCTCCGACTCGCCGAACACACCGCCCATCAAATAAAGGCACTTCACCTTGCGGCGCACCAGTTCCACACCGTCGAGCGACGAATAGCAGTCCGGGAGCGACTGTAGCAACTGCGCCAGGCAGGTGACGAAGCCGATAGAGACGATGCTCACACTATGGTCAGGCTGGGCGGCCAGCAGCCGACGATAGAGTTGCCACCCGTTGGGCAGCGTCGAATAGTCGGCCACCGAGCGTTGGAACATCAGATTGCCATTACTGTCACAATGAGAGGGCAACCCCCTGTAGTCAATCCACACTTTCGGATTCTTGATACCGTCGCGAACCAGGCCGATGGGTACGTCGCCATAACCATAATACGAATCCATCACATCGGCGCAAGCGGCGCAGTCCACCCCCTCGCGGTCCACCACCACACCCAGGAGGCGACATTTGTTAAGGCTCTCATAGCCGTAGAGCATCATCAGGGAGAATAGGTCATCGGTCGATGAGCCGATGTCGGTGTCCAGGATGATGAGAGGCACACCCGTATATTCATGTCGCTGCCGGCTCTCGGCTTCGGAACAGGAAGTCAATGAGGCCAGGGCACCACAGAAGACCGTGGAGAGCAACAAGGGACGGAGGGCGACAGAGGCCCACTGAATCATCTTTTTCATTCTAATTCTTTTACAAAACAAGATACCAGCCCGTAGGTGATGGTGGGACGAATCCATATCTCGGTGAGCAGATAGTCGGTATATTCATTGATGGGTTCCAGACAGATATCGATATTGTAGAGCACGGCAATAACCATATCAACGATACAGATCATCCACAGGTTGCGCTTGGTGTAGCGTTGCCAGTTCTTGCGGGCGTAGAAGAAAGTGAGTGTGCAGAGCAGTAGCACCGATAACGAAAGACAGACCAGATGTAAAGCGTAAAAGGCCAAGGGTGGCGCGAAGAGGATGTCGCGCAGTAGCACCGTGATACCCACCAAGATGGAGCACCAGTAGTTGAAACGATGGCTGTCGAGCCGGTTGAAGAAGTACATCCATATCATCGCCAGACAGGCGATATAGCATAGGTTGAGCACCAGTTCGGGCCACACCTCGCTCAGTCCGAAATGGTAAACGGCATAAAGCATGACCCCCACCGACAATGTGCCGCCAATGGCGGTAATCACAATGTCGAAAACCTTGCCTTTATTCACGAATTGTGTTTGCATATATTATTTGATTTTTAAATTCTTAATTCTTCATTTCCCACAAGAATCAATCCAGTGGAATCTCGGGGTGCTGTTCGGACAGTGGCATGCCATCCTTCGAGAGGTAGAACATATAGAGGAGGACGGGCTTCGAGCCACGGTTCTCGCCGTGGTGGATCGTGCCGACCATCTCCACGACGGCCTCGCCCTCGTGCAGCACCTTCTCCAAGCCGTCTTCGCTGATGATGGTCAGTTCGCCCTGCACCAGGATACCGAAGTTCATCACAGGGTGATCGTGCCAGCCGAGTTTCTGCCCCGCAGGGATTTCGTATTTCACCCCCACGATTTCGGGGCGGCCCACGAGGTAGTCGGGTAGGTCTTCGCCGTCCCAACTCTGGCTGGTGCGGATGAATTCAGTGGAACGCACCTCCAGTGAGGTGTTGTCGTTCAGTGTGTTGTTACATGCTGTCATAGTGAATAATACGCCGCAGAGTGTAAGGGTGGCGGCGAGCACCGTAAAGGGTTTCTTCATTGTTGTTCTGTCGTTCATTTGTTGACGATTGCGTCGACATATTCAGTTGCAGAATCACTCATCACTCAAAGCGAACGGGAACTTGACTTCGGCAGGAGACTCAATGAGTTCGAAATGCTGGTAGTCTTTGCGGGTAGTCCAGTCGCCACCCATTCTCAAATCGTTCTCGACAGAGTTATTGTCCTTGCTGCAGGAGCTTATCGTCGCCACCCCCGACGGAATCATTGCGATGCCCAGCATCGCGATGAATGCCCAAATGGGTATGTATTTTTTTTCTTTTCATAGTGAATTTTATATTTATTTTTCGTGCAAAATTACATAAAATAATTCACTCCCGCAAGCGCTCGGACGATAAAACAAATGTTTCAGACGATAAAACAAATCCTTCAGACGGAAAAACAAATTTTTATTTTTGAGAAATACTGATACTCAGATGTTTGAAAAATTCATTTGTTTTTCCGTCTGGAACGCTAAAAAATCCCAAACGGTTCCAAAATATCTCAAAACACTCTTTTTTGACTCTAGAAAACATAAAAATCGCCGGCACTTTATGCCGGCGATTAGCCTCAAAAAAGATAGAAAAATGAGAGGAATGTCTACTCTTTGTCCTCAGGGAACTTGGAGATATATGCGGCTATCTTCATGTCGGTTTTATTTCTAAACTCGCTGGGAGTCATTGCAAAGCGCTCCCTGAAGCTGTGGGAGAAGGAGGCAATGTTGGTGAAGCCGCTGGCGAGGGCTACCTCGGTGATGGACATCTCGGGATTGTTGGAGAGAAGCTTGGTACTATGGAAGAGGCGCGCATCAGTGAGGAAGTGCTTCATCGTGGGATACTCGCTGCCTTGGGCGAAGGCGGCGCAGTCCTCGCCCTCGCGGTCTACCACCACGCCCAGCAGTCGGCACCGCCCCTGTTCCTCGTAACGGTAGAGCATCTCGAGGGCAAAGAGATCGTCGGTCGACGAGCCGATGTCGGTATCGAGGATGACGAGAGGAATAGTGGGCTGTTGTACGGTATTATGGCATTTGTCGCACGAGGTGCACATCATTGCAGCAGCCACGAACAGCAAAATGAATCTTGTTGCTTTCATATTCTTAGTTTTGAGTTTTAATCTTTAAGTTTTAAGAGTGCTGACGCGGCCTGCGTAGCCACTTAAAACTTAAAACTCACAGTTTGACACTATATGTAGCACCAGATATTCCGAGCGGGTGCCGATGCGGATCTTCGCTCCCCAAATTCCCAATCCAGAGCTGACATAGTAGTGTGTGTTGCCACGTTGGTAGTGTCCCCAAGCCTTTTCGTACATGGCGTCTACAATCCACGACAGTGGCCACACCTGACCTCGGTGGGTGTGTCCACTGAACTGGAAATCGAAACCCGCCGCTTCGGCCTCCTCGAGGTGGTAGGGCTGATGGTCAAGGAGAATTGAGAATTGGGAGAATGAGTTGGTTGCTGGTGACAAATTGTGAATCGGGGATTTTTCTTGCAGCTGCTGGAGGCTAAGGCGGCGGAGATAGGTGCGGTCGTTGCGGCCAACGATGGTCAGCCCTTTGACGTATGCCACCGAATCCTTCAGTAGCACGATGTCTGCCTCTTTGAAAAACTGCTCCGTCTGTGCTATGTCGCCGAAGTATTCGTGATTACCGAGGACGGTATAGACAGGTGCCTCAATGCGGCGGAACTCCTCCGCATAGTTGCCCTCCAATACGGGACGCAGGCTTCTGTCAACGATATCTCCGCCGAGGAGCACCAGGTCGGGATGCTCGGCATTGATAAGGTCTACCCAACGGGCCAGTTCCGCCTTGCGGTTGTGGTAGCCAAGGTGGAGGTCGCTGGCCATCACCACGGTGAGCGGTTTCTCCAAGGGCTTGTCGGTGACGAGAGTCATCTCCTCTCGGTATTTATGCTGATAGTGGAAGCTACCGATTGTCAGGATAACCGCCACGATGCCCACTGCCGTAAGAAGCCCCGCAGCACTGTCTTTCAGATAGACTTTCGGAAGCAGATGGCATAGAGCGGCGATGTCGGCCACGGCGAACAGCAACAGGAGATAGAGGAACGCTATCAGCCAGGTGTTGCCCACCTCATACACCACTGTGGCGACGGGTATGGGCATGTGCTCCATCGTGAAGAAGCCCACAAAGAAGGTCAAGGCCCACAGCACGAAAATGCCCAAGGCTACCCATTTCCACACCCCTGGGGCAATCCGCCACAGGTGCCAGCCGACATATCCCGTCAGCAGCAGCGCAACTGCCAAAATTACTATCAGAACGCCTGTCTTCATAAGAGATTATTATTCTAAATAATTCATAACGTAGAAAGACAGTATTTATTGCCCCTTTGGAAAAAAGGAAGAGCCCCTTGCGTGGTCTCTCCTAGGGTGCTTGTTATTCCCGTTCCCTCGTCGCGCTCCTTGTTGCTCAGAATCTTCTTCACCCAGAACTCGCTTATGCTTCCAAGTCCCGACCGGGGGAAACAAAAAAAGACAATCCTCTCAGATTGTCTTTCGATGGTACCCCGGGAGGGACTTGAACCCTCACGCCCTTGCGAGCAGCAGATTTTGAGTCTACCGTGTCTACCATTCCACCACCAGGGCAGGTGAGAAAATCGGGTGCAAAAGTACACACTTTTTTTGACATGGTAAAATATTTTTTTGCTGAACCAAGAATTTTTTGTATTTTTGCACTCGTTTTCAATCATTAAGATTGAATAAAAAAATAAACGATACAATTATAAATCAATACAATAATGAGCGACATGCGTTCTGACAAGGTGTTCATTTTTGCCGGTCGCGCCACCGAAAACCTGGCACGCCGCGTGGCGGAGATTTATGGCATTCCGTTGGGCAATTCTACGGTTTTCCAGTATGCCGACGGCGAATTTCAGCCTTCCTATGAGGAGACTATCCGCGGTGGTATCGTGTTCATCATCCAGAGCACTATCCCCCCGACCGACAACCTCTTCGAGTTGCTGATGATGATCGACGCCGCCAAGCGCGCTTCGGCAGAGAAGATTGTCGCCGTGATTCCTTACTATGGTTTCGCCCGTCAGGACCGCAAGGACAAGCCGCATGTGCCCATTGCATCGAGACTCATTGCCGACATGATTTCCGTCGCCGGTGTCGACCGCGTCATCACCATGGACCTCCATGCCGACCAGATTCAGGGTTTCTTCACCCTGCCCGTCGACCACCTCTACGGATCGAGCCTCTTCATGCCTTATATCCGTGAAAAATTCAACATCGAGGATGTGATGTTCGCCAGCCCCGACATGGGTGGTAGCAAGCGCGCCGGTATGTATGCCAAGACGCTGAACAACAGCTTTGTCATCTGCTATAAGCACCGCAATAAACCCAACGAGATTGGCGAGATGCGCCTCATTGGCGATGTGAAGGGCAAGCATGTCATCCTGCTCGACGACATCATCGACACCGGTACCACCATCTGCAAGGCCGCCGGCATCATCAAGGAGAGCGGCGCCCTCAGCGTGCGCGCCATGATCACCCATCCCGTCCTCAGCGGCAACGCCATCGAGAAGGTCGAAACCTCCGAACTCGAGGAGCTCGTCACCACCGACACCATCCCGCTGAAGCGCGAGAGCAGCAAGATTCACGTCCTCAGCTGCGACTGGCTGCTGGCCGAGGCCATCCGCCGCGTGGTCAACTACGAGAGCCTCGATAACCTCTACGAGAGCACCCTCCACCACAAAGGCGTGATCCACAGAATGAACGAATAATTTATTATTCATATTTATTTAATTATTAATCAAAAAAACAAACAACAATGAGAGTAGTATCAATGAGCGGTTCTCTCCGTGAGAACGTAGGGAAAAAGGATGCTAAGGCTCTGCGTCGCGACGCCAAAGTGCCTTGTGTCATGTACGGTAAAGGCGAACAGATTCTGTTCAGCGTTGACCAGACTGCCTTCCAGCGCATTCTGTTCAATCCCGAGCCCTGTTTCCAGAAAATCACCATCAACGGTGTTGAGCACATGGCCATGCTGAAAGACATCGATTTCCACCCCGTGACCGAGATCGTCTATCACGCTGACTTCTATGAGCTGACCGATGACAAACCCGTCGTGATGTCCATCCCCGTCCACACTACCGGCACCAGCAAGGGTGTCATGAAGGGCGGTAAGCTGGCTTACAAGCAGAAACGCCTCAACTGCAAGGCTCTGCCCGCCAACATGCCCAGTGAGGTTCTTCTCGACATCACCAACCTCGATGTCAACCAGCGCATCCGTGTGCAGGACATCAACTGTGAGAACTATACCATCCTCAACCCGAAGAGTGCTGAGGTGGTCAACGTCGTCAGCACCCGCGCCAGCGCCACCGCCGGTGAAGGTGAGGGCGAAGGCGAAGCTGCTGCCGAGTAATCATTCGACAACAGAACAAAAAAGAGGCATCCAATCGGATGCCTCTTTTTTCGTTGTCTCTTTTTTTTAGTCTTCCAGCGCGTAGCCGAAACTCTTCAGGGCTCGGTCGCTGTTGCGCCAGTCCTTCAATACCTTTATATGTAATGAGAGGAAGCACTTCTTGCCGGTGAATTCCTCGATGTCGCGACGGGCTTCGATGCCCAGTTTTTTAATGGCTTTTCCCTGATGGCCTATCAAGATTGCCTTCTGTGACTCACGTTCCACGTAGATGAGGCACGAGATATTTTCGATGCCATCCTTCTCTTCGTAGGCTTCCACTGCCACCTCGCAGCTGTAGGGTATCTCCTTCTGGTAGTAGAGGAGGATTTTCTCGCGCACTATCTCACTGACGAAGAAGCGCATGGTGCGGTCGGTAAGCTCGTCCTTGGGGAAGTAGGCGGGATGCTCGGGGAGCCGCTCGAGGATGAGGTCGAAGATTTTGTCGACATTGAATCCTTCGGTGGCGGAGCAGGGAACGATGACGGCGCGCGGTATCTGTTCCTGCCAGTAGGCCATCTTTTCGCGAATGGTCTCCTGGTTGGAGAGGTCTATCTTATTGATGATGAGGATGACGGGGGTGCTGCTGTCGATGACTTTCTGCAGTACATGGCGGTTCTTGAATGTCTCACCCACCTCGGTGACGAGGAGGAAGAGGTCGGCATCCTGTAGGGCGGTGCCGATGAATCCCATCATCTGTTCGTGGAGTTTGTTGGCGGGGTTGACGATGCCGGGGGTGTCTGTATAAACGATTTGGAAGTCATCACCATTTACGATGCCCATCACACGCTTGCGGGTGGTTTGTGCTTTCGAGGTAATGATGCTTAAACGCTCTCCAACGAGAGCGTTCATGAGTGTCGACTTGCCCACATTGGGGTTGCCGATAATATTAACGAATCCCGCTTTGTGCATCTGTTAGAAGTATTCGATGGTGCGGACGGTAGTGTACAGGGGCAGTTTGCGGTCGCCAAGGACTTCGTATTCGGTGCAGCGGATCCAGTTGCCGTGGGCATCGTATTCGCGTTCGTAGATGGTGACGAACATCTCCACCTCTTCTTCGGTGTAGTCGTAGAGGGTGTAGCTTGTGGCATCGCCTTCTTCGTTATACTCCCAACGCTTTTCCTGGATCTTCTGTTTTGAGCGGTCATAAACCACCGCTTTGTTGATGGTTTCGTCGGGATTGTAGGTGTATTTCTCGCGTTTGAAGATGTCGTTGAATTGGTCGTTGTAGCTGCGTTGCTCGATACGGCCCATGTTGTCGTGTTTCAGACGCATGCGGCTTTCCACCTGACGTTCGGCATCTTCCACATAAACCTCGATGAGGGTGTGGTCTTCATCATATACGTAATAGGTGCGGCCGATGACGCGGTCTTGGTTGTCGACCACATGCTCGAGGGTCGTCAGGCCAAAGCCGTCGTGTTTGTAGCGAGTGCGGAAGATGACATCCTCGGCCACAGAGAGATAGGTCTGGCTGCGACGCTGCCCTTTGGCGTTGTATTCGGTAATCAGGTGCTCCATCTGGTCGCCACGCTCGAGGTTGTCGTCAAAGTTGTAGCGAGCCTCGTACATCACCGCGTCCACACGCTTCACCGGTCCGCGAAGTTCGTCGTCCTTCAGGTCGTGACCACTCTGTGCAGAGACAGTGGCACCCAGTGCCAAAAACAGGATTGCCGCGAATATCTTGTTAATCTTCATTCTTCTCCTTTTTATTAATTAATTTTGATAACGCAGCTAAGCCACATTTATTGTATACATTTAAAAAAATATTTCGCATACTTTTTGTATCTTTGCAAATGGTTTGTTATATTGAAAAGAGATGGAATCAACTATATTAGTGTGCTTTGCGGCCTATACGCTACTGCTGTTCTTTGTGATGTGGCTCACCGGTCGGCGTGGAGCCAAAGGCAATGAGGCCTTCTTCCGTGGCGGCCGTAAGTCTCCGTGGCCTGTGGTGGCCTACGGTATGATAGGTGCTTCGCTGTCGGGTGTGACCTTTATGTCTGTTCCCGGCGATGTCGCTGGCAATGGATGGACCTATATGCCGCTGGTCTTTGGCTATGTGCTTGGCTATGCAACCATTGCGCTGGTACTCTTGCCGTTGTACTATAAACTGAACCTCACCTCCATCTACACCTATCTCGAGCAGCGTTTTGGAGTTCGTAGTGAGAAGGCGGGTGCGCTCTTCTTCATCATCTCACGGCTGCTGGGTTCCGCATTGAGGATGTATCTCGTTGTCTATGTACTTTATGAGTTTGTCTTCAAGGAGATGGGAGTCCCCTTTATCGTGCCGGCGGTGGTTTTCATCGCCATCATTCTGCTCTACACCTTTCGGGGAGGTATCAAGACCGTCGTATGGACCGATATGCTGCAGACCACCTTCCTTCTGTTGGCGGCGGTGGCCACTGTTGTCGCCATCCTCAACAGTTTAGATATGAACTTGGGAGACCTCCTGCGTACCTCTTCCGACGAGGGGTATACCCGCATGTTCGAGACCGACCCCTCTAAGCCTAAATTCTGGGTCAAGCAGGTGCTCTCCGGTATGTTCATCACCATTACGATGACGGGACTTGACCAGGATATGATGCAGAAGAATCTCACCTGCAAGACGCTCCGCGATGCCCAGAAGAACGTGATGACCAGTTCGCTGCTCTTCATCGTGGTGAATATCCTCTTCCTCTGTCTCGGTGCTGCGCTGCTCACCTATGCCACCCAGAGCGGTTTCCCGCTGGAACTTGATGCCAATGGAGCTATTGTGGGTGACAAGGTGTTCCCCTCCATTGCTTTTAATTTCAGCACCTTCACGGCCGTCTGCTTCGTTCTCGGCATGGTTGCCGCAGGCTATTCCTCCGCCGATGGTACCCTTACCGCCCTTACTACAACCTTCTGTTACGATTTCCTTGGCTTCGAGAAGGCTGAGAAGGATGAAACCAAACGATTTCCAATTTTCAATTTCCAATTTTCAATTTTGACCATTCGTCGCATTGTCCACGTCTCCTTTGCGCTGCTTTACCTGCTGGTGATTCTCGCTTTCCGACCGTTCCACGACCAGTCGCTTATCAACACCCTCTTTGACATTGCGGGCTTCACCTATGGACCGCTGTTGGGTCTCTACACCTATGGCCTCTTTACCAAGCGTGGCGCCAACGACCGCTGGGTTCCCTATATTGCTGTCTTCTCGCCAGTGTTCTGCTATTTTGTCCGCCTTTTCTCTCCCTCATGGTTTGGCTACACCTTTGGTTTTGAAATTCTCCTTCTCAACGGCCTCGTCACCTTCCTGCTCCTCTGGCTCTCAAAGCCGGTAACCGGTAGCAAATAATGTGTATATTCTTTCACTCCCTTTAAACTTTTAAACTCTTTAACCTTTTTAAACTCTTAACTCAGAATGAACGTCTTTCTCTCTATCCTCGGAAGCGGTGCCGCGCTGCCCATCGGAGCCCGACGCTGTTCGGCGCAGGTGCTCAATATCGCGGGCTTTAAATTGCTTATCGACTGTGCTGAGGCCACACAGGACCGTATCCGCTACAATCACCTCAAACTGCAGAGCCTGAACACTATCATCATCTCGCACCTGCATGGTGACCACTTCTTCGGGCTGCCTGGGTTACTGAGCACCATGCACCTCTGTGGCCGCACGGAGCCCGTCTTCGTTGTCGCCCCCCAAGGGGCCCGGCAGGTGATTGAGACCACCTTCGAACTCACCGGAAACCATGTGGGATTCCCCATCGAATGGCAGGAGATGGACTTCACCGAGGGTGAGCAGCGAGTCTTCGAGAACAATCGTTGCTTCATCGACGCTTTCCCTCTTGACCATTCGGTGCCCGACTACGGTTTCCGCATCACCGAGAAACCGCGTTCACCCCGGGAACCGATTGTCTATGCCTATTGCTGCGACACCGCTTACGATGAACACCTCGCAGAGCATTTCCGTGGGGTTGATTTGCTCTGTCTCGAATGTACCTTCGCCAACGATATGGAACGGTTGGCCGCCGAGCGTAAACATCTCACCGCCGGACAGGCGGGTCGCTTGGCACAGCTGGCGGGAGCCAAGCAACTCCTCCTCACGCATATCAGTGCCCGCTACCGCGAGGATGAACCCCTCATCAGTCAGGCTCGCGCAGAGTTCCCAAATTCCATTTTGGCTGCCGACAATATGCGTATAGAAATCAAGAAATAAGACTCCTGAGTCAAGAATTTTTGCGCAACAAATACACTGACAATCAACTTTAAACTTTAAACTTTAAACTTTAAACTAAAAAATTGTTTTGCCATATCGCGAAAAGTTAGTACTTTTGCACCCGCTTTTTCGGTTTTTTTCCATAAAAGCAGGACACGGAGAGATGCCGGAGTGGTCGATCGGGGCGGTCTCGAAAACCGTTGACCAGCTTGCCTGGTCCCAGGGTTCGAATCCCTGTCTCTCCGCCAGAGAATGAGGATGTTGCAGTGCGGCATCCTTTTTCTATAACCAATAATCAATATCTATTAATCTTTAACCTTTAACCGTTAAACTATAACCGTTATATGGCACTTATCAAATCATATAAAGGGCGCTCGCCCCGATGGGGGAAGGATTGCTATTTCAGCGAGAACGCCACCCTTGTGGGCGATGTGACGCTGGGTGACCAGTGTTCGGTGTGGTTCAACGCTGTGGTGCGTGGCGATGTGGCGCCCATCACCATCGGCGACCGCTCCAATGTGCAGGACGGTTCCTGTGTCCATGTGACCCACGACACCGGTCCCACGCATATCGGCAACGATGTCACCATCGGCCACAATGTCACCGTCCACGCTTGCACCATCCACGACGGTGCCCTCATCGGCATGGGAGCCACGTTGCTCGACGACTGCGAGGTGGGGGAGGGGGCTATCGTTGCCGCAGGAGCCCTTGTGTTGCAGGGTACAAAGATTCCGCCTCATGAGATCTGGGGTGGTGTGCCGGCCAAGTACATCAAGCCCACCCGTCCAGGACAAACCGACAATGCGGCCCACTACGTGGAGTACGCCAGGGAGTATATGAGGGGTAAATAACAACTGCCTCCGCTGAAATGAATACGCTGCCTCGCATAAAAACGGTTGTACCCATGGACGGTTACCAGCTTTCCGTATTGTTTGACGACGGAAAGAAGGTCATTTACAACGTGGCTGAGGACATTGAAACAGTTGGCGCATTTAGCGACCTGCGAACTGTTAACGGTTTGTGGCCGCAGGTGCAACTGGACAAAAGCCGTACGGTTGTCTACTGGAACGATTGGATAGATCTGCCATCAGACACCATATATGAATATGGTAGATAGATAAAAGGAGTTTCTGGAAAGAGACTCCTTTTTTTTGCAAGGACGGGACAAGGCTGACCCACTTTAACTTGAGTGGATAAATGAAGCTAAAGCCGCCCACCACGGGGCGGCCCTTTGCGTATCCGCAGGTAATCAGGTGATATTTGGAAATCAATAAGTTACTAGCATGAAAATGCATGTAATTCTCTGGCTATGTGCGTTTTACCTTTTTTATGAACTTATAATGTGCTGATAATCAGTAGCGAGAAGATACCAACACCGTATCAACACCGTACCATCTCCGTACTAACACCATACCATCGCCGACTGGGGTCGGAGATGATAGGTGTGAACCATAGGGATAGGTACCTGCCGCAAGATTGATTTTGTAGGGTAGGCAATAGGGGGATGGGGGTTGCCCCGCAGGGGCTTGGAGGGTACGGGGGACGGTGATGCCGCATTTTATGTCTGGTAGGTGGAAGGCGAAGTGTGATTGAAATATATTTTTGTCGTTTTGGGAAAAAGTTGTATCTTTGTCTGTTTTTATGTTAGCCCAAAAGCAGATAAGGGTTTGAACAATAGTATTATATAAGAAAAAATATAAAAAGTATATGGCCAATTTTCTAACCAAACTGTTCGGAAACAAGAGTCAGCGCGACCTTAAGGTGGTGCGTCCGTTCCTCGACGCCACCCTCGCTATTTACCCCGATATCGAGAAACTTACCAACGACCAGCTCCGCGCCAAAACCATCGAGTTCAAGGAGCGTATTGCTAAAACCATCGAGGCAGAGGAGACCGAGCTCGCCGCTATGCGCAAGCGTATCGAGGAAGAATACGATATGCCTGTCGACGAGAAGGAAGCTCTCTATAAACGTATCGACGAACTGGAGAAGCAGAGCTACGACAAGACCCAGGAGGTTCTCGACGATATCCTTCCCGAGGCTTTCGCCGTCGTCAAGGAGACCGCCAAGCGTTTCGCTCAGAACGAGGTTGTCGAGGTGACTGCCACCGACCACGACCGTGACCTCGCCGCCACCCACGCCTCCATCACCATTGAGGGCGACAAAGCCCTCTATCAGAACCACTGGATGGCTGGCGGTAACGAGATTACCTGGGATATGGTCCACTATGATGTGCAGATTATCGGTGGTGTGGTGCTCCACAGCGGCAAGATTGCCGAGATGGCCACCGGTGAGGGTAAGACTCTCGTGGCTACGCTGCCCGTCTACCTCAACGCGCTGCCCGGTAAGGGTGTCCATGTGGTCACCGTCAACGACTACCTTGCCAAGCGTGACTCCGAGTGGATGGGTATGCTCTTCGAGTTCCACGGTCTCTCGGTCGACTGCATCGACAAGCACGAGCCTCATAGCGAGGAGCGCCGTCGCGCCTATGCCGCCGATATCACCTATGGTACCAACAACGAGTTCGGTTTCGACTACCTCCGCGACAACATGAGCCGCAACCCCGACGAGCTTGTGCAGCGCGGACACAACTACGCCATTGTCGACGAGGTTGACTCCGTGCTGATTGACGATGCTCGTACCCCCCTTATCATCTCCGGTCCCACCGGCAAGGGCGACGACGAGCAGGAGTTCTACCGCTTCAAACCCACCATCGAGAAACTCTACAGCGCCCAGCGCGTCATCGTTACCAACTGTCTCGCCGACGCCAAGAAGGGCATCGCCGAGAACCCCGACCCTAAGCCCAACGAGGATTGCGCCATGCAGCTCCTCCGCGCTTATCGCGGTCTCCCCAAGAACAAGGCCCTTATCAAATATATGTCCGAGCCCGGCATCAAGAGCATTCTCCTCAAGACCGAGAACTTCTTCATGCAGGAGCAGAACAAGAACATGCACCTCATCGACGAGGACCTCCTCTTCGTCATCGACGAAAAGAACAAGCAGGTGGAGCTCACCGACAAAGGTATGGACTACCTCACCTCCCTCGGCGAGGACCGCAACTTCTACCAGCTGCCCGACATCGGCTCTTCCATCGCCGACATCGAGAACAACGCCTCGCTCACTCCCGAGCAGAAGGCTGAGGCCAAAGACAAAGTCTACAGCGACTTCGCCATCCAGAGCGATCGCGTCCACACCGTCGACCAGCTGCTGAAGGCCTACACCCTCTTCGAGCGCGATGTCGACTACATCCTCACCGAGGACAACCAGGTGAAGATTGTTGACGAGCAGACGGGCCGTATTATGGAAGGCCGTCGTTGGAGCGACGGCTTGCACCAGGCCGTCGAAGCCAAGGAGAACGCCAAAGTGGAGGCTGCCACCCAGACCTACGCCACCATCACCCTCCAGAACTACTTCCGTATGTACAAGAAGCTGGCTGGTATGACTGGTACCGCTGAGACGGAGGCCGGCGAGTTCTGGAATATCTATAAGCTCGACGTTGTCGTCATTCCTACCAACAGACCCATCGCCCGACAGGATATGAACGACATGATCTACAAGACCAAGCGTGAGAAATTCAACGCCGTCATCGCCGAGATCAAGCGTCTCACCGACGAGGGCCGTCCCGTGCTGGTGGGCACCACCTCCGTCGAGACCTCCGAGCTCCTCAGCAAGATGCTCAAGATGCAGCGCATCCCCCACAATGTCCTCAACGCCAAGCTACACCAGAAGGAGGCCGACATCGTGGCCCAGGCCGGTGAACCCGGACGTG
>JAEEGL013504767.1_pt1 | contig 43789 bp, 46 predicted proteins | sample 9134231 | NCBI WGS metagenome assembly JAEEGL01 (sample SAMN16246548, study PRJNA631951) | gut metagenome | biome: gut microbiome; feature: rumen; material: fiber-attached | host: Bos | place: Iran: Karaj | collected 2018-10
ATCTAAATGGTAAAATAAGAAAGAAAAAGGAGTGGTAATATGTTTAACTTAGTAAGTAAATTTAATCCAAGTGGAGATCAACCGGAAGCCATTAATAAATTAGTTAATGGTATTAAATCAGGTGAAAAGAATCAGGTATTACTTGGAGCTACTGGTACTGGTAAAACATTTACCATTGCGAATGTAATAAAGGAAGTTAATAAACCAACTCTTGTTTTAGCTCACAATAAGACACTTGCTGGACAACTTTATAGTGAGTTTAAAGAATTATTTCCCAATAACCACGTATGTTACTTCGTAAGTTATTATGAAAATAGGCCTATTTTAGGTCTTTTTTGTTAACTAAAAATGACGTAAAGCAACTAAATAGAAATAAATAGTTTTAGATTTCCTTATTTTAAAGTTGTGAATTTTATTTGTCCAATACAAAAATTATCACATATAACCTAAATAAAGTTATATACTTTTTAATAATGATTATAATAGCGTACGTAATAATGTCAAAAAAAGTTATTATTACTTTAAATATGCTTTGTAAAACTATTGATTTAAATTGTTTTGGCATGATATAATGATGTAAAAATAAGGTGTTATATATGCTTAAGAAAATAGATAGTGATATAAAAAATTACGCGAATGTTCTGATAAAAAATAAAAAAATAGATTATGAAAGTGAATTACTAAATAAAAATATTGTACTTCTTCAGGATTTTACTGATAGCATTGGTTCTCTTGAGGAAGAAAATAAATCTTCCGGCTGTGCCACCATTGGAATAGCGGATACCATGAAAAAATGTCTTGGTATTGAGTTAGAATTATATAAAGATACCGAAACTGGAAAACTTTATTTAAAAGAAAAGAATAATGAACAAGAATACTTATTAGTTTTTAATGATAATAATACTTTAGCAGAATATATTGAATGTTTAATTTATTTCGGAATATATTGTAAATTAAGTGGTGTAAAAGCTAACATAAATAGAAGTAGTAATATTAAAAGAAATATTGAAGGAATAGGAGAATTGAAAATAATAAATAGTGAATTGTTAACTGTTACAATTGGAGAAAAAGTTATTAATTGTTCAATAGAAAAATTACAAGAAACTTTAAAAGAATGGATTAAAAATAAGGCTTTTACGTTGAATATTAATGATATTATGCATGCTGGGTTATCACAATATGAAGCAAGAAAAATGATAGCAGTTCAATATGATGATATATCATTAAACAATAATGAAATTGAGTCACTTGCTTTTTATAAAGCTGGATATTTTAAATATGTTAATTGCTTATTAAGGGGGACACTTAATATCAGGGATGCTGAAAAAGGACATTTTTATCAAAGTAGTTTAGCGCAAATAATTGATATAATTATAAATATTTATACTGCTATGCAAAAATTCGTTACTGATAGAGATATTTGGCTTTTACGTGGAATTACACATTTTGAAAAATTAAACAGTAATATTGGTAGTATATTAGAAAGTGATAGTTTTTTGTCTACAAGTAGAACATCAAAACTTTTTAATTATCGTTTAGAAGGTGTTTCATATAGAGATTTTCTTTATATTTGCATTCCTAAAGGAAGTCATTTTGTACCAATGGATTTAATTGCCGAAAAGCGGATGAATGACAGTGATTCTTTTAGCTTATTTCATGGATCAACAGGGAAAGATGAAGGAGAATATTTATTACCAATGTGTGCATTAGAAGTGTTAGAAAATGATGGGACTTTTGAAGGTAGAAGAATGCTAAAATTAATAGTTCGTGATGAATTTGATTTATTCTCTATTCTTTTGAGGAGAATTATGGACTTAAAAGATGAAATAATAAAATATGCTGATGAAGAAAAATACGAATATCTTCTTGAAAAAGTTAAAGGCGTTGAATTACAAGATGATAAAAAAATCAAATGAAATAAATGTAAAATATTTTTCAGGTATTAGTGACTTTAAATACCTCATCTTTTAATTTGTGACTTAATTTTAAAAGAACTTACTACATTTTAATAAAAAATACTTAATAATAGCAAGAGAAAAATGATTCTCTTGTTTTTGTTTTATCTAAATGATAAAATAGTTAAGAAATGGAGGAATGGTTATGTTCAATTTAATTAGTAAATTTAATCCTTCAGGTGATCAACCACAAGCGATAGAAAAATTAGTAAATGGTATTAAAAATGGTGAGAAAAGCCAAGTATTACTTGGAGCTACTGGTACTGGTAAAACATTTACCATTGCGAATGTTATTAAAGAAGTTAATAAACCAACACTTGTTTTGGCACATAACAAGACACTTGCAGGACAACTATATAGTGAGTTTAAAGAATTATTTCCAAACAACCACGTATGTTACTTCGTAAGTTATTATAATGAGATTTTAAAAAGTGTGGTATTTAATATTGTTTAGTATTATTTTGTCCAAAAATAATGGACAAAATAGTATTAAATGGACTAAATGAAACTAAACGAAAAAATAGAATTTGTGACTTTTTCGAATTTTTATTCGTCCTTTAGTTATTATTTAGTAAATAAGATAATAATTATGTAAAATTTAATATAATTTCCTTATTTTATTATTTATAATTCGTTTTTATGATATACTATAGTCATTAATCAATGGGGTGATAATATGGGAGAAAAAATATTTCCAAATTGTGATATTTTAAGATGGGCGAGAGAATCTATTCATATTACTATAGAACAAGCATCTTTAAAATTAAAAATTGATGTTGGTGAATTAAAAGATATCGAGGATGGTAAAGAACCTATATCATATTCGAATTTAGAAAAAATGGGCATTTTATATGGAAGACCTGTTGCATTATTCTTTTTTAGTAGAATTCCAAAAGAGCCAACACCAAAGAAACAATTTAGAACATTACCAGAGGTTGCATTTTATGAATTTGATCCTAATATGTATAAATTGTTTCGAAAGGCTTTAATTATGCAAATGAATGTTAGCGAATTAAATGATAATGTATCAACATTTAAAAAAATACAATTATCGTTGGATAAAAACAATATAAAAAAATCATGTGATTTAGTAAGAGAAAAACTTGGAGTAAGCTTAGAATTACAAAAGAAAAAAAATGATATAGCAAAGTCTTTTGAAATGTGGAGAGATGCATTTGATAAGATTGGAATATCAGTTTTTAAGGATTCATTTCAAAACAATGCTTATTCTGGATTTTGTATATATGATGATAGTTTTCCAATAATTATAGTTAATAATAATTTGAGTAAAAATAGGCAGCTATTTACTATATTTCACGAGTTGGCCCATATTCTATTTAAAACTAGTGGTATTGATATAGAGAATGACGATACTATCAATAATTCTATTAATAATTACATCGACAAGCAAATTGAACAATTTTGTAATAAATTTGCTAGTGAATTTCTTGTTCCAACAAACGATTTTATTAACGAGTATAATTTATTAAGTGAAAATAATCAAATTGAGGAAATATGTAAAAAACTATCTAAACTTTATACAGTTAGCAAAGAGGTTATATTAAGAAAAATAGTTGATTGTAAACTATATTCATCAAGTATATACGATGAATTAGTTGAAAAGTGGAATGATGAATTAAATTCTATTCCTAGAAGAAAGCCTATGGGTAATTTTTATTCTAATAAATATACTTATCTTGGGAAAAATTATGTTTCTATAGTTTTAAAAAATTTTTTTACTCATTCTATTAGTGAAGCACAGGCATCAAACTATTTAATGTTGAAACCAAAGAACTTTAAGGAGTTTTCTAATAGGTTCGGAGGTGCAGCATAATGTATGTTTTTGATTCAGGGGCATTTATTAATTTGTTTAGGTACTATTATACCGAAACATTTGAAAATTTGTGGATTAGGTTTGAAGAATTAGTAAATGAAAATAAAATTATTTCAGTTATGGAAGTTCGTAGAGAACTAGAGAATCATGGTGATAAATTAGCTGATTGGGTAAAAAGTCATACTGAAATATTTTTAAAACCAACTCAAGAAGAAGCTGACATAATTAAACATATATATTCTAATTTGAATTTTGAGCATAATATTAAGCAACAGAATAGGATGCAGTATTGTAATCAGGCTGACTCATTTGTTGTTGCGAAAGCAAAAGTAATGGGATATAAGGTTGTATCTACTGAGGTATACAGGCATGATAGTGCTAGAATACCAAATATATGCGAGTATGAAGATGTTGAATATTTAACTCTTAGAGATTTTATGTTAGCAGAGAATTGGAAATTTTAACTAGAGTAATATTAAGCATTTATATTAATTTGCAATTAATGTAAATGTTTTTTTTATAATTTTTCATAAAGCACTTCCTTCTAAAAATATAAGGAAGGAGGCATAATTATGCCTAAATGTGAAGTTATTGCTATAGCAAATCAAAAAGGTGGAGTTGGTAAAACAACGACAGCCATTAACTTAGGAATAGCTTTAAAGAATAAAGATAAGAAAGTTTTACTTGTTGATTTTGATCCACAAGGAGATTTAACTATTAGTATGGGTTGGCAAAATCCTGATGATATACATGATACTATTACAACATTAATGAATGATGTAATAGATGATAGAAGAGTAAATTATTCTAAAACAATACTAAATCATAAAGAAGGTGTTGATGTGATACCATCAAACCTTGAATTATCAACATTAGAAATTAAACTATTTAATGCTATGAGTAGAGAAACTGTCATGAGAAGAGTTTTGGAACCCTTGAAAGAATCATATGATTACATTATTATTGATTGTATGCCAAGCTTAGGTATGCTAACCATTAATTCAATAGCAGCAGCTGATAAAGTGATTATACCTGTTGCTTCACAATATTTAGCAGTTAAAGGAACTAATCATTTAATATCTACAATACTACAAGTTAAGAAACAAATTAATCCTGATTTAGATATAAAAGCGATAGGTTTATTGATAACAATGGTAGATACAAGAACTAATTTATCTAAAAGAGTAATAAATGGATTAAGAACAGAACATGGAATGGTATTTAATGTATTTAATACGGTTATACCAACAGCTACCAAAGTGGCAGAAGCATCAGAAAATGGTAAGTCAGCTATAATGCATGATCCAAAGGGAAAAGCAACAGAAGCATATAATAATTTTGCGGAAGAGGTATTAAGTTATGATAGAAAAAGAGAACAAAAGCAAATACGCGATGGATTTTACTCTAGATGATTTCTTCACAACCCAAGAACAAAGAGATGAAGCTAAGAAAGAAAAAGTTGAAGAATTAGATATTTCACTATTAGATCCTTTTCCAGAACATCCTTTTAAAGTTCTTGAGAATGAAGAATTAAAGAAATTACAAGATAGTATTAAAGATAATGGTATATTAGAACCTATTATAGTAAGGAAGAAAGATGATGGACGATATGAAATAGTATCAGGACATAGAAGAAAGAAAGCATGCGAGCTTAACGGGCTGACAAAAATTCCTTGTCTTGTTAGAAATATGACAGATGATGATGCTACAATCTATATGGTAGATAGTAATATGCATCGTGAAGTAATACTTCCAAGTGAAAAAGCATTTGCCTATAAAATGAAATTGGAAGCAATAAAACATCAAGGAAAACGAAATGATTTAACTTCAGCACCAGTGTTGCGGAAGTTAGAAGCTAGAGATGTATTAGCCGATGAGTTGGGTGAAAATCGAGAAAGCATAAGAAGATACATACGATTAACAGAACTGATACCAGAACTATTGGAATATGTAGATAATTCTGCATTAGGTAAAGATGAAGAGCCATGTATTGGTATAAGACCCGCTGTAGAATTATCATATTTAACAAGAGATGAACAGTTAATGGTTTTAGATAATATCTCGTATGGAGGAGCAACACCATCACATGCGCAAGCAATACGAATGAGAAAACTTAGTTCAATTGGAAAACTTGATGCGGATACTATTGATGAGATAATGGAAGAGATCAAAGCAAATCAAATACCAACAATTAAACTCAGCAAAGAAAGAATCAGAAAAGTATTGCCGAGAAGTATTGATGAAGATAGGATGGAGGACTTTATTGTTAAAGCAATAGAGTATTACTCCAAACATTTGCGAGAAAGAAGTTCAAGGGAAAGGTAATGTGGGAGTACACATTTTAGAAAAATCCCTTCTTACCAACTACCCTTAATACTAAGACTAACTGTAATAGCTAACTGAAAAGAATATATATACTCGTATATTTAAATATATAAGTATATTAAATATCATGAAAGAAAGGAGTATTTCAAGTGAAAAAGAAAATTTTATCCACAATATTGTTGATAACTATTGTTGCTTTTGGAGTTTTTGTAAGCTTTAGAATCTTTAAAAAACAAAGTGAAGAAGCAAAAACTACTGAAAAAGTAGAAAAAATGGTTGAGATTGGCAATAAATCAAACGAAAATGTGAATATTGAAGAAGAAAATGAAGAAATCATTGTCGAAAAGGAAGAAGAAGCGATTACTGAAGTAATTGAAGAAAAACCAAAGAATAATAATTCTTCAGCTAGCAATAATAAAACAAGTCAATCAACAAAAACGAGTGATAGTAAGAAAACAGAGTCTAAAAATACTACTAATCAAAAACAAGAAGTAAAAACTGAAACAAAGGTTGAAACAAAAACTAGTGAGAAAAAGAAGGAACAACCAAGTTCTACTTCAACACCTAAACCTGAAACAATTAAACCTGTTGAGGAAAAAAAGGAAGAAGAAAAAACAAAGGAAGTAGTTGTTGAAGTGCCTGATTCTAAATCTTACAAGGATGATCCAGCATTTATAAAACTACAAAATGAATTATTTAGAACTTTTAAGGAGTGTAATGATGCCGGAGAAAAAGAATGGAGAAAAGATTCTGACAATGTATCCAATATCTATTGTGAAGCAGAATACTATAAAGGTGCAGAAGCTGGGATAAGGTTATATATAGTTTATAATGATAAAACGTGGAAAAAATATTCAAAATAGCAATAAATTAGTTGCTATTTTTTGATTGGAGGAAGATAAAAAATGAAAAAATTTATATTTAAAATGCTTTCATTTGTATTAGCAATTGGAAGTTTTTTTGTTTTTGCAGATAATGTAAAAGCGGCACATGTAATAATAAGTTTTAGGTATGTACCAAATGTTTATTATGTAAGAACAATAAATGGAAGAACTGACTCACATCAGTTCATCAATTATAAATTGGATGGAAAAGATGCATATTGCATTGAGCCAGGTGTAGAGAATAATGATTGGGATTATTATACTTATGATTTATCACATTCACCATATAGTACCGAAATTAATATGCAAATGCAGTTAATTGGTCATTATGGATATGATTATCCAAATCATCAAACAGAAAAGTATAGAATGGCTACACAAGCTCTTATATGGGAACTTGTAAAAGATAATTTAACAATTGAATTCTATACGAAAGTAAATGGACAAGGTGATCATATTGATATAACAGCAGAAAAAAATGAAATAATGAGACTTGTTAATAATCATTCATTAAGACCATCATTTAATGGTAATAATTACGATACAACGTATAATCAGCAACTAGTATTAGAAGATACAAATAATGTATTAAGTAATTTTGAAGTATTAGAAAATGCCGGTAATACAGTATCAATTAGTGGTAATAAAATATATATCACACCAAATTCAATGAATAATACAACCATTGAATTAAAAAGAAAATATTATGATAATGAAACAACAATTATTTATCTTGCTGAAAATGGAAAAGCTCAATCATTGGGAAGATTTAGAGCAAATGATCCATTATATACAACGATAAAATTAAATACAACAGGAGGAACAGTTTCTATTGAAAAGAAAGATGCTGAAACTAATTCAAATACACCACAAGGGAATGCAAAACTATCTGGTGCTAAGTATGGTGTATATGATTCAAATAATACATTATTAACTGAAATAACAACTAATTCACAAGGAAAAGGAACAAGTGAATTATTAAATAAACTTGGTGATTTTTATATAAAAGAAATAACAGCACCAGAAGGATATCAACTAGATACAAATAGTTATTCTTTCACAATAAGTGGAGATAATTTAAATCCAAGTATTGTTGTTAAGGATAATGTAATTAAGGGAAAGATTAAAGCGACAAAATTTGATGCCGATAATGATTCATGCAGAGCACAAGGGAAAGCTAGTTTAAAAGGTTCAAAATATGGAATATATAATTCTAGTAGTATTCTTGTCGAAACATTAACTATAGGTGATGATTGTACAGCAACATCAAGTAATCTTCCCTATGGAAATTACACAGTAAAAGAAACTACTGCTGGAACAGGATATAACTTGGATAATACAGTTTATAATGCTAATATAAGAGAAAATGGAGCAACAACTAATATCACATCAAAAGATAAAGTTATTAAAGGTAAAGTTAAGATAACTAAACATGATATAGAAAATAATTCATGCAGAGCACAGGGCGAGGCTGAATTAAATAATGCTAAATATAATGTTTATGATGAGAATAATAACGTAGTTGATACTATAACAATAGGAACAGATTGTTCGGGTGCATCAAAGGAACTACCTTATGGAAATTATAAAGTTAAAGAAGTCAATGCTAGTGTTGGATATGAGTTAGATACAAATATTTATGATGCCAATATTACATCTACTAATACAATTAATCTAACTTCAAAAGAGCAAGTAATAAAAGGAAAAATTAAAATTACAAAGGTAGATTCAGAAAATAAAAGTTGTACTCCACAAGGTGAGGCATTATTAAAAGGTGCTAAATTTGAAATAAAAGATAAGAATAATATAGTTGTTGATACATTAACAATTGGAGAAGATTGTATTGCTACTTCAAAGGAACTACCTTATGGAGAATACAGTATAACTGAAAAAGAAAGTAGCAAAGGTTATTATCTTAATGAAGGTATATCAAGATTATTCATAAAGAAATCTTCTAATGAAATAGCAATTATATTAGATGTAGAAGTGCAAGAAGACGTAATAAAAAATGAGTTTATTTTCAATAAATTCTATGGCAATCAATCAACAGGATTTATTTATTCTGAAAAGAATGCAGTATTTGATATTATTAATTCAAATGGTGAAATAGTAGGAAGTGTTGAAACTGATGAGGAGGGAGTTGCAAAGATTAGCCTCCCTTATGGAACATATCAAGTAAAGCAAGTAAAAGGTTTAGAAGAATATAAACTAATGCAACCATTTGAGATAACTGTTGATGAAAATACAAAATTAACTCAAATAAAGAATATAAAAAACGGTGAGATAACAGCTAAATTAAAACTATTAAAAAAAGATTCTGAGACAGGAAATCTTATTAAAATAGCAGGATTTAAGTTTAAGATAAAGAATACAAGAACAGGTGAATATGTATGCCAAACAACAGATAAAGTAGTATGTGAATATGAAACAAATGCTGATGGTATTTTATTAACACCACTTCCTTTATTTGCAGGGGATTACATGATTGAAGAAGTAGGAACAAAACCAAATTATTTAATCTCAAAAAATGAGACAAGCTTCTCAATTAGAGACAATGACAATATTTTATATGATGAAGTATATGGTTCTATCGTTAAAGTTGACTTTGAAAATCAAGTAGTTAAAGGTAAGATAGATGTTACTAAATATGGTGAAAAATTTGTTATTAATAATGGAACATATAAGTATGAAAAAGAATTATTAGATAATGTATCTTTCAAGTTATATGCGAACGAAGACATCAAATTGCAAGATGGAACAGTTAAGTATAACAAAGATCAAACAGTAAAAGATTTTACTATTTCTAATGGTAAATATAGTATTGATAATCTTCCACTAGGAAAGTATTGTTTAGTAGAAACAGCTACTAATGATAAATATGTTTTAGATGAAAAAGTACGTTGCTTTGAATTAAAGTATCAAGATGAAAACACGCCTATTGTTGAGTATAAAGTAGAGATTGAGAATTATTTAAAGAAATCTGATTTAGAATTTACTAAGACAGATTTTGTTAATGGAGAGCCAATTCCTAATACCATAATTGAAATATATACTGATAAAGATGAATTAATATATTCTGGAAAAACTGATAAGGATGGTAAGGTTAAGTTAACTAAACTGCCTATCGGAAAGTATTATATTAAAGAGAAAGAAGCTGCTACAGGATATTTAGTAAATGACGAGAAAATGTTCTTTGAAATTAAAGATAATGGTGAAGTAGTTAAGGCAAATATGACTAATAAAAAGATAACAGGTTCTTTTGAATTATCGAAAGCGGACTTATCTACTGATGAGCCACTACCTAACACTTTATTTGAAATATATGATGAAAAAGATAACTTAATTATTAGTAAAAGAACTGATGAAGAAGGTAAAATTATTATTAAAGATTTAGAGTATGGTAAGTATTATTTCTTAGAAAAAGAAGCTCCAGAAGGATATGTTTTAAATGATGAAAAAATGTTCTTTGAAATAAAAGAAGACGGTAAAACAATAAAAAGTAATGTTAAGAATAAAAAAATAGTTGGCTCAATAGAGATTACTAAAATAGATGTATCTACTAGCGAACCATTACCAAATACATTGTTATCAATCTATAATATGAATGATGAACTTGTTTTTTCAGATCGAACAGATGAGAATGGTAAAGTCTTTATTGAGAACTTAGAGTATGGAAAATACTATATAATTGAGAGTGAAGCCCCTGAAGGGTATTTAATTAATGACGAGAAAATGTTCTTTGAAATTAAGGACGATGGCGTTATTATTAAAGCAACTATAACAGATGAAAAAATCATTATTGAAGTGCCAATTACTGAACAAGATGAATCATATAGATTAATTATAATTGGTACAATATTGCTAATAGTAGGGGCAGGAATACTTGTTTATGCCAAAGTTAGAAGAAAAGAAAAAAAGTAAAATAGTTTTATTATTTCTTGGTCTATTATTAATAAAACTGGGAATTGCTTTAATAGTTTATAAATATATATCTGACAAGTATTCTACTTTCCTTGAGGAGAAAGCAATAGAAGAATATTATCTTGATGAGAAAATATTTTATGAAAGTGAAAAAGAAACAGTAGAAGAAGAAAAAAAGTTATCCACAAAAAAAGTGGATAAAATTAATTACATTGCTACTATTAAAATACCTAAAATTAATCTTGAAAAAGGTCTTGTTGAACCATCAAGTGATTTGAATAATATTAAATATGGTATTCAAATATTAAAGGATTCTTCAATGCCTGATAAAGAAAAGTCTAATCTTATTTTAGCATCTCATTCTGGGACAGCTAGAATATCATATTTCAAGAATTTAGATAAACTAATAGTAGGGGATGAAGTTATTATTAATTATCGAAACAACATTTATACTTATAAAGTAGCACGAGTGTATGATGTTAATAAGAATGGTAAAGCAAATCTTATCTATAATAAGAACAAGAATAATCTAATTTTAATAACGTGTCGTTATAAGACAAATAAGCAAATAATATTGGTGTGCGAATTAGAAAATGATTGATAAGATAATAGGTCTACATTAAGAAAAAAGGCTTTGATGCTACACAAAGTATTTTGTTGATATAAAATAAAAAGGAGGAATAATGAAGGATAATAATTACTCGGGTAAAACAAAAACATTAGAGAAACTAATTATAGGTGGTTTTGATGATGAAGAAAAAATTAAGAATATGAAACTAGATGATATATTCCAAATAAAGGATATAACACCTATTGATATTCAAAATATTAGAGAATTAAGAGAAGCAATTAGAGTTAGAAAAATAATTGCTTTTTTTAGTGGAAAGAAAAATTAAAGGAGGATTTTAATATGAGTTTTGAAACAAAAACACCTTCAGTAAGAGCTAAATTACCTATTGATTTATACAATAGATTAATTGAACTTTTAACGAAGGTAGAAAACATTAATCTTAAAGATGTAAGAGAAAAAGGTCCAGAAATTAAAGAAAAATTACTTAAATATTCTGAACCTAAAAATGGTGATGTAGATTTAGGATTATATCCATCACAAGTATATGCAGTATTATATATTCTATTAGAAAATGCAAGACCAATAACAATCAGTAATGATTATTATAGAATACTTTTAGATAATAGAAAAAAGTATGCTGAATGGAAAAATCGTAAGGAAGGAGAATGATTATGGTGAATTCAGTAATGTTAGTGGGAAGATTAGCAAGTGACCTTGATGTTACAAAATTGGAAAGTGGAAAAGAGGTAACGAATGTATCTCTTGCAGTACCACGTTCATATAAGAATGCAGATGGAATTTATGAAACTGATTTTTTTGATTGTACTTTATGGGAAGGATTAGCAAAGAATGCAGCCGAGTATTGTAAAAAAGGCGATACAGTAGGAATTCGTGGAAGACTTCAAACCGATTCTTGGGAAAAAGATGGTGCGAAAAGAATTAAAGTAAATATCATTGTAGAAAAACTAACTTTCTTATCAGCTAGAAAAATAGAAGAGCAAGAAGTTGCTGATGATAAAGATAAAACAACAGAAAAAGCAACGAAAAAATCAAAAGATGCAAGATGAAAAAATATAGTAAGAGTACCATTGATAAAGTAAAAAAAATAGATGTAATATCATATTTATCAATATTTGAACCTGATAATTTAGTCAAGTATAATCATAATACTTATTGTACAAAAGAGCATGATTCATTAAAAATATCTAACGGAATGTGGTATTGGTTTTCACATGGAATTGGAGGAGTTAATGCACTAGATTATTTAATAAAAGTTAATGGTAAAACTTTTTTACAAGCAATGAAAATCTTGCTGTCAAAAGTAGACGATATTACACCTATTGAAGGAAAAATAGAGAAAAATACACAAAAAAAATTAATACTTCCTGAAAGAAATGATAACAATAATATATTAATTTCTTATTTATTAAATCGAGATATTAAGAGAAGTATTATTGACAAGTGTATTTATAATAATTTAATTTATGAGGATAAATATCACAATGCTGTCTTTGTTGGTTATGATAAAAATGATGAAGCTAAGTATGCTTTTATACGTGGAACGAATAAAAAGCGATATATGAAAGAAGCTTATGGATCACATAAAGCTTATTCTTTTCGGCTAGACTCGTTGGTAGAAAGTGATGAAGTTCACTTATTTGAAAGTGCTATTGATTTACTATCTTATGCTACAATTAATAGCGATTATGATGAAAAAAACTTGCTATCACTAGCAGGAATTTATCAACCAAGTAAGAATATAGAAGACAGTAATTTGCCATTAGCATTAAATTATTATTTGAATCAACATCCAAAAATAAAGAAGATTTATTTACATTTGGATAATGATAATGCAGGAAGAAGAGCTACTGAAGCTCTTTTTCTTCTGCTTAATAAATTTCATTATGAGGTCTTTGATGAACCACCTAAATTTGGAAAAGATTTCAATGAATATTTAACTAGAATGAAAGAATTAAAGAAAGAAAAGGAGAGAATTTAAAATGGAAATAGGAGATTTAATTAAAGATTTACGAATGGACTTATGCATGAGTTGTAGGGAACTAAGCAGGTTATCTGGAGTATGTCATACAACAATAAATGATATAGAAAACGGAATATGTTATCCAACACTAAATACAGTTATTAGATTATGTGCAGGTCTTGATTTTGATTTTTTTGACTTCCTAGATATAACTAATTATTTTAAGAATCAGGGGATAACAGTGGATAGTGGAACTTCACTCGTAACTGATGATGAAAAGATATTATTACATCATGGGGATACAATTGAAGAATATGCAAAACTACCAAATCTTGCCTATGTTAAGGGATTAGATAATTGTTATATGATTCGAAAATTAGGTAAAATTAATGTTTATGACAAACAGAAAAATAAGTAAAATTATTAAAATTATTACTATAAAGGAGGAACAAAATGGATAATTATATTGCAATAATTACTGATGGTAAAGAAGAATTTAAGAAAGAAATAGATGGCAGAAATGAGGTTGATGCACTAAGAAAAGTGCTTCTTCATCTCGATAAAAAAGAGAAAGTAGAACAAATAAAAACTAAAATGAATGGTTAATACGATATTTAGCAAGCATTGGATTTGTACTCCCACAAAAAAATTGTGGGGTACTTATCCGAAGATATGGGGACACCCCAATCCCCTAAGTTTTAAGAAAGGAGACAAGGTATGAATCATGTATTATTTTTTTTAACAGGATTAGCTGTAGGAACATTAATTGGAATAACAATAATGTGTATACTTCAAGGATGTGAAAGATGAAAAAAATATTTATGATTATAGTGATAAAAAATGCGAACGAGAGAAATTAAAAAAAGTTTTTATATTAACTATGAAGAACAAGAAGAATTAAAAAGAAAAAGTATTAGCGTGGGCTTATCCGAATCAGAATTACTTCGATGTTTAATTAAGGGATTTGTACCTAAAGAAAAACCTGGTAAAGAGTTTTATGATGAGATTAAAAATTTAAGGATGATTGGTAATAATTTCAATCAATTAACTAAGTATGCTAACACGACGGGAAAACTAAAAGAGGTGGAAATAATTAGGGTTAAGAATATAATTGAGGAATTTATTTTTGAGTTGAAGAAAAAATATTTGTCTATGGAAAAAGAAAATATTATAGGTAATAAAATCGATGGTGATTTTTCTTGATATGATTATTATTCTATGGTATTATATATAACTGTTATTAAGAATTAGTGATAAATTTTGTTATTACTTTTGCAGGAGGTATACATGGTAAAAATAAAATCTTTTTCAACAAATGATGGCGATATGTTTTATATTAAACATGGAAGTGATAATTTTACTATTATTGATTGTTGTATAGATGATGATAAAAAGGAAAAAATTATAGATGAAATAATAAATGAAAGTGAAGACAAGAAAGTAAAAAGATTTATTTCAACCCATCCAGATGATGACCATATTAGAGGATTGGAGTATTTAAATAAAAAGTGTCCGATACTCAACTTTTATTGCGTTAAAAATAAGGCAATAAAAGATAATCCAACGAATGATTTTAAAAAATATTGTGAATTAAGGGATTCTGATAAAGCTTTTAATATTTATAAAGATTGTACAAGAAAATGGATGAATGATGGTGACGATGAGCGTGGCTCATCAGGCATAAATATAAAATGGCCAAATACATCAAATCAATATTTTAAAAATGCTTTGAAGCAGGCAGAAGAAGGAAAAAATCCTAATAATATATGTCCCATAATAACATATTCATTGAAAGATAACATAAGCGTTTATTGGTTTGGAGATTTAGAAACCGAATACATGGACAATATTAAGGACAATGTTCAATGGGAAAACGCTGATGTTGTTTTTGCTTCACACCATGGTAGGAGCAGTGGAAGAATACCAAATGAGATATTAAAAAAAATAAATCCTAAAATTATTATAATAGGACAAGCACCTAGTGATGATTTAGATTACTATAACAACTATGAAACTATTACTCAAAATACGGCTAAAGATATTATGATAATATGCGATGGTGTAACAGCAGATTTCTATGTGTCAAATATGAATTATAGTACTATACCAACAACGTTAAAAAAGCATAAAAGCAAAGAAGTTAAAGGTTATTTGTATATTGGGAGTTTGGATTATGATAAATGATTATGGCTTTAGGATTAATAAATATTTAAAAGTGTCAATAGTAATATGCATCATAGATTTTGTTATTTTTTATATTTTAGGGAAAATTATTAACGATATTTCTGTTTTTAACTTAATAACAAGCGGATGGAAATATATTTCATTATTTATTATAACAGTTTGTTTAGTTATATATTATTTTGATATCGTATTATTTAATGATAGATTACGAAAATATAAACTATTATTTTTAAAAAAAGAACCATTTGCTGAATGGACTAAGTATATAAATAAAGGTATCATAATTAATGGTGTAGATAAAAATAAAAAGTTTTATAAAGAAATATATTATGTAGTTAAAGATAAACCAAAAATAAAGGCGATTATGGAAGATGAAATCGTTATTAGAGATACATCAATTCATTTAATAACAAGTAATGTGGTGATAATGGTCATCTTCTTCTTGCTAGAGCGCGTTGATTTTAATATGTACATATACTGCTTACTAGCATTTGCTTTTATTTATATTTGTATGATTGTTTTTTATAAGAAGTATTTAAAATACTATATAAGTGAAATCTATAGAGAATATATTAATTCAAGTAAGTAATGGTGATTGTTTAAAATATATATTATTAACATATAATAATTTTGTGATATAATTACTAAAGGAGTTGATAGCATGAAAGATAAAAAGAGTTTAGTTATTTATTTTAGTAGAGCTGATGAAAACTGGTATAATGATGGATTAAAAGTATTAGATAAAGGGAATACTGAAAAAATTGCAGAGTATGTTCACGATTTAATTGGTGCTGATTTATTTAAAGTTGAACCAGCAGTACCTTATCCAAAATCATATGAGGAATGTAAAACAGAAACACAAAAAAGGTTTGGGAATGCACCTATTAAGAATCATTTAGCAGATATTTCAGATTATGAAGTTGTTTATATTATGACACCTGTATATTTTGATTCATATGCACCAGAAATCGAAACAGCTGTTAAAGATTTAGATTTTAGTGATATTTGTATAAGAGTATTAACAACTCATGAAGGATCAGGTTTAGGTCATGTTGTTAATGATGTTATGAAAGCATGTAATCATAATGTTTATGATGCACTTTCTATTGTAGGTTCTGAAGTAGAAGAATCAAAAGATAAAATTGCTAAATGGATTAATGAATAATATAATAATATTGTTGGTTTGTCGCATCATGTGATATCCTCGAAGATCGAACTTAATTGTTTGGTCTTTTTTTTATGAAAGAAGGTGATGTATATTGCAACTTGTGGAATATGGAAAATAAGTAGTAATTTAAAACAAGTAATAAATTATACTACTGATGAAACGAAAACAAAAAAGAGTAAAGATGATTTAATAAAAGAAATACATAGTAAATTTGATGATGATATAGGTAGTGAAATTACTAATTATGTAAGTGGAATAAACTGTTCTCCAAAGTATGCTTTTGAAGAAATGAGACTAACCAAAGAAACATTTGGTAAAGAAGATGGAATTTTAGGTTATCATGCTTTCCAATCTTTTAAGCCAGGTGAGGTTAGTCCAGAACAAGCTCATGAGATAGGAGTAGAGCTTGCAAATGAGATGTGGGGAGATAGATTTCAAGCATTAGTATCAACTCATACAAATACTGATAAAGTTCATAATCATTTTGTAGTTAATTCTGTCTCATATTTAGATGGTAAGAAATGTGAATATTCAAGGACTTCATACGCAGAACTAAGACACTTAAACGATTCGATATGTTTAGAGCATGGATTATCAGTATTAGAAGAAAAACCAACTAGGAAAAATATTAATTATTCTAACTATATTAAGGATAATAATGATGGTAGAGTTGATTATTATTCATTAACTAAAATGGATATTGATTATGCTATCTATGAAGCTATTTCATATAAAGACTTTTTAGATTTATTAAAAGGACTTGATTATATAGTATATGAGAGATATGGTAAATTAACTATTTATTCAAAAGAATGTAAGAAGAAAATAAGAATTGAAAGAAGATTTGGTGAAGGTTATTCAATTTCTAATATTAAGAAAAGAATAGATGATATTAGTAAAAGAGAAAAGCCAATCATAGAAAATATTAATATTAAGCAATATTCATATATTAAATATGATAAAGACATTAAACGTCATGGATTGCAGGGTTTATATCGATATTATTGTTATATTCTTAAACTATATCCAAAGAATATTAGAAAATATAAGTTATCATCATCAATGAAATTGGAAGCAAGAAAGTTAGATGAGTTATCAGAACAAGCTATATTTTTAGCTGATAATAATATTAATACAAAAGATGATCTTGTCTCACTAAAAGAAAGAACTATAATAGAGCTTAATGATATGCTTAATTCAAAAGATAAGTTATCTTATAAATTAAAGAATACTGATAATGAATTAGAAAAAGAAAAGATAAAAAACAGTATTGAGAAAATAACAAATAAGGCTAAAACATTAAGAAAAAAAGTTAAAATATGTGATAGTATTGAAATTCGAGTTGAACAAATGGAATACAATTTAAAAGAAATGAAAAATGAGAAGGAGGTAGATAGAAATGAGCCAATCAAGTGATGCTGCAGAGCAAATTGTAAGAATGTCTTTAGAGGGTGTACAAGTAGCTGCAAGAGTATCTGGTTCAGGAGCCAAAGAAATTGCAGTTTTATTATACACATTAGTAAAGAATATTGACCAAACATCAGGTAAAACATCATTAAAGAAAATGTTAAAATCTGGAAAAGAATTAAAGGTATTTTCATTAAAAAAAGAAGATTTTAAAAAGTTTACTGATGAAGCAAAGAGATATGGTGTACTTTATTGTGCATTAATAAATAAACATGAAAAAAATAATGATGGTGTAATTGATATTATGGTTAAAGTAGATGATTCACAAAAGATACAAAGAATTGTTAAAAGATATAGATTATCTGAATATCGTGAAGCTGATATTAGAACTGAAATTGAAAAGACAAGATTAGAAAGAGAAAGAAATGAGGCAAAAGAAAATATAAACCCCTCTTTAGCGAAGACAGAACAAGAAAATCTGTCCTCGCCTTTATTAGAGAACAAAAAGACTATCTTGGAAGATTCTAAAAAGCCATCAGTTAGAAAAAAAATTAAAGAAATTAAAGAAGAATTACAAAAGAAAAGTAAGACATCTAAAAACAAGATTATTCATAAAACAAAGACAAAGGATCGATAAAATGAAATATGTTGTAGTAATCGATCTTGATGAACAAGAAAAAGGACTTGTAATAAATGCATTAGCGGAATTTAGAAATAAGCTTATAAAAGAGGAGATTGATACTTGTGACGTGGATAGACTATTATTAAAAATATTAGATGCACCAGAGAAAAGAAAAATGTTTCCTAAATTGTTTGGTGATGCAAGATGAATAACAATAGTATTAAATGGATTTATATAATAGGTATAATACCTGTAATTTGGATAGGCTTATTAATAGCCCCAAGTACAAATGACGGATTGTATGGAATAGTAAAGGGTTTTTCAAAGATAGTTGAAAATCCTTTTTATATTACCTGGTGTGATAATTCAGCAAAAACTATATTAGTCTTATTGTTAATATATGGTATGTCTATATTAGTTTATATAACTAGTAAAAGAAACTATCGTAAGACAATGGAATATGGTTCTGCTAAATGGGGTAATGCCCGAAGAATAAACAGAAAGTATATGCAGAGACCTATAAATATGAATAAAGTTTTAACACAAAATGTTAGTCTTGGATTAGATACAAGAAGTCATAGAAGAAACTTAAACACAATTGTTATTGGTGGTAGTGGTGCAGGAAAAACAAGGTTTTATGCGAAGCCCAATATAATGCAATGTAATACATCATTTGTAATACTTGATCCAAAAGGTGAGATATTGAGAGATACAGGTAATATGCTGAAAGAAAAAGGATATAAAATAAGAGTTCTTGATTTAATAAATATGGATAGAAGTGATTCATATAATCCTTTTGTTTACTTACAAAATGATAATGATGTTCAAAAACTAGTTACCAATTTATTTAAAGCAACAACACCAAAGAAATCTCACTCATCTGATCCATTTTGGGATACAGCTGCTTCAGAATTATTATTAGCTCTTATATTTTATTTATGGTATGAAGCTCCAGAAGAAGAACAAAACTTTTCAATGGTACTTGAAATGCTAAGAGCAGGGGAAGTAAAAGAAGATGATGATACTTATAGAAGTCCACTAGATATTTTATTTGATATGTTGGAATTAAAAAATCCTAATCATATTGCGGTAAAATATTATCGTGATTATAGAGGTGCACCAGCTAAAACAATTAAGTCTATTCAAATAACCTTATCATCAAAATTAGAAAAGTTTAATTTAGATAGTTTATCAAGCATGACACAGTATGATGAAATGTATTTGCAAAGAGTTGGTGAAGAAAAGACAGCTCTTTTTGCTATCATCCCAGATAGTGATGCCAGTTTTAATTTCTTGGTTAGTATTTTATACACACAATTATTTCAACACTTATTTTATATGGCTGATTATAAGCATGGGGGAAGACTTCCTGTTCCAGTTCATTTTGTAATGGATGAGTTTGCTAATGTATCACTCCCAAATGATTTTGAAAAAATATTAAGTACAATGCGTTCAAGGGAAGTATCAGTATCAATTATTCTCCAAAATCTTGCCCAATTAAAATCATTATTTGAAAAAGATTGGGAAAGTATTGTAGGTAATTGTGATGAACTTTTATATTTAGGTGGTAATGAACAATCAACGCATAAATTTATTTCCGAATCACTTGGTAAAGATACTATTGCAGTTAATACTTATTCAAAAGGGAAAGGTAAAACAGGAAGTTCTTCAACTAGTTTTCAACAAGTAGGAAGAGAATTAATGACACCAGATGAGGTAAGGATGTTAGATAACAGTTATGCCATACTATTTATTCGAGGTGAAAGACCTGTTATGGATTTAAAGTATGATATTAAAAAACATCCTAATATCAATTATTCTGCAGACGGAGAAGGAAAGCCTTATATACATGGGCAGAAAGATTATTCTATTGCTTCAATCAAATTGGAACACGTGAATAATGAAATGAACTATATCAATGTTAAGGATATAGATATTGATTATGAAATTGTATCTTCTGAAGACATTGATTATTATTTTTTAGGAGAGGAGAATGAAAAGAAAAATGAGAAATATTAAAAAACTAGAGAAGGGACTAAAAATTACACATTTATTTTTAGTTCTTTTATTTATAAGTTTAAATGTGTATGCAGCAGGAGATGATCCATTATCAGTAATAAATAATTTGTCAGATTTTATATTTGCAATAACAAGAGTAATAGGTGGAATACTTATTGGATTTGGTGTTGTTCAATTTGGGTTAGCATTTAAAAGCCAAGATCCATCACAAAGATCAAATGGTGTTTTTCAAATAGTTGGTGGAGTAATAATCTTTTTTGCAAAAGAAATACTTAATATGATTACCAAAGGATAGGGGTGAGCCAAATTGTCAGAGGCAATAATAGAAAACTTGCAGAAAGCATTAGATACGTGGAGTTCTAAACTAGCTGAAATATGGAATTTAGTGACACAAACCCCTGAAACCTTTAAAGGTGGAGGTATTTGGAATGTAATAAAAGATATATACGGAGGAATGCAGGCCATAGGCCTCGCTCTTTTGGTATTATTCTTTGTAATTGGCATTGTTAGGACTTGTACATCGTTTAATGAGGTAAAGCGCCCAGAGCAGGCATTTAAATTGTTTTTAAGGTTTGCTATTGCTAAGATGATAGTAACGTATGGTATGGATTTGATGCTAGCAGTATTCAAAATATCACAAGGTATTGTATCAAGAATTATGGATATATCAAAATTAACTGGTTCAACTACATCAGTTATTCCTAGTAGTATAGTATCGGCAATAGAAGATGTTGGATTTTGGTCTTCAATACCTCTTTGGGCAATAACACTTATTGGGGGACTAATTATAACTGTATTATCTTTCATAATGATTATGACAGTATATGGTCGTTTCTTTAAGTTATATTTATATACAGCAATAGCACCTATACCTTTATCAACCTTTGCAGGTGAACCAACTCAGCAAGTAGGAAAAAGTTTTTTGAAAAGTTATGCAGCTGTGTGCTTGGAAGGAGCAATTATTATACTCTCGTGCATAATATTTTCTTTATTTGCAAGTACGCCACCTGCTGTTGATCCAACTACAAGTGCCAATACACAAGTTTGGACTTATTTAGGTGAATTAATTTTTAATATTTTAGTTCTGGTAGGAACAGTAAAAATGTCAGATCGAGTTGTAAGGGAGATGATGGGATTATGATAGAAGAAAAAATAAAGTGTTTATTGGTAAAACCTAATGAATTACCAGAAGAAGTTGAAATAAATAAAGAATTAAAAGAATATCAAAGATTAGTGGAAGGTTATATTGAACAAGTATATTTACCATTTGATGATAAAGTAGTATTAATTTGTAATGAAGAAGGAAAAATTAATAACATGGAATTAAATAGGGATATAGGACATGACATAATAGCAGGTCCTTTTTTAATTGTTGGTGATGATTATGATAATGCGGATTTTAAATCATTGTCAGAAGATCAAGTGCTTAAATATAAAATGATTTTTGATAAGAATAGTATTATTAGGACAAGAAATAAAATTAATGCAATTTTGTTATCTAAAATGAATAGAAAACTAGAAAAGGAGTATGAGAGATAATATGAGAAATAATTTAGAAGAGTTTTTAAAAGACAATTCAAGAAATAAAGAAATATTTGAAGACAATATGCGTAATAAGTATATTGTTTATAAAGAGGAATATAATCATAGGTTTGATAATGTTTACTATAAAAGACATGCTGAAGGATTATCTTCAAACGAATATAGTTTTGGTGGATATTATGATAAGAAAGAACATACATTATATAATCCTAGTTGGAATATTAGAAATATGTTTATGGCTGATAGCAAAATACAAATAGCTAATTTAAGTGATTTGGATAAGGATATTGAAAATAGACTAGTTAAAAGAATGAATAATTATTTACAAGAGAATAAAAACAAACTAAAGCAATACGGAAGAACTAAATTTGAGTATTTAACTGAATATGACATTAAAAGAATAAATGATGAAGTAAATCAAGAGTATATTACTCAATCAAATCCACAAGTAGAACTATCATATAAATTCAATATATATGATATGCGAAGTTTAAAAAATTATAATTCAGGCGATGTCTATATGAAATATTTATATGATGCGGATGGATTAGTAGACTTGTTATTTAATGAATTAAGAGATATTAAGAAAGAAGAAATAGGATATAGTGCTTTATTATTTGAATATAAAACTAAATATCTAGAAAAACTATTAAAAAATAATGAACCGATGTATCACCAAATAAATATAAATAGAGATATATATCAATCACTTAAAGAGATATATGCAAGAACAGTAAATATCAATATTGTTTATGGTGAAAATAATATGACTTTTAAATATGATATTGACGATTTAAGACGTTCTTTATCAAGGGGAGATTCTAGTACACGAACTTATGGTGTAGCATATAGCAAAGTTGCAGAATTTATAAAAACTAACGATAGATTAAGAGACAACAAAGATGATTTTGAATTTTCACATATAAATCTTATTACACATGGAAAAGAAGAATTATATAATAAAAAGAATTTTGAAAAAGAGATTAAACAATCTAAAAAGCATGATAGAGATGATAGATAGGAGTGATGAATAATGAGAAAACAATATGATGATTTTACTCAATTAAAACCAAAGGATATGAGTAAAGCTATAAGTGAAATGACTTACAAATATATTAATCCACAAACACAAGAACCAACTAGAGTTCCACCTACACATTATGAAAAAATATTAGATCAAATTACTGAAAAATATATGGCTGAAATAACAAATAAACAATTTATATCAGTAATGTATAATCAGTTAGTTGCATTAAAGAAAGAAAATCCAGATTATTTTAATGAAGCATTAATTTGTATGGATATGGGGATTAATCCTAAAGACATTAAAATAAGTGAGCAAATTGCCTTAACTTCTACTAATGAATATATGGATAATAAAGCAAAAGAAGAAAAAAAAGATTTTCATTTTTTAAATGAAGATATAACAAATGCTTTTGTTCAATATAGAGATGATCCTGAATATCAAACAAATGCTATTAGAGTATCAGACCTTATAGATGATGCGAGAGATGATAGGATTTTTGATAGAGATGATTTTGGTGATAGATAATGGAAGTAAAGATTAATAAGGAAATAAGAGATTATACAGAAAGTATATTTTTTGGATTGTCATTAAGACAATTCATTTTTTCATTACTAGCATGTATTATTGCGGTAATCTTATATTTTCTGTTTCGCTCATATTTTAGTATATCTGTATTATCTTGGATATGTATTCTGGGAGCTCTTCCTTTTGCAGCTCTTGGATTCATTAAATATAACGGCATGAATTTAGAGAAGTTTATTTATGCATACATAAAAAGTGAAATATTAACACCAACATATTTAACTTTTAAACCGATTAATTTCTATTATGAATTAACTAAAATAAGACAAGGAGATGAAAAAAAGAATGAAATCAATAACAAATCTATTGAAACAAGATAAAGAAAAATTTGTTCCACCTAGAAGTGTGCAAGATGTAATACCTATTAAAACTATTTATAAAGATGGCATATTTCAAGTAGGAAGAAATAAGTATTCAAAATCATATAAGTTTACTGATATAAATTATGCAGTTGCATCCAATTCAGATCAAGAAACTATGTTTTTAAAGTATTCTGAACTATTAAATTCACTTGACCCATGCTCTACTTGTAAGATAACTATTTTAAATAGGAAGTTTAATAAAGTTGATTTTGAGCAAGATGTTAAAATACCGCTTTCAAATGATGGATTAGATGGATATAGGGAAGAATATAATGAAATGTTAATGGATAAGGCATTAGGTACAAATTCAATAATCCAAGAAAAGTATTTTACTATTTCAATAAACAAGAGAAATGTTGAGGAAGCAAGAAGTTATTTCAATAGGACAAGTGCAGATTTAACAAGACACTTTAATCAATTGGGTTCTAGATGTATAGAACAAAGTGCAACAGATAGACTAAGAGTGGCACATGATTTTTATAGAGTTGGAGAAGAAAGTATGTTTTGTTGGGATATGTTAGATGATATGAGAAAAGGTCATTCATTCAAGGATTACATTTGTCCTGATACTTTCTCTTTCAAAAAGGATTATTTTGAGATGGGTAATAAGTTTGGTAGAGTTTTCTTTTTAAAAGATTATGCAAGATACATCAAAGATAAATTTGTCGCAGAATTAACTGAATTAAATAAGCATATGATTCTCTCAATAGATGCAATATCAATACCAACGGAAGAAGCTATTAGAGATGTTGAAAACATAAAATTAGGTGTTGAAGCTAATATAACTAATTGGCAAAGAAAACAAAACAACAATAATAATTTTAGTGCAGTTATTCCATATAATATGGAACAGCAAAGAGAAGAAGCTAAAGAAGTATTAGATGACTTAACTACAAGAGACCAAAGAATCTTTGTGTGTACTTTAACAATAGTCTTACTTGCTGATACAAAAGAAGAACTAGACCAAAATACTGAAAGTTTATTATCTACAGGACGAAAACATCTTTGTCAGCTAGCCATTTTAAAATATCAACAAATGGATGGGTTAAATACAGCAATGATGTATGGTGTTAAAAAGATTGAAACATTAAGAACATTAACAACCGAAGCATTAGCAACATTTATCCCATTTAAAGTGCAGGAAATATTCAATGAAAGAGGAATATATTATGGAAACAATCTAATAAGTAAAAATATGATACTTGCTGATAGAAAGGAATTACTAAATGGTAATTCTTTTATTTTGGGAGTATCTGGTTCAGGAAAATCCTTTGCAGCTAAAAACGAAATAGTGTCTATTGCTTTAAGAGATGCAAATGCTGACATAATTGTAATTGATCCAGAAAACGAATATCGTGACTTAATACACGAACTTAAAGGTGAAGTAATAAAGATATCAGCTACAAGTAATAATCATATAAATACAATGGATATAAATGCTGATTATGGAGATGGTGATAATCCATTAATTCTAAAATCAGAATTCTTACTATCTTTTTGTGAAATGATTTTAGATGGTAAAAAGCTAGGAGCAAAAGAGAAATCAATTATTGATAGATGTGCATCAAAAGTATATAGAGCATATTTACAAGGTAATTATCAAGGCGTTACACCAACACTTCAAGATTTTAGGGACGAATTATTAAAACAAGAAGAACCTGAAGCTAAACAAATAGCTCTTATGTTAGAGGTATATGCTGATGGTTCACTTAATACCTTTGCGAAAGAAACAAATGTTAATACCAATAGTAGAATTCTTTGCTATGACATACATGACTTAGGTAAACAACTTCGTCCTATTGGTATGTTAGTTGTATTGGATAGTATATTAAATCGTATTACTTCAAATAAGAGTAAAGGAAGAAATACATATATCTTTATTGATGAAATATATTTATTATTTCAACATGAATATTCAGCTAACTTTTTATTTACTCTATGGAAAAGGGTAAGAAAATATGGTGCATTTTGTACAGGTATAACTCAAAATGTTGATGATTTATTACAAAGTCATACGGCAAGGACAATGCTTGCTAATTCAGAGTTTATTATAATTCTAAATCAAGCAGCTACAGATAGTATCGAACTTGCAAAATTGATAGCTATACCAGATGAACAAATGAGACATATAACAAGTGGTGGTACAGGAAGAGGATTACTTAAAGTTGGAACTGCACTTGTTCCTTTTCAAAGTGAATTTCCTAAGGATACAAAACTATATAAATTAATGACTACAAAAATAAATGAATAAAGAGGTGAAAAAATGAATAAAATTAAAGTTAAAGAAAAGAATTCTACAAATATAAAAAAGATAGATAAAGCAATTGCTTGGACTGAAAGAGTAAAAGACCCAATTGTATATGGAAACAAAAAATTAAATGATACTTTGGATAAAGATAGTAGTGTTAATGAGTACATTACTGATCGAGCTAATTATATTGCTAATAGAACAAAAGATGAGACTATTTATGCAAATAAAAAAGCAATTAGTAAAACAAAGGATAAGGCAAAGAAGACTTATATTAATAGAAAAGCAAAAAGTGATGAAAAAATCAGTAAAAAAGTAGATGAGAAATTAAAGAAAGAATCCAAAATAATTAAAAATACTACTAATAACATCAAAAATACAGTTGAGGCAACTAATAAAAAAGGTAAATTAAGTGAAAAAATAAGAGAGCAAGGAAAGAAACTTGCAATTAATGGAACAAAGAAAGTAGCTAGTGGTACTAAGAAAGTTGCTAAATCCGGTGTATCTGCAATTAAAGCTATTATGAAAGCATTAAAATCATTAGTTGCGGTTATAACAGCAAGTAGTTTACCAATCTTTGTTATCATTTTGGTATTTTCTATTGCATGCATAATAGTTGGTTCAGTATTTGGTATTTTCTTATCTTCTGAGAATCTTGAGAATAGTATCAAGATGAGCGATTGCATAGTTGAATTAAATAATGAAATGGATAATAAAATTAATGTTCTTGAAAAAAATACTATATATGATGAAGTAGTTATTAATTCTAATAGAACAAGTTGGAAAGAAATATTATCCATTTATGCTGTTCGTGTATCTGATGGAGATACAGAAAAAGACGTAATTACAATGGATAAAGAAAAGAAAAAAATACTAGAAGAAGTATTTTGGGATATGAATAATATTAATCATAGTACTAGTGTTGAAGAATATGAATCTGATTCCATAGGAACATTAGATTCATTGGATTTAACTGATGTTGGTCATAATACTATTCCTTCTTATACAGGAAATGATGGAATAAATAAAAAAAGAGTTCTTCATATAAATATTAATAGTAAAACAGTAAATGATATTATGAACAAATATAATTTTACTGATAAACAAAGGGAACAATACTTAGAATTAACATCAGAAGAAAACGATAAATTATGGTATGGAGTTATTTATGGTAATTATAGAGATAATGGTGAAATAACAGATTGGAAGCAAGGTAATAAGGAATGGGCTAATATTAAAATAGGTACAACAAATAAAACAATTGGTGGTATAGGTTGTTTAACTACATCTGTTGCTATCCTTATTAAGAAAAGTGGTGTATCAACAAAAGATATATATCCATTTAATCCAGGAACTTTTGTAATAGCATTAAATAATAATTTTGGTTTTGATAAACATGGTAATTTATCATATAAAGCAATATCAAAAGCAGTACCGAATTTTCAATATGTTGGAACAGTTGAATTAAGAGGTATGACTAAATCACAAAAACTATACCAAATACAGAAATATGCAGAAAATGGATATTATCTTGCGATTGAAGTAAAAGGTGCAACTAAAAATTCACAACATTGGGTTGCATTAGATAGTGTTAATGATAATACAATACTTATGCACGATCCTAGCGTTGGTAATGAAACAAATATGTGGAATAAGTATGATTGGACTAAGACAAGTCAATTCATTTATTTTAGAGCAAATAATAATGTATAATGAGTAAGACTTATTATACTATATTTTGCATCATATTTGGTTATTAAATAAATAATCGAATAATATAACATATGAAAAAAAATTAATAATTAAAAGAAGATTAAAAGTTATTTTTATGATATAATAACTATTGTGGAGGGATTTATGAAATCTAAAATGGTTAAATATATTTTTACGATAACATTACTATTATTGATAAATGGTTGTAGTGTTAAGAGTATAACAAAATATAGCTTTAGAGCGAAAGTATTGGAAAATGTAACCGAAAATGGAATAATGGTAGAATTGCTAGAGGATAGTAGAGATTTAAAAATGGGTGAAAAAATATTTTTACAATTAAATAATTCCGGAAAAAGTGAGCATATCTATCTCATTGGAACAAAAGTAGAAATAATTTATGATGGAAATATAGAAGAGTCTAAGCCACCACATATCAGCCCATTAGAAATTAAAATAATAAAATAAAAAAGAAAAAGATAAGAAATGAAATCTTTTTTTTTTAAAGCTATTAAATAAATAGAAAAACTAAGTAAATCTTAAAAAATGAGATTAATTTGTGCTTAATTCCCATTATTATGTATTTCCATTTTATTTTTAAGATAGTATGCTTGAGATGAAAGGAGTGATGTTTTCTGTTTATAAATAGCGCAAATTCATAAAGTGCCACTAATGAGTTGTATTATGTTTTAAAATGTTTTATAGGAGGAAAAAATGAAAAAAAAGAAAAATATTATATTTGCATTTTTATTAATTTTTGTTGTACTTTTTAATGTTAATGTTGCAGCCTTACAATCACAATCTAAAGTGAGTGATGATATATTAGCAATGAACTATGATAGAGTTATACTTGCCGGTGAAATAATGAAAGAGTTGGCAGATAATGATATTTATCCAGATTATTTTGGTGGAATATATATAAGTGATGATTCAAAATACGTAATATTACAAATCGTTAAAGATGAAATTCAAAGTATAAGTGAAGAAGATTTAAACCTATTAAAGAAATATTCTTTGAATGACAAAATACAAATTAAGGAAGTTTCAAATAGTTACAAGGAACTTGAAAATGTTTACAATAGTATTAATAATTATTATAAAAAATATAATGACAATATAATGTCTTCCAACTTAAAAAATTACGCAGGGCATTATATAGATGTTATTAATAATAGGGTTGTTTTTGAGTTTTTAGAAGAAAAAGATATAGCGAAAAGTATTGAAACGATAAAATCAGAAATAACAAAATCAAATGTGATTTACTATACACGTGGTGAGATGTTGAAGGAGGAGCAAGATATAAATGCTGGCGGTGCTATTAGTGTTAATGGCGGAACATGTTCTATGGGATATAGAGCAAGAATAAATGGAAATGATGGATATGTAACAGCAGCTCACTGTACCAGTTATATTGGTGAAAATATTGCGTCTGGAACAGTAACAAAGAGATATTATGGCGGTGAATTAGATGCAGCATTTATTCAAACAAACTCTTCATTTACACCAAAAAACACTTTAGATTATTCTGGAAATGGTACAACATATCTTAATAATACAATGTGTCCAACACTGATTGTTGGTGGCGCAATTGCACATGTTGGTGTTTCATCACATTATAAAGCTGGAAATATACTTTCATTAAGTGCTACTACAAATTATAATGGTGTATCATTTTATAATTTAGGATCAGCTGATTATATATCAGCCGGAGGAGATAGTGGTGGACCAGTATTTGTACCTAATTCTAGCGTAGGTGGTTTAGTTGCGGGAATACATCGTGGTTCCAAATCTAGCACAGTAAAACTATTTATTAAAGAAACGGCTATTTATAATGCTATGGGCTATAGTAGATACTAATTTGCTACATAACAAAAAAGGTAAATATTATTTGAAAAATTAATTAATGTACATTGTCTTAATATCAAATACAATATTATTTTTGATTTTAAGTCAAATAAATAGGGTATAATAGGCAGAACCTATTATACCTCTTTTTTTTTTGCAATAAATCATAATGTTTGTATGATAAAATTTTTAGTAATACTAGGGCGCAATAATATATTTAACTGATTATGTTCGGAGCAACCCAAGAGGATTGCTTTTTGATAAAAAAAAGTAATTAAAATATGTGTGTATTGGTATAAATGCATTTTAACTAACTATTATAATAGTATTTTCATTAGCAAACTATAATTCGACAAAAATCGACAAAAATAAATGATAAAATGTAGTCATCCAAAGGGGGGATTGAAATGAAATTAACTGATAAACAGTTAAAAAGATTTACTGAAGTATTTGAAATTAAAGCAAAATCAATTATTATGATAGACAAAGGAAGAAAGGTTACAATTATAATAAATGGTGTAAGAATATTTGATGTGAGTAGAGAACTTGTAATAGAGTTCGTTTAATTTTTCATAATATTATCTAATTGTCCAGTTGTTTTTATATAATGTTTAAATAATGAGAGTATAATAGCATACTATCTCAATAAATGAGATTTATTTTTACCTTATTCTCAATTTCTTACATTGAAAAAACAAATATCAAAAATATATAATAAAAAAAGTATAATGTTGAATATTATACTTTTTAACATATTAACTTATATATAATTGAATAGTTCATTAATTGAAAAATTATTATATATATTTGTTAAGGCAAATAGAAAGGAGGTATTAATCAAATGTTTGCCATTCTCGTATGCCCAAATAGTACTTTTGGTGGTATTAAGCATGTTAGCTATGCTTTCTAACGTAAAGCCATTTTTAGTTCTAATCTTTTTTAAGTTTAATCCTATTTTAACAAGATCAATATTGTATATTGCATTATAATCGTTAGTTTTCGATAAACCAAATAAGTAATCTAAACTAAATTTAAAAATATTTGCATAATTAATTAGCTGTTCTAATGGAATTGTGTCTTTTCCTGTTTCCCATCCCGAAACAGTACTATTATTAACATTCATTATTTTAGCTACTTCTATTTGTGTTAAGTTTAAGATTTCGCGACTGTTCCTTAAATTCATTATTTGCATAAAATCACCAAAATTATTATGGCAAAAATGAATATATATTATAACATAGTTGGGGAAATAGCGAACTTTCGATTAAAATATGATGCTAACAGTATGTTAAAATCAATTTAATAAATCGTAATAGGAGGACACTATGGATCAAATAAAAATAGGTGAATTTATTACCAAACTTAGAAAAGAAAAAGGATTAACTCAAGATGAATTAGGCGAAAAATTGGGAATAAGTGGCAAATCTGTATCAAAGTGGGAACGCGGAATTCATTTGCCTGATTTAAATAATTTAATGCCTTTAGCTGAAATTTTAGATGTAAATGTTAATGATTTGTTAAATGGTTGTGTATCAAATTCAACAACTGATATTGATAATGCAACCGTTGTTAACAACATAAAAGCATATTCTAATAAATATAAAAGAAAGTATATATTTATGTTTTTAGCTTTCATTATTATGGTCATATTATTAATTAGTTCTATTTATTTTTTTAGTAATTATAATAAAAATAGAATATATTATATTTCTGGTAAAAGTACTAGCTATTATACTAATGGGTATTTTATTCTTAGTCCCGAAAGAAATTTGTTAATTATTAGAGATATAGAATATAGTAGTAGTACTGTTGGAACAAATGATGAACCTAATATAGCAAGTATCAATATATCAGTTTTTTTAAATGATTTAGCATTAGGTTCATACAGTAATGATTATTCCAGTAAAGATGCAACTGATAATATAACCACTATTTTAAAAAACATTTCCTTTGTTGTTGATGATAAGACTATTGGTGAGTTAAGTGTTAACGATAATACTAATATAAGAATGGTAATAGAGTATATTGAAAAAAATGGAAACTATGATACACAGGAAATCGCACTTAATTTAAACAAAATTTTTTCTAGTGATAAACTAATATATAATTGACTTTAAGAGTAAAATTCTCCTTTAACGCTACCTTGTAGCCTAACAAGTTGTACTATTTTTGAATAAAAAAATGTAGTATTAAACTGAAAGGAGGATTGTAAGTGAAAAAAGTTTTTATACTGGTCATGCTATTTCTTTTAATAATAGGATATAACGTCAAAGCAAAAGAAAATATTGATTTGAATTTAAATAATTATAATGTTAAATATTATAAAATCACTACAATAACTGACAGTAGTAAGTCAATAAGTTATACCCAAGAAATAACAGAAAATGAGTACGAAGCAGTAGATGTAAAGGAGAAACCAATTACACGTGGTAATGCAACAATAGAAAACTCGTATGCAAAGCTTACTACATCTATATCATCTATTAGCACATATTATAGGTATAATGCTGATGTTGAGTGGAAGAACATATCATCTACGAGAAGCTATGATACGATAGGTATTGGTTTTCCATCAAATGTGAAAAAACTAGGTGGTTTATATTTTTCACAAACATATTGTACATCATCATCTAATTGTAGCACATCAACATCGTATTCTTATTCGTATAGTGGTTCTAATGGTGTTGGTGTGACTTTTCAATTGCCGACCGGTTCACTTTATTCATTAACTCATCACATGCACTTTAATGTTACCAAGAACACAACATCAACAATAACAGCACAACATGCGTATGGTAGTTTCGCACATGCTACATCTAGCGTTTCTTTAACAAATGCAAAAAAATATACAGTTGATTTAAATGGAATTGTATTTCAAAGTGGCGTTGGATCATATTATGATATTATTGGTGTTGCTCACGCTACATGGAATGGAACTTGGTAATTTCAATTTAAAAATCATTTTTTATTAAATAATTCGTTTTTAAAACGAATTATTTTTTTTTATTCTCCTAATAAGTTATTATGTAGCCTAACTCGATGTGTTAAAAAAAGCATCGATAAATAAAATAAAACTTAATTTTGATATTAAATCAAATTATCCATAAGTCAAAAATTAAATAAATCATTTTAGTTTAAGGGAATTTTTGGCTTATGAATTATTGCATTTTATTATTAATTAAAATTAGAGGTCCTCCTGTTTTCAATAAAAAAAATTGGAAATAGGAGAGGAAATGAATAAGAGAAGAAAACATAGAGATAATCCATATAATATAGGATACGATGAGAAAGGATATTGGGTTGAGTTTAAGGATATAAAAGGTATTCAATATAAAATTAAAATATCTAAAGAACTATTTGATGTATTTGATCGTTTTGAACTAGATGATTTAAGGGAGTTAAATGAGTATGATAGACATACCGAACACTTTGATTTAAGTGATGAACAAATATATATAAGAAGTAAGCTATCTAATAATGTAGAAAGAGCTGCTGAAAATAATATATTCTCAGATAGTCTATTTAAAGCTATAAAGTCTTTGTCAAATATTCAAAAAAGAAGAATTATTAAATATTTCTTTGATGGAAAAAACGAGTATGAAATAGCTAAAGAAGAAAACTCTACACATCAATCTGTTCATATTAGTTTGGAACGAGCAAAAGAAAAATTAAAAGAAATTTTAAAAAATTTCAAAATTTAGTCTGCTATTTTGCTTACAAGTGAGGAAATAGGTGAGAAGGATAAATTCTTTCTCACCTATTCTTTTGATCTTTGAAAATTTAAAAACAGTTATCGAGTACAAATAATGAAACTCTTACTTAGTCAATAGTCGAGCGTTGAAGTATTAAATGTATTAATATGAGCCGTCATAACAATTGAAAGTAATTTTGGATGAACTTCAAGAAGGTGAAATTCCTGTGGAGCTATTTATAGCCGTTCGATAAAATCCCAGAACAAAAGGGTATTTAGGAAAATATTTGTTCATTAATAAAAAAATTATTTAATGATATTTTTATATGTTAAAAATTGCTTTTATGAATGTGATTAATAACATTTTATATATTTTACGGATAAGCAATTTTTTAACATTTAGTTATTTAGTATTTCAAAGAGGTGATAGATATATGATTGTATAGATGCAGTAGTTGTTATGTAAAAAACTACTGTTTTATTATTAAAATATAATGGTTTTCTATTATCCATTTAAAAAAATAGATTAAGAAAGGAAAGTGAAATAATAATTATGAATATACAAAATTTAACAGTTACTTCAACTGGTGATGTGCATGTTTTAGATTCTCTAAATGCTGCACTATTACAATTAACTATAAAAAGAGATGCTAATACCACAATTCCAAACAATAATGATTTAATAATCTATGTTGACAGTCAACCATCTACTAATCCTAGCAATAATAGAAAACAATATTTGTTTGAATTAAGTGGAGTTTTAAAATATTACAATCAAATAAGTGATGAATTTAATTTGAAAATTAATATCGAAAATAATGATATATCATTTGGTGCATTTGTTGAAAGAAAAATAGGAGAGAATAATGCAATTTTAAATAACTCAATATTTGAAGAATTAGATGGATTAAGTATAGTTTTATTTGAAGGTGAAAATTATATTTATACAAATTATTCTAACGCAAATATCACTGTAATATATCCTAAAAATACAGATGAAACAAAATTAATTTTAATGAATTCAATCTATGCAGATCATAGAATGAATTCAAGTAGCGACTTTGGATTAGATGATATTTACTTTAAAGATGCATTCACAAAAACTGGTAATTTATTAAATATGGAAATAAATAATCTTTCAGCAGATTGTATTAGTTCTAATAATAATAACTTTAGTATGGATAGTAATGGCAATTTAAGTGCACAGACACTTAGTATAACAAATGGAGTAAATGCAGCATCGTTAACAGCAAATAATAATGCCTTTAGCTTAAATTCAAACGGAAATATTACTGGAACTGGAACTATTACGGGAGATTCTTTAAGTGTATATAGCATTAATTCACGTACAAGTGGAAAATTCAGTATGGATAGTAATGGCAATTTAAGTGTTAAAAGCTTAAGTGTTAATGGAACAAATATTACAGGTAATAGTAGTGGGTTAACATCATCACAAGTTTGTAATTTAGTTTATCCTGTTGGAAGTATATATATATCAGTTAATAATACTAATCCATCTAGTTTATTTGGTGGTACATGGGCTCAACTAAGTGATAGATTCTTACTAGGTGCGGGTCCTACTTATTCAAATGGTTCTACTGGTGGATCAGCTACTCATACTCATACTCTTGGAGCTGGCTATACACAAGTAAATGCATATGGTAACTCATTAAGATTTAAAGAGAAAAGTGTTCCATCTTGGACATATAATGGTGTAAGATCTTTTGCTTCGACATCTACTGGCAGTGGTAGCCAAACATATGGATGGCAACTTGGAGGTAGTACTGATTCTAGTTCAAATTTACCACCATATCTTGTTGTTTATATGTGGAAAAGAACTGCTTAGTTTTATATGAATTCTAATATTGGCAAATATAATCATTATCAAATATGGTTATTTTTTATAATAGGAGTTTTAAAAAAAAACAATATATACCAAGAATTTATTTCGTTAAATAAAAATTATTTGTTAAGTTTAATCAGTAAAAAAAAACAAATTGATTGTGCATTAATGAAAAATAGTACAGATGTATGTAAATTATATCAATTGTGTAACTCAAAAAGAAATAATTTTGAATCACAAGAAGACATTTATAAATATTTAAAAATAATAGTCGATATAATTTTTTAAAATAAAACTGATTATTAAAGAAAGAGGTGAACTGAATGAAACAAATAGAATTAATAGAAAAAAGAAAAGCAAGAGAAAAACACTTTCTTCAAGAAGATGGCTCTATTATTGCATATGTTTATAATAATGATGTCCATTACCTAAAAGATGGCAAATATATTGAAATTGATAATTCACTAATAACTAGTAATAATAAGATAATCAATAAATCAAATAAATATCATGTATCTTTTAATAGAGAATTAATTAGTGAAATATTTAATTTTGAAATTGACGGTCATCAATTCAAATTGTTTATAGATAATGGTGCAAAAAATGTTGTTTCAAAAGCCAAGATATTAAATGATATTATGTATAAAAATGCATTTCCGAATTCAGATTTAATATATAGTATTAGTACAGACAAAATTAAGGAATCAATAATTCTAAAAAATAAACAATGCATAAATAATGAATATAGATTTATGGTAGAGAGTGATTTATGCATGGAAATATCAAATGAAGGTGATATAGTAGTAAGTAATAATCGAAAGAAAATATTTAATATTAATAAGTTATTTGTATTCGATAAAAACAATATTTCATGTGATAATGTAAAATATAAATTGAATAAAACAGCTAATGGATATTTAATATCATTAATTTTAGATATTGATTGGCTAAAAAATGCTATTTTTCCTGTAACTATAGATCCAACAATAAGTATAGATAATAATTCGTCATTACAATGTACATATATATGCAATCAAAACGTAAATAGAAATTATTCAACATCTGATGAATTGCGAGTAGGTATAGATGGATTAGGATATAATAATATGGCACTATTAAAATTTGATTTGCCTGAACTTGGTACAGGAAGTCAGATTATTGATGCCAGATTGGATTTGGTTGGTTTTCCAATGCAAGGGTTTTCTTATTTTTACGATCCAGATATTATGACAATACATAGAATAAATGATGATTGGGAAGAAGCTTCAGCAACATGGAGTAATATGATTAATAAATATGATTCATATGTAGAAGCCTGCTTTGAAGGAAGAAGAACATTTTATCAAGACGTTAATGATATACAATCAACTATTTCGAGTGCAGAAATAACAAATTTAGTAAAAAAATGGTATACTAATGTCACAAATAATGGATTATTAATTAAAGCCTATAGAAATGTATATAATGGAAATTTCGTACCATCTTTTTGTTCTAAAAACTATTCTAATAATACCAACCCAATGCTATTAATAAGGTATAGGAATACTAATGGATTAGAAGACTATTTAAAATATTTGAAACATGAATTTTCATGTGGCTCTTCAAATATAAATATTAATAATGGTAACCTAACCAGTTCATTTAATGTTGGTAAAATTATTTCAAAAAAAATTCCAGTAAATCTTGAAATAAATTATAACACAAATGATGTTGTATTAAATCATAATTATGGGTATGGAAAAGGATGGAAATTAAATTTACATCAAACAATAAAGTACGAACAATCTAATGATATTTTTGAATTAGAAGACGGGGATGGAACAACACATTATTTTAATCCATATAAAAAAATAGCTAGTGATATTGAAGAAAACGAAGAGTTTGATGAGTCATATGAGTATATTGATGGAAAAAAGGTTGCAACAATTACTGAAACAGGTAAGTATTTTGACGAGGATGGATTAGGATTAACACTAACTCTAATTAGTAATACACATTATAAAATTACTGATAAGAATAATAATAGTAAGATTTTTGAAATTGTTAATCAAAATGCTAGGTTAGTTGGAATTGAAGATTCTTACCAAAATAGTATATCCATATTATATGATAATAATAATAGAATAATTGAAATTGTTAGTAATGATGGTGAAATTGATATTACATATGGAACAAATGTAATTCAAATATATAGTTCTTGTAGTGATTCATATACATCTTTAACATATAATAATAATCTATTAGAAAATATAAATAACAGTTTAGGAAATATTGTTTTTAATTATAATAATGATTGTTTAATATCTTTCATTACAGATATAACAGGTTTAAAAGAAAAATATGAATATTATGACAAATCACCATATAGAATAAAGAAAAATACAACTATAGGATATAATGGTGGCATTGGTAATTCATTATTCTTTATATATGATTTTTTATCTACAACATTAATAAGTAATGATAATAAGAGAATTACGTATACATTTAATCAGTATGGTAATATTTGTTCTGCAGTTAATTATAAAGATGAAAACTATTTAAGTGATGCTGTTGGTATTACGCTTAATAATGGTGACTTTCAAGAGAGAAATCATCTTCTATCAAATGGAGCACCACAAAAACATGTTAAAAACTTATTAGAAAATAGTTCTTTTGAAGACAGTAATAATCATGGATTTATTGCTGGTTATGGTATAGATTCGATTGGTATTTCTACAGATACTGCTAGAACTGGTAAAAAATCATTAAAAATAGTAACAAGTTCAGTTTCTAGTATTTATAAAAATGTTAATGTAAAAAAAGGAAAAACTTACACGTTTAGCGGATACTTTAAAAATGACTTTGATATTATATTGAGTTTGTCATACGACAACTATATTAATAGTGATAACGAAAATTCAGCTAGAGTAATTAAATATAATGATAACTTTAATCGATATGACGTTAGTATTTATTATCCAGAAGATGGAAATGGTGATTATGGTGACTTATCAATTAATATTGCGTTTAATAGCGCAGGTGATTGTGTTTATATTGATGATATACAATTAGAAGAAAGCGATGTATGTAGTCCGTATAATCTATTAGAAAATTCTGATTTTACAAATGGATTTAATGGTTGGCATAGGAGAGGTATATACAATGAATATGATGTAGAAATACCTAATGATGATAATTATGATATTGTCACCCTTCCAGATGGAACAAAGGCATGTAAAATTATTATGGAACCAGATGTTATTACTGGATTAAGTAGAACGTTTAATATTAGTGGTAATAGTGGTGATTTATATACAATTTCGTTTTGGTATAAAAATGAAGCACCAGATGATAATATAAATTATAATTATAATAGTGTATTAGTTAACTATATTGCTCCAGAAATGGTATATGATGAAGATTTAGGGGAATATGTTTTGGAAAATCTTCCACATTGTGCAATTCCTAGTACTAATTTAAATCATAATGATACAGAATGGCAATTTTTTAGTGAAGATTTTATTGCTGAAAATAATTTTGAGGAAATTGAATTATCAATTTTTCAACAGTTTAAGGCTAATAATTTATATGTAACAAATTTTTGTTTATACAAGGATGAAGGAAAATATCACTATCAATATGATGAAAATGGTAATCTTGTTAGTTGCTCAGATAGTAGTAATACTTCAGAAAAATATGAATATGATGAAAAAAATCAATTAACAAAGATCAGCCCTGATTTATCAAATGCCATCTTTTTTGAATATGATAATAACCAAAATAATAAACTTTTAATGGGAATAACAAATAACGGTATGTGTAATAAATACGTCTATGATTTAAATAATAATATAACTGCAAAAAAAATTATGCACTATAATTCTTTAGAGAATAATGGGCAGTATAAAATAAGATTAAAAAGCTCAGATAAATATATAGAATTAGTAAATAAGTCATTAGTATTAAGCGAGGATAGCCATGATAAATGGTTATTTATCCAGCAAGGAGATTATTATAAAATAAAACATAATATTTTAAAGAATTTTTATGTCTTTAATGATGATAATAATTTATGTGCAGGATTGCTTGATAATATTTCAAATAATCGCGAATTATTTAAATTAATTAAGAATAATAATGGTACATATTATATTCAGTCAAAATCAAACGATTTATACGTTAAGAAAAATTTAAATAGTTTAGTTTTAAGTGATTTTGATGAAGAAAGTAGCAATGATTATCAATTTTATTTAGAAACTGAATATAATAAATTTATCGAATGTAATTCAAACTATAATAGTGTTAATAATTATATGACTGATAGTATTGATTCTAGTTTAAATAATAAGCAGTTTTTATATAATAGTGAAAATGGATTAATCAGTCGAGAAATTTCTTCTAATGGAAATATTATTGACTACACATATGATTCTAGAAATAATTTAATTAGGGTTAATAGTAATGATAATGAAATAATTTATACATATAATTCAAGAAATTTATTATCCACTATAAATGTTGGAAATAAAACATATGAATTTGAATATGATGAATTTTTAAACAAAACTGCTATTAAAGTTAATGGTTCTAATTTAATAAGCTATAGCTATGATTCAAAAGGTAATAGAACTTTAGCAAGATACGGAAATGGTGATGAAATACAATATGTGTATGATGATTTTGATAGAATTAAAAAAATAATCATGTCTGATGACACAATAAACTATTATTATGACGTAAATGGTAATATTGAAAAAGTAATTAGTTCAGAATATAGGGAAAAGTATAATTATGACTTAAAAAAAAGACTACATTCTTATGAATCGCTTGATGAGAATTTTGCTATTAAATATAACTATGATGACGAAGATAGGATTGTTTCTACAGAATATGCTATTATAAATGACAACACGATTAACACAAGTACAAATGCTTACAACGATAATGGTAATTTAATAGAATCAAATATAGGTGGTAATTTAATTAATTATACTTACGATGAAATAGGAAGAGTTGAAAGTAGAACTATTAACAATAATATTCAAACAACTTATGATTATATTTCAAATGGAAAACGAAATACATCTATTGTGAAATCTATAACAAATAATGGTAATTCTTTTAAATATAAGTATGGTAAGTCAAATAACATAACTCACGTTTATTTAAATGGTAATATTCAAAAGCAATATACATATGATAAAAATAATGCACTTATAAAAGAAGATGATTATACAAATAATTTAACAATAAGGTATAAATACGATGATTATGGCAATATACTATCTAGAAAGAAATTTGATTTGAATACGTATAATTTAAAAGCAAGAGACATATATGAATATGGCGATACCAATTTTAAGGATTTGTTGACTAAATTCAATAATGAAACCATTCAATATGACCAAATTGGTAATCCATTAGTGATAGGTACAAAACAATTATCATGGAAAGATGGAAGATACCTTGCTTCAGTAAATGACACAAACTTAAGCTGTAATTATTATTACAATAATAATGGATTGAGAAATAAAAAAATAGTTAATAATAATATAACTGATTATTTTTATGAAAATAATAAAATAATATTTGAAAAAAAAGATGACAAAACTATTAATTACATGTATAATGAAAATGATGGCATTATAGGATTTAATATAACGGATGATCAGTATAATACTTATAATTATTTCTACATTAAAAATGGCGAAGATGACGTTATAGGGATTGTTGATGATAACAATGCATTAGTATGTAAATATGAATATGACACGTTTGGTAATATTTTATCCATTTGTGATGGTGATGGTTATATCATTAATAATAGTAATCATGTTGCTTATTTAAATCCAATCAGGTATAGAAGCTATTATTATGATGAAGAAACAGGATTATATTATTTGAATAGTAGATATTACAATCCAACATGGGGTAGATTTCTAAATGCTGATGGGGTTATTAATGGCAATGAGGATTTAATTGGATATAACTTATTTCAATATACAAGTAATAGATATGTTGGAAACGCTGACTATGATGGAAAATTTGTACTATCATTAACTACTGCTGGATTAATTTTTGGTGGATGTCTGTTAGCTGCTGGTTTATGGTATTATTCTAAACCCAAAACAGTTTCAATACCAGTTCCTTCAATAAGTGTTTCAAAAGTCATAGAAGACCTTTTGGACAAAACAACTATCAAGAACAAAGAGGGTGGTAAAAAACCTGATGAAAAAAGAAATCAAACTGTATATGTTCTTGTTGATAGAAGAGGTGGAGCAGATAAAGTCGAATATGTTGGTAGAACTACAAATGTAAGTAGTCGAGAAACACAACATAGAACAAATATTACTAGAGCTCATTTAAAATTGGAAGTTGTTCATGATAATCTAACTTATGCTGAAGCTAGAGGATTAGAGGAAGTATTAATAATAGCGTATAAGACATTGAACAAATTGAACCCTACCAATAATCAAATACATGGTATTAGATGGGATAATCCTAATTATGAATTTTATATACGTGCCGCAGAGCATTTAATGGGAGGAGAAACATATGTTGGAAATTAATAATCCAAATAAATGGAAAGATGGTGATACATTTGCTTTGAAAATTGAAAATTGTGATTATCCATCATTTAATGGTAAATATTTGATTCTTAATTTTATAAAGAGAGATTATCATGCTAACATTAGAAAACCATTTTTTAGAATAAAAATAGTTGATAGTATTGAGCATATTGACATAGAAAAACTTGATTCTAGTGATTACGTAATAACAAGTGTTGTCAATGTAATGAATTCGAGTGGTATTTTGGATGATATTTTAAAAGATAATGAAGAACTTGCTGATCATTATGGTTATTTGTATCAATATCAAATTAAAATTCTTACGAATAAAAAATATACAGTTCCTAGTGAATTAGTATATATTGGTAATTATAAGCTTAAGGAACCAAATGGTGAATACATTCCATGGACCCCACATAATATTCCATTAGAATTATGGAGTGATGTTGTTAATGAAAGTATTTGTTTTTATGAATTATTCAATTTGAAAAAATCACCACTATTTGATGAAAAAAAAGCAAAAGAATGGTATAATCAACTTAATGATATAAAGAAAGCAGCTATTAAATGTGTAAAAAAAATAAGGGAGGAAGACATGTAATAAACATGTCTTTTTTTTATGACAGACTTTATAATAAAATACTGGATAGAATTACTATTAACAACTTTAGTATCAAGTACTATTTATGTTCTTAAACAGTACTTAAATTTAAAAAAAGGTATGCGCTCGTTATTAAAAAACGAAATAGTGAGAATATATGAAAAATATACTTGTCTAGGATATTGCCCAAGTTATATGAAAGAAAATTTAAACGATATATATAGTAGTTATCATGGATTAAAAGGAGATGGTATGGCAACTTCAATGTTTAATGAAATACTTAAGCTACCTAGCAAAAAAGGAGATGATACTGAATGGGAAATTATTTAAAAAAATGGATTAAATATGCGAGTATACGAGCAATTAAAACAATAGCACAAACAGCACTAGCTACAATAGGTACTAGTGCTGTTATTAGTAATATAGATTGGGTTCTAGTTGGAAGTTCAAGTTTACTTGCTGGCTTACTTTCAATATTGACATCAATTGCAGGAATTCCAGAAGTAAAGGAAACAACCGAATTAGAAGATATGTTGTGTGATAAATGATGAAAAAAATGCCATATACTGATTTTATAAAAAAATTAATCTGGTTAACTAAAGAAGTACCTAATGTTTATTATAGTGGAAAAAACTGGAGTAAATTAAATAAGGATGGTAAGTGGCAATTTGATTGTGTATTATCAGTAGAATGATTTTGCTGATATAAAATCCCTGAATTAAACGGGAAGGCTAACCTTTAAAAAAGTATGCTAATCCGAACCGAAGGCTATACAAAGTATAGTCAGGGGCAACGCATAGATAGTGAAAAGATATAATCTATCCACGAGGCAGGGACACTTAATAAGTGAAAAGATATGCTGAACTTATAGGAAACTATAAGAAGTTAGAGATAAAAAACTTTAACGATAACAAAA
>JAEEGL012269948.1_pt1 | contig 43787 bp, 33 predicted proteins | sample 9134231 | NCBI WGS metagenome assembly JAEEGL01 (sample SAMN16246548, study PRJNA631951) | gut metagenome | biome: gut microbiome; feature: rumen; material: fiber-attached | host: Bos | place: Iran: Karaj | collected 2018-10
CCGTCCCGTCCTCGTCCACAAGGTCATACCCCTTGTCGCCGTAGGCGTAGTATTCCGAGTCCGTCTGGCTCGTGCTCCACGGCTGGTAGCTCAACGCACCGTGCGCTCGCCCGCTCGTCCCCCAGCCAAAAAGGTCGCGCGCGGCATCCTCCGACGCGCTCCCCTGGCCGTTGTCGCCAAGGATGTCCCACTGGTGATCCGCAAAGCGCCATTCACCTCCGACATACTGCAGGTTGCCCTGCGAGAAATATACCTGGGTTCCGCCCTCGTTCACCGTGAACAGTCCGTTGATGTAGCCCGTCGGAGGCTCGTCCAACGAGGAACGGTCCATAAGCATGGCCTCCTGGGCCATCGCCAGCATGCCCGTCATCAGGGCAAGCAAAACAAGCGTAATCTTCCTCATAATCAATGCACTTCTACGTGTCGTGCGCAACTGCTATTGTTATACTATTGAAATATTTCCTTAAAAAAACAATAATTGCTTCAAAAATAGCAATTATTAAGATATGTTAGTCAAGAATGGAAAAAAACAATTTTCTTTTAACATTTTTCACATCGATAAACGATTTCCTCGCCTCTTCGGGCCAGCCGCATCCGTTGGCGCTGTTCCTCGCTGAGCTCGTAATAAAGGCGGTCTTCGACCACTTGGAAACCAGCCTTGCGTAACACCTCGCCATAGTCACGACCGAATTGACGAACGTGGTCGTATTGTCCGAAGAGCCTTTCTCGCTCTTTTGGGTCGGTGATGGAAGGATCCTCAAAGGTATCGACATCAGGGTTGATGGGCACCAGCAGGATGGCCCAGCCATTAGGCTTAAGGACACGTTGAATCTCCTTGAATGCTTTGTTGGCATCATTCACATGTTCAAGCACATGGTTGCAGATTACCACGTCGTAGGTGTTGGAGGGTTGGTCGATGGCCGTCACGTCGAGATGCAAGTCAGCAATGGGCGAGTCCAGATCAGCGGTGGTATAGTCGAGATTCTTCAAGGCACGGAAACGTTTTAGAAATGGCTGTTCAGGGGCAAAATGCAAGACCTTCAACGGAGCCGTAAAGAAATCCGTTTTCTCTTTCAGGTAAAGCCACAGCAAACGGTGACGTTCAAGAGAGAGACACTTGGGGCACATCCGGTTATCGACTGCATGGCCATAGCCATAGGGGAGAAACTTCCTGAAATGCTTGCCACAAACTGGGCACTCCACTTTGTTACCCATATAGAAGGGACGTATCAGGAAGCTGAACAAGTAGCTGCACCGGATTAAGAACTGACGGGGAAATAGCTTTGTTAATAAGGAGATGATTTTCTTCATGACTAATCTTTTGAGACGGAGACCAAGGCATCCACCATACGGTTCCAAGAATACTTTTGTTTTTCGACTCGAACGTTTTTCACAAATTCGTCATATCGTTGATTTTCAAAGAAATCGTCAAGAGCATCAGCAATCTTCAAGGGATCCACCTCAGTGACGTAACCCACCTCCTTGTCGGGGACAATCTCTTTCAGTCCTCCCACATCGGTCACCAACATTGGTTTCTCAAAATGGTAGGCGATTTGGGTGACACCGCTTTGAGTGGCTGACTTATATGGCTGCACCACGATGTCAGCAGCATTGAAATAGTACTTCACCTCACTATCGGGGACGAACTCGCTACGCCATACCAGCTGTTGGCTCAGGTCGAGGCGTTGTTCCAACTCATGATATTGTTCAGCATTGTTATAAAACTCACCAGCAATGATCAGTTTCACCTTCCTCTGTTTTAGACGGTTATCGCCCATGGCTTTCAGCAACAAGTCCAATCCTTTATAATCACGGATGATACCAAAAAACAACATGTAGCGATACTGAGGGTCAAGGTGAAGGAAGTCCAGTGCCTCTTCCCTGCTGACTTTTGCTCCGAAGATATCATACAATGGATGTTCGCAGAACTGGAGTTTCACATGAGGATCTATGGCTTTGGCCTCTTCGGACACTGACTTTGACATGGTGACGCCTCCATTGAGGGATCGCATGAAATAGCGGGCCAGCATACGGTCGGCGAAGCCTTTTTCATGAGGCAAAATGTTATCGAAAACACTCACCACACGGGTTTTCTTGTTTTTCCGAGCTCTTCTTGCGATAAATCCATGAGAAGGAGCCATGTAAGGAATCCAGTAGCGCATGACCACGAGGTCCGCTTCCGCCTTACGCAGTTGCCGACCCACTTTCAGCCAGTTGAAGGGGTTCACCGAGTTCAGCTTCCGATAGATGGTCAGGCCTTCTGGAGCAGATTCGGTGGAGAACTGAGTCTTTCCAGGAAAGAGGAAGTTGGGGTATTGGACGGTAAAGGTCCAAATCACGACCTCATAGCCTTCTTCCTGAAAGCATCGCGCAAGCCGTTCGTTGAAAACGGCAATTCCACCACGATACGGATAGGCCGTACCCACCAGGATGATTTTCTTTTTGTCCATACCTTGAAACCGTTTATGCGCCAAAGAATTTCTCCTCCAGCATGAGACACAGGCAATGATAGACGGGAAGATGCAATTCCTGGACCTTGTAGGTCTCTGTTTCGGGGACGCGGATGCAGACATCGGCATAGCGCATCAGTTTGTTTTCTTTTCCGCCTGTGAGACCAATCACTTTCAGGCCCTTTGCTTTGGCATTGACAGCGGCATAGAGCACGTTTTTGCTGTTACCTGAGGTAGAGATGCCGAGGAAGACGTCGCCTTCATTTCCGTAGCCGTTCACTTGTTGTGCGAAGACCAATTCGGGCGCCACATCGTTCATGAACGCCGTTTGCAATGACGAGTGGGCTGTCAAGGAGATGGCGGGCAATGCGCCTTGCAAGTTATCGGCAAGAAATTGTCCCAGCTCGGGATCTATCGCTCTGAGGGTTGCTGCCTGATTGGCATAGACTTTTCTTTTGAGTTTGAATTCCTTCATCAGCTCGCCCACGACATGTTCCGAGTCAGAGGCGGAACCACCATTACCGCACACCAAGAGTTTTTTGCCATTCAAATAGGCACTCTCCAAAAGTTCGTATGCTTTCTTGATATCCTCCTTGCAAACGGCCAGATTAGGATATCTTTCCATCAAGGATTGCAATTGTTCCTCCATATCAATTCAATGCTTCCACTCTGTTTATCACGTAAAAACACCATTTTGAGGCAAAAATACAAAAAATATCGTAATTTCGCAGCTTTATAGCAAACATATCTCATTCAAGATGAAAAACAGTTTTTTCCAGAAGCATCGTAGAGCCATCGGCATTGCCTTTTGCATTCTAGGTTTTGCCATCATTTCATTAATCTACTTCTACCCTGTCACCGAGGGCAAACGCATCAAGCAGCACGACATTGAGACGTTCAAAGGCATGTCGAAAGAAATTGTTGACTACCGTGAGAGCACGGGGGAACAAACCTTATGGACCAACTCGATGTTCGGTGGCATGCCGACATGGAACATCTCCGTTCCCGTGAGGAAAAACCTGTTTTTCCACGTACACAACGCCTTGAACCTCGGTTTCCCGGAACCCACAGGAGCGGTGTTTATCAGCATGTTGAGTTTCTTCATCTTGCTTTTGATATTGGATTGCGGCATCGGCATCAGCTTGATAGGTGCGCTCGCCTATGGGTTCACCTCGTACCTGTTCATCATCATCGGAGCGGGACATAACACCAAAGCGTATGCCATGGCCTACATGCCCCTGGTCCTGTCCGGCATTCTCCTAACGTACAAAGGGAAATACATTCCTGGTGCCCTTCTGACTGCATTTGCGCTGGCATTACAAGTCAGAGTCAACCACCTTCAAATTACCTATTACTTATTGATCATTGTTGCGGCAATCGTCATCGCAGAGTTCATCAGTGATTTGAGAGCAAAGAAAATGGGGCATTTTCTCAAGGCATCGTCGTTGCTGGTTGTCGCCGCCATCATTGCAGTGTTGACCAGTTCGATGATTCTCTATGCCAATTATGAATTTGGCAAAGAGACCACGCGTGGCAAACCTATCTTGACCCAAAATGAGGCTCAGCAGACATCAGGGCTCGATCGCGACTATATCACCCAATGGAGTTATGGTATCGGTGAGACTTGGAGCTTATTGATCCCCAACGCCAAAGGCGGTGCTTCCGGCTACCTGGGCAACCAAAACCCTGCCCTCGACAAGGCGGATCCACGATTCAGACAAAACATCGCTCAAAGCAATGCCTATTGGGGTGACCAGCCAGGCACCAGCGGACCAGTTTATGTGGGCGCCATCATTGTGTTCCTATTCATCCTGGGCACTCTCACCGTAAAAGGAAAACTGAAATGGGCACTGTTAGCAGCCACCGTGTTGTCCATCCTGCTAAGCTGGGGAAAGAACTTCATGGGATTCACCGACTTCTTCATCGACTATGTGCCTGGCTACAGCAAGTTCCGGGCGGTTTCCATGACTTTGGTCATCGCCGAGGTGTGCATGCCTTTGTTGGGCATCCTGGGATTGGCCGAAATCATGAAGGATCCCGAATTCTTCAAGAAAAACAGCAAGAAATTCTATATCGCCTTGGGCATCACCGCTGGTTTCTGCCTGCTGTTTTACATCGCTCCAAAACTCTTCTTCCATTTCCTCAGCCAAGGTGAAGCCGAACAGTTCGCCAAGATGTCTTCCGGCCAAGATGGAGCCATCTATCAGACCTATGCAGCACAACTCGAAACAGTCCGCATGGCCATCTTCCGTAAAGATGCGCTTCGCAGTCTCCTATTCATCCTCTTAGCGGCCACCCCTATCTTCCTTGTCGGGAAGAACAAACTGAAACCAGTAATTGCCATCCCCATACTAGCTGCACTCGTTGTGATCGACATGTTCCCTATCGACAAACGTTACCTCAACAACGACAATTTCATCTCCAAACAAAAATACGACAAACCCTTCACCGCCACGGCCGCTGACACTTATATTCAAAATGATAAATCACTGGATTTCAGAGTGTTAAATTTAACCAAAGACGTTTTCAACGATGCTTCCACCTCCTACTTCCACAAATCCATCGGCGGATATCATGGGGCTAAGCTTCGTCGTTATCAAGATGTCATTTCCGGTTATTTGAGTCCAGAAATCAAAGGGTTTGGAAACATCTTTAAAAATGCTGGCACTGAGGAGGGCTTGCGCTTAGGCTTACGGCAGCAACGGATACTCAACATGCTGAACACCAAGTATATCATCTACGATCCCGATGCACAACCCTTGCTCAACCCCGAAGCTTTAGGCAATGCCTGGATGGTCAATGACATTCGCTGGGTTGAGAACCCCGACGACGAGTTTGATGCCTTGTCAGACACTGACCTAAGGCATACCGCCATCATCAACAAGGAGTTTGATGCACAACTGTCCGGCTTCACGCCTTCGGCCATGGAGGGGGAGATCACGATGACCGAATACAGACCCAACCAGCTCACCTATGCCTTCAAGTCCCCGACCGACCAACTGGTGGTATTCTCTGAGATATGGTCCGATAAAGGTTGGACCATGCGCATTGACGGGAAAGAGAACCCCATATTGCGCACTGACTACCTGTTGAGAGCCGCTTTGATTCCTGCTGGAGAGCATCAAATCGTGATGCGCTACGAACCCAGGGTTTGGAGCATCGGACAAACCATAGCACTTGTTTCCTCGGCACTGATTCTGCTTTGCTGTCTAGCCGCCATCATCCTTGGCATCAAAAAAAGTTAAAGCCCATGCTTTCCGTCATCATCTGCACCTACAACCGAGAGAAATACATCTACAACATCCTGAAAAGCATCGCTGAGAACACCCTCTCCAGCGAGGCTTACGAAATTGTCCTTGTCAACAACAACTGCACTGACCGAACGGAAGTGGAGTGCCAACATTTTTGTCACGACTTCCCCAACGTCCAGTTCCGGATGGTTACCGAACCTAACCAAGGACTCTCCCATGCCCGCAACCGCGGCATCAAGGAGTCGAAAGGTGATCTGTTGGTCTATGTCGATGACGATGCTCTGGTCAACCCCGAATATCTTCAAACTTACTCCGATTTTTTTGCCAGCCATCCCGAAGCGGATGCTGCCGGAGGCCCCATCATCCCTCAATACGAGACGGAAGAACCCTCATGGATGAGTCATTACACCAAAAGTTTGCTCACGGGCTACAAATACAATGGCGACACTGTTAAGGAGTTCGCCTTGAACGACTATCCCGGAGGAGGGAATGCCGCCTATAGGGCATCCGTTTTTGAGCAAGTGGGACCCTTCAACGTGGAGCTGGGACGAAAAGGAGCTAGCTTGGAGGCGTCCGAAGAAAAAGATATCTTTCAGAAAATGAGGACGTTGGGTATGAAAATCTATTATCTCCCGACGGCCATCCTCTATCACCTCATTCCTGAGACGAAACTTGGTGAGGACTATTTCAATCGGCTCACCTACTCCATCGGTCGAAGTGAACGTATTAGAACACTGAAAATCAGTAAATTACAATACATTAAACGATTATTCTCTGAGCTAATCAAGTGGGGAGGGTCGTTGGTCTTGCTTTTCTGGCATACTTTGACACTTTCACCCAAGAAGGGGTGGAAATTGATCCAGTTCCGATGGAACGTGACCAAAGGCTTGATCAAGGGATGATGACTTTCGGCCTTAAAGGCATGCTAACAGCTTCTTCTATACATGCGTTCTTCACTGATGACCGAACGCTTTTTATGGTCATCCATCGACCATTTGGGGTTAGGAGTCATGAAATCAGGGCCGTAGAGGGTGCGCAACCAATCTTCGGTCCGATCTGGCAAAAACACGGGGACACCGAGGAAGTCGTGCTGTGACAAAGGGCTGTCGCAAAGGGTCCTGACCAAGGCTGGGAAACCGTCGGTCTTATTGGCCTCACGCCAAGGCTTACTTTCGTGAGGCAGACAGAGTTCGCAAAACAACTCTCCATTGCCATTGTGATAGAAATAATGGATGTCGATGGAAACCCCTTTGTAATTGAACTTGTCCTCGCAAACCCTACCGGTTTCTTTGATATAGTACTGACGGACCATGGTAAAGCCATGTCTGAGCATTGCGGCATACAGGTCTTCCGTTCGTTCTTCAGCCATCATTCCCGTGTCAAGATCGAAGTCGAAGGGGATGAAGCCTTTTTCACGATAGGCCCCCAGCAACGATCCGAAAGCCAGGAACAATCGTCCACCGCTTTCTTGAGCGGCCATAACAGCCTCACGCAAGGCATCCAGTCCATACTTGGCAAAGGCCTTGTTTTGGCGTTTCTTTTCAATCCGGTTGCCGATCTTCATCAGAAACTCATACATGCCAAAAAATTCGGCTATTTTTACCACAAGCTCTCTCATAACAAAATGACGTTATAGATGTTTCTTATTGATTCTTCGTCCAATGCCACAGGATTGTTTCTCAGGCGCAACGCATTGACCGAATGGGTCAAGATGGACAGTTCCTCATCCCGGTGAACGCTTTTTGGCCTAGACATCCCCAAGGTCTTCATCAGTTCTCTAAACAGCATCAGCCCTTTCTCGGGCGACTCGGCGCCCATCACCTGAGCCAACACCTCAAAGATCCGTGCCAGATGTTTCTCTCCTCGAGGGTCAACACACCGTTCAGGATGCAGCAACATGAAATGCCACACCTCAGGCAGGCAAAGGGCGACAGCATGTCCATGGGGCAAGCCATACATGGAGGTAAGTTTGTAGCTCATGGCATGGGGTGCGGTAGTTTGGGTAATGTTGATGGCTCGCCCGGCATAGTTGGCCGCAAGCATGATGCATCGGGCATCCTCATCACCATTCTCCTCGATATAGCCTTGCTTATGCTCCATGATCATCCGAATGGCCGTTTTGCTGTAGTCCATGCTTTCTTCGTTGGAGTTGATGCTCCAAAAAGACTCCATGCCTTGGCATAAGGCGTCCAACATCGTGCATTTCTTTTGATAGACCGGCAGGGTCTTCAACAGCATCGGCTCGAGAATCGCAACGTTGGGGACAATGCTATCATGGGTGACCGACTGTTTCACTCCATTGAAATAGATGACGGCATAACGGGTACTCTCGCTACCCGTTCCCGCCGTTGTAGGGATGGCAATGAGGGGCACCCCGCTGTCCTGGCATTCCTGCTGAAGATAGTTACAAGAGGCATCCATCGCACAAAACAGCTTGATGCATTTGGCCACATCGATGGTGCTTCCTCCGCCAACGGCAACGAGGGCATCGCATCGGTTGGCTTTGAACAGCTCCACCCCTTTGCACACATCCTCATAAAGAGGGTTGGGGGTAAATTGGTCAAAAGCGACAACCGGAGTGAAGGCTTCCTTGATGGGAAGAAAGGCGAACGACGAGTCGCAGATCAGCATATAGCGTTGGGCGCGCACTTCTTCGAGGGCTTTCTCGAGGCTATGGAATCCTGTCAGGATCTTTTGCATTTCAAAAGGTTATTGACGGTTATCAAGGAAACGCATGAGCATCTCTTTGTTTTGAATCGGTGTAGAGGTAGGACGTCCCAAGTCCTTACGGTTGCCTTTTCTCACCATCACTTCAATCAGGCGAAGTCCTTCTTTGGCAGGGTCCAACACTTGGGCGAGTTGTGCTTTGGTCCTCACGCTACACACCTCGTCATAGCGCAGGGCTTTGGCAACGCTCACCAAGTCGATTTGATGACCAACGGTAGGTTGACCTCCTACACTGTCATGGGCGCCGTTGTTAAACACGACATGGACATAGTTTTGGGGATGTTTGCTACCCACGATAGCCATGTTACCCATATGCATGATGGAGGCTCCATCGCCATCAAAACAATAGACTTTGCGTTCCGGATGCTGCAAGGCGATTCCCAAGGCAATCATGGAGGCGTGTCCCATGGATCCCACGGTCAAGAAATCACGTTCATGCGCCTGTCCCATTGCGGTACGATATTCGAACAACTCGCGACTAATCATCCCCGTTGTACTGACCACGGCGGCATCGTTGGGGAGGCTGGCGGCAACCATTTGAATCGCCTCTTCCCTACTCATCTCAAACTCGTCCCTTATTATATTCTGAAGCGTATAGCTCTCGAAGGTGTCTTTTTCCACGACCAAGGCGAAAGCCTCGCCCGTATCATGGATGTTTGTCATCGCTTTGTCAATCTGCCGTTGAGCCACCTCTTCTTCTTTGCTGAGCACCTCATAGTTGATTCCCAAAACGTTTAGGAGTCCCGTAGTGATTTTACCTTGTTTCACATGCTGGGGCTCATCGTGGACGCCAGGACGGCCACGCCAACCGATCAGGAGAAGCACTGGAATATGATACACCTCCTTGTCGGTGAGTGAGGCAAGTGGATTGACGGCGTTGCCCTCGCCCGAGTTCTGCATATAGACGCATCCGACCTTGCCCGTAGCCAAATGATAGCCAGCGGCCAAGGCCACGGCACCTCCCTCATTGGCGGCGATGATGTTATGCTCGGGGTCGAGATGATCCGCGATATAGGCACAAACACTTTTCAAGAGGGAATCCGGAACGCCCGTGAAGAAGTCCACTCCATGAGCGCTCAACTGATCGATAAAAAAACTTGGACGCAGCATGGTTAGTTCTTTTTTGTTCCAGGGATGAGTTCAAGGATCTCTTTGATGGGCATGCAGTAGTCCTGCGAGGCTTCCAGACTACGTTGATGTTCCAGGATGGATTTCGCGCAATTCACCATGGCCGGATAAGCACTCCGGAGCAGATGGTTGGCGTAGATGACCACATTGATGCCCCATTGCGCCAACTCGTCTTCAGTAAATTGGTTATAGGTGGTGGGGACGGCGACAAGCGGTGTTGTCGTGTTTTTCTCGCGAAAGCGCAGGCAGAACTCCTTGATATCCATGCCGTCCTTGTTCTTGCTGTGAATCATCACCCCGTCAGCACCAGCATCGACGTAAGCAAAAGCGCGTTCCAAGGCGTCTTCCACGGGTTTTCCTGCAATGAGCGATTCCACTCGGGCAATGACCATGAAATCATCGGTGATTTGCGCATTCTTTCCCGCCTTGATCTTCGAGCAGAAATCCTCTATGGTAGCTTGTTTTTGGATGGCGTCAACACCAAACAGCGAGTTTTGCTTCAGGCCCACCTTATCCTCGATGATGACTGCAGAGATACCCAGTCGTTCCAAGGTACGCACCGTGAAGACGAAATGCTCGTTTTTTCCACCGGTGTCGCCATCGAAGATCACTGGTTTTGTTGTGACCTCGAGGGCATCGTTCAGGTCATGCAAACGATTTGTGATGTCAACCGCCTCAATGTCAGGCTTGCCTTTCGACGTGGAGTCAGTCAGCGAGCTGGCCCACATGCCATCGAATTCCTGTTTGATACCGTTCACCATCACTGAAGTGTTCTCGATGATCAGTCCGGTCAGTCCATTATGCGACTCCAAGATACGGACCACCTTCTTTGCATTGATCAACCGGCGCAGTCTTTTAAGGCGAATGTCCGGTGTGGTTCCGATTTCCTTGATATGTTGATTCATCGCCGTGGAAGAGATTCCCTGAGTGTAGGGGATATCAATCACCTTGCCTCCCCATTCCGCCATGGTCTCGATGATACGTTGACGGGTCTTGGCTTGTACTCCAACCAGCCAATCATCACCGTGGACCACATAATCCGGGCGAAGTTTCAGCAGATTCGGGACATAGTCCAACGTAGTTTGGGGAATGACACGGTCCACCCCTTTGATGTTTGAAACAATTTCGGCACGTTGCTCATAGGTCAGATAAGGCAAGCGTTTGTAGCTGGCAACTGCAGCGTCAGTCAAGACGCCCACCGTAACGGAGCCTAATTTAGCAGCTTCTTTGATGATGTTAAGATGTCCAGGATGTATCATGTCGGCACTCATTCCGACGTAAACCAATTTCTGCATAGTTCATTCAAAAATAAACAGGTGCAAAGATACATCTTTTTCCACGAACTATCGTTCAAAAAGTCAGGCAAACCATCCTTTTATCCGGTCAATGATGTCGTTTACCGATTGTGACACCTTGATTTTATAAAGCACTGTCATCCCAAGGGTGGCAAAAAGCACTGATTTGAGCAACGCATTGATGGCCAAACCAAACACCGGCTTTGCGAAGAGATTGCTAAACCAAGGGGTGAGCCACGTCGTCCAAGCCATGTCAAGGGCAAACAGCACCAAGACGATGGCTGCCACGACGAGTTGTTTTTTCGACAAGGCGAAGACACCCACCTTCCACTTGATGAAGGCCAACAAGAAGATGAAGTAAACCAGATAGGAAAGCACATTGGCCAGAGCCGCCCCGTTGATGTTCCACATCGGGATGAACCAGCGGTTCAGAAGGATGGAAAGAACAGCGAGGAAGACGGTAAATCCCAGCGAGTAATAGTAATATTTCGAATAACTGAGTGCCGTCAATGAAACGTCGAGCGTGGAATACACCAGTCGTCCGATGGCGAGGATCAGCACTGCCCATTTGCCCAAGCGATAGATGTCGCCATTGGGAAGCAAGTCGAACAGGAAGTCGATGTTGATCCATATCAGGAAGAGGACAAACAGCCCGACGATGAATTGGTGCAACGAGACCGTCTTACACAAGGCATCCGCCTTTGCCAAGTCGTGATGCGCCATGGCCTCTGAGACGTGAGGTCTTGAGATGGCTCCCAAAGAGCGGTAAGGCATCTCTACCAAAGCGGCGATGTTGGTGGCGATGGCAAAGACGCCAGCCAGATAGAAGCCTTGCATACCTGCCAACAAGAACTTGCTCAGCATGGGAATGGCCGTGCCAGCTACGGCAGCGGCGACCATAAACAAGGTATAGAAAAGAAAGTCGCGACGGAGCTGCTTGGTGACAAAACTACGGTCAATCCGGAAAGAGACCCGTTTCAGTGATAGCAAGTAAACGATGTTGATCAATGTGGCCAAGCCATAGAAGATGCAGAATCCCAAGATGACGCCATCAAAGTCAATAAGATGATAATAGTACAAAAGATATACCACAAGGGTAGCCACCCTCAGCCCCACCTCGCGCACGAACTTGGGCAAAACGATTCGGAGCAACAAGTTGCTATTGGTCTCGAAGACGGTGATATACAGCAGGAAAAAAGCCAAGGGGATGACGACATTGACATAATTGCCAAAGAGTGAGGAGTCACTAGAGAAAAACTCGACAATGGCGTCTTTGAACAAGAAAAACAGGGCAAGGAAGAGGGCGAAGCCTATGAGCGGCACGAGAAGGGTCCATCCAAAGAAGCCATGGTCGCGCGTCTGCTCATCCTTGAAAAAAGGATAATAGCGCATGGCTGAAGAGGAGGTGCCCAACTGCGAAAGACCGGCAAAGAGGATGGAGCATTGCAACAACACGTCGATCAAGCCAATCTGGTCCGGCTCAAGCGCTTTGGTTTGGATGAAGAAGGTGGTGACGATGCCCACAACCACCCCGATGTAGGTGGCGATGGTGCCTTTGATGCTCTGACGTGCTACAATACCCATGACCAACGTTTACGCCTGTTCGGCCTCTTTCTTAAGTTCCTGTGCGAGACGCACATCCACGCTATCTTGGTCGGCACTCTTCAGTTCACGTTCCACATAGTTGCGATAAGCAGTGATAATCAGCTCGCTATCCTTGTTATCCTCCTCAAGTCGATCGATGATGATTTGCCGGTCGTCGATTTCCTTTTGCAGATGTGTGATCTTCTTCTTTCGGTTCTCGATGGCGGCCTCATGGGTATGGATGCTTTTGCTCAGCGCCTCGATGACAATCTGTTTGCGGCGGCTGTTGTCTTCACCGGCACTCAGTTTCAAGGAGGCCCTTCGGATGCCTGAGTTCAAATCATTGCCAGCGAGAATCAAGATGGAGACCACCCAGATCCAGAGCATGAGGATGATGAGCGTTCCGATGGAACCGTACAACACGTTGTAGCGCGAGAAGTTGGAGATATAGGTGTTGAAGCCCACGGTACCCAGCACGAAGAGAGTGGTTGCCAGGATGGAACCCGGACTGAAAATCACAAACTCACGATACTTCTTTCCGTTCCGACGGGGACGTCTGTATTCCTTCCGGTAATGTTCATCGAAACGCACGTTGCCGAAATAATACAATAAAGAGACGGCAAAGCAAAGGGCAAAGATGCCGATCACCCATCTGAGGATGCTGAAGAGAATGAAGACGAATGAGCCATTGGTAAGGATCTCGCTGACCACCAAATATTTCAGAACCCTGCCACCCATGGAGATCAACAGGATGGAGACGACGATCAGGATGCCGAGGATGATCAACATCACGAGGGCGAACACGCGTTGGATGATCCAGTCTTGTACGCTCATCTCTTTCGACGAAACGTAGCTGGCATACACATTACGGAAGCCGTTAAAGAAGGCCACCACGCCGCCTGAGCCGAAGATCAAGCAGAGGAAAATACTCAAGGAGAGCAATCCGTCGTGGGGTTGGTTCATAATGCCGTCGATGGTCTCTCTCACGAAGTCGAGGGTCCCCGAGGGGAGCAGGAAGTCGCTGATGGCCATCATCACTCTTTCGTAGAGATGCGGGATGGGGATGTAGGGAATCAGTGTGAAGAAGAAGAGGATCAGCGGGAACAGGGCTACGAAGAAGTTGAAGGCCACTCCTGCGGCACGATCAAGGGTACGGCCCTTGGTGAAAAGTTTGAGGAAGTCGGTCAGCACGGTAAAGAGAGGCAACTTGGTTCCAGGGAAATGCACCAATTTCAAGATGTTGTCGTCTTTGGCATACCAATTCTTCAGTGCCGTGAACTGTTTCTTGAACCACGTCGCCAGTCTGCCTGGCTCTTTGTTTTCTTTGCTTTCTTTCGACATTTAACCAATATAATGATTTGCAAAAATAAAAAAAAAGTAACTTTGCCAATAAAAATTCGAGTCATGAAGGAAGAAACCATCGCCCACGAGGGGGTCATCACGAAAATCACCGACGAGGAGCTCGAGGTGAAGATTGTCTCCTTGAGTGCTTGTGCCGCATGTCACGCCAAGAGTGCCTGTACGATGAGCGACAAAGCTGAGAAGCTACTCACGATACCCCGTCCAGAGGGCAAGGAGTTCCATATGTTCCAAAAGGTGAATGTGATCATGAGTGTCGGGCAGGGCAACCGTGCCGCCATATTGGCTTATCTGATTCCCATCGTATTGCTTTTGGCGGTATTGTTCATTTGTCTGGGATTAGGCTTGAACGAAGGGATTTCGGCCTTGATTAGCATCGTTGCGCTAGTTCCCTATTACATAGTACTTTACTTGCGACGCGACAAATTGAAAAAGCGTTTTGAATACCTAATTGAGTAAAAAACGAAAAAAATCTTTGGCGGAAAAATTGAGATTGATTATTTTTGCAAGTTACAAAAATTGAAATCTAACTCAAAATTTTCCACAAATGAGTAACATTTTACTTATTTCATTGATCGTACTTGGTGTTCTCGGAGCTGTGCTCTCGGTGATTCTTTACATCGTCGCCCAGAAGTTCAAGGTTGAGGAGAACCCCATGATTGACGAGGTAGAGGCTTGTCTTCCAGGGGCTAACTGCGGTGGCTGCGGTTTTGCTGGCTGCCGTGCCTTGGCCGAGGCTTGCGTAAAGCAGGCTTCAGAGAAAGGCAACCTCGAAGGCCTCGCCTGCCCTGGTACCGACATGGGCAAGATTGCTGGCCTGTTAGGCCTCACTGCTGGCACCTTCGAGCCGAAGATTGCCGTAGTGCGCTGTAATGGCAGTTGCCAGAACTCGCCTTCGAAAGTGCATTACGAAGGTGCTGACATCTGTGCTTTCGCCACCACGCTATATGCTGGTGAAGGCGGCTGTTCCAAGGGCTGTTTGGGCCTTGGCGACTGCGTAAAGAAGTGCAACTTCGGCGCCCTGCACATCGACAAGGAGACTGGCTTGCCCGTCGTTGACCCTGACAAGTGCGTAGGCTGCGGTGTTTGTGCCAAGACCTGCCCCAGAGGCATCATCGAGATCCGTCCCCGTGGCAAGAAAGACCGCCGCGTGTATGTGTGTTGCTCCAACACCGACAAAGGCGCCTTGGTCATCAAGAACTGCTCTGTGGGCTGCATCGGATGCCAGAAGTGCTTGAAGGAATGTCCTTTCGAGGCCATCGAGATGAAGGGCAACCTAGCCTACATCGACCCGGCCAAGTGCAAGGCATGCGGCAAGTGCTTCGACGTATGTCCTCGCGGCACCATCCACGCCGTCAACTTCCCACCTCGCAAGCCTAAGGCCGATCCATCCACCGAAGCTCAAGGAGCCGCTCCGGCTCAAGAAGCTCCGAAAGTCAAACAAGAAATACCCGTTACCGCATGAATCCCATAAAGACTTTCAAGAAGGGCGGGGTGCATCCGGAAGAAAACAAGTTCTCCGCCAACCAGCCCATACAAGACTTCCCGATGCCCAAGCAAATCATCGTCCCCCTGGGACAATGTCTTGGCGCACCGGCTGAATGCATCGTCAACAAAGGCGACCGCGTGCTCACCGGCCAACTCATCGGCACCGCCAAAGGCTTCGTCTCGGCCAACGTCCACTCCCCCGCCACCGGCACCGTTGCCAAGGTGGACGTGGTGATGGACCACACCGGCTACTACAAGCCTGCCGTATTCATCAATGTCGAGGAGAAAGACGAATGGGCCGAAGGCATCATCGTCACTGACGAACTCCTCACCGACATCAAGTTGGATGGCAAGGCCATCATCGACAAGGTGAAGGAATGCGGCATCGTCGGCATGGGCGGCGCTACCTTCCCCACCCACGTCAAACTCATGGTGCCTGAAGGCAAAAAAGCCGAATACATTATTATTAATGCGGCCGAATGCGAGCCTTACCTGACCTGCGACTACCGGCTGCTACTCGAGAAGACCCAAGAGTTCCTCATGGGCGTCAAGATCTTGATGAAGTCCGTCGGCACCGACAAAGGCATCATCGGCATCGAGACCAACAAGATGACCGCTATCGAGCTGTTGGACAAGACCATCAACGAGCATCGCGACCTTTACGCAGGCATCGAGGTGCAACCTCTGAAGACCAAATACCCACAAGGCGGTGAGAAGCAAATCATCAAGGCCATCACTGGCCGCGAGGTTCCCTCGGGCAAGTTGCCCATCGAGACCGGTTGCGTGGTGGTCAACGTGGCTTCCACCTTTGCCGTCTATGAAGCGGTGCAAAAGAACAAGCCTTTGATTGAGCGTATCGTCACCGTCACTGGCAAGTCGGTCAAGAATCCGTCGAACTTCCGTGTGCGTTTCGGCACCCCTGCCAATCTGCTCATCGACGCTGCTGGCGGACTGCCCGAAGACATCACCGACGTCATCAACGGTGGCCCTATGATGGGCAAATCCGTATCGGTCACCGACTTCCCCTGCATGAAAGGCACCTCAGGCATCCTGCTGATGACCCTTCGGGAAGCCCAAGACCGTCGTCAGACCAACTGCATCCGTTGCGCACGTTGCGCCATCGCCTGCCCGATGGGCTTGCAACCTTTCCTGCTCCACAAGATCGCCAAACACAACGACTTCGAAGCGACGGAGAAGAACCACATCATGGACTGCATCGAATGCGGCTCCTGCGAGTTCACCTGCCCGGCCAACATACCGCTCTTGGATTACATCCGTTACGGCAAAGCCAAGACGGGGGCAATCATTAGGGCTAGAAACCAGAAGTAATTTAGAATTTACAATTTAGAATTTAGAGATATGAATTATACAATATCCGGCTCACCGCATGTGCATTCAACGGAGAACACCCAAAAGATCATGTATCGCGTGATCTTGGCGTTGGTTCCGGCCTTGCTTGTGGCCATTTATTATTTCGGCTGGTATGCATTGCGATTGACCATTGTGTCGATTGCTGCCTGTATGCTAACCGAGTGGTTGATCCAGAAGTTTCTCATCAAGGGCCCGCTCACCATCAATGATGGATCAGCGGCGCTTACGGGCTTGCTCTTAGCCTTCAACGTGCCTGCCAACCTTCCCATCTGGATGGTCATCGTGGGCAGCGTCATTGCCATCGGCGTTGGCAAGATGGCCTTCGGCGGCTTGGGCAAGAACCCCTTCAACCCGGCATTGGTAGGCCGTGTGTTCATGCTCGTGTCGTTCCCGACAGCCATGACCACCTGGCCACAGGCCCAGCCCATCTTCGAGAATGGTTTCTTCGCCGATGCCATCACGGGTCCTACCCCACTTGGCATCCTGAAAGAGTCAGGCCTGCAGACGATCCAGGACATGGACCACATGCAGTTTGTTGACATGGTGTTAGGCAACCGTGGCGGTGCTTTCGGTGAGATCTGTGCCATCGCCTTGCTCATCGGTGCCATCTATCTGATCGCCCGCAAGGTCATCGAATTTGTCACCCCGCTGACCATTTTGCTCACCGTGTTCGTCTTCACAGGCATCTGCCATCTCATCGACCCGACGGTCTATATCGCTCCATGGTACCATCTGGTTTATGGCGGTCTCATCTTGGGTGCCTTCTTCATGGCCACCGATATGGTGACCACCCCCATGACCTTACGTGGCAAGATGCTGTTTGGTTTCGGTGTAGGTGTCATCACCGTGGTGATCCGTCTCTGGGGTGCCTATCCTGAAGGCGTGTCGTTCGCCATCCTCATCATGAACGCCTTCACACCGCTTATCAACAAGCTGTACAAACCCGTTATCTTCGGTGTCGTCAAACCCTCTAAAAAATGATCGCCATGGCAAAGAAAGAATCATCGCTTAAAAATATGCTCATCGCCCTTTTCGTCATCACGGCGGTATCAGGCGGTTTGCTGGGCCTCGTTTATGGCATGACCAAGGACACCATCGCCGAGGTCGATGCCAAGAAAAACGCCCAGGCCATCGCCGAAGTGCTGGGCACCGACGAGAACTCCAAGTTGGACACCATCACCATCGACGACTTGTTCTATAACTTGGCTTATGACGCTCAGGACAACTTCCTTGGCGCAGCGGTCAAGACTTACTCCAATGCCGGCTTCAACGGCCGTATCGAACTCATGGTCGGCATCTTGGCCGACGGCACCATCAAGGCAGTCTCGGTGCTTCAACAGAGCGAGACTCCTGGCTTGGGTGCCAACATGGTCAACCCCAAGTTCAAGGACCAATTCAACGGGAAGAACCCCGCATCATATGACCTCAAGGTCTCGAAAGACGGTGGTGACGTCGATGCCATCACCGCGGCCACCATCAGCTCGCGCGCCTTCACCGGTGCCGTCAAGCTGGCTTGCGACGGCTTCGAAGCCAACAAGGCAAAATTCATGAAAGGAGGAAATGTGCAATGAGTAAGAATCTGCAAACCTTTACCAAGGGTTTCATTAAAGAGAACCCGATCTTAGTACTGCTGCTGGGATGCTGCCCCACTTTGGCCACCACCACCAGCGCCATCAATGGTATGTCGATGGGCTTGGCCACCACCTTCGTCCTCATCATGTCGAACCTGGTGATCTCCCTGCTCAAGAACTTCATTCCCGACAAAGTACGTATTCCTTGTTTCATCGTGGTCATCGCCTCCTTTGTAACCATCGTCCAGTTGGTGATGCAGGCTTATGTCCCCGACATCTACGAGACCCTCGGCCTCTTCATCCCGCTTATCGTGGTGAACTGCATCGTGTTGGGTCGTGCTGAGGCCTTTGCCTCGAAGAACCCTGTTTGGCCCTCCATCCTTGACGGTGCCGGCATGGGCTTGGGCTTCACCTTCGCCTTGACGATCCTGGGCTGCATCCGTGAGTTCCTGGGCAGCGGCTCCATCTTCGGTCTCACCATCCTTCCCGAGACGGCCAACATCTTGGTCTTCATCCTGCCTCCTGGCGCCTTCATTTGCCTCGGTTTCCTTATTGCTATCGTCAACCAATTCAAAAAAGAAAGTCACTAAGCCATGAAATACCTTATCATTATTTTATCGACCATCTTGGTCAACAACGTGATCTTCTCCCAGTTCCTGGGCATCTGCCCCTTCTTGGGCACCTCAAAGAAGACCTCTACGGCTATGGGCATGGGCGCTGCCGTCATCTTTGTCTTGACGCTGGCCACCCTGGTGACCTGGCTGACAAACCGTTACATCCTGATGCCTCTGGGTTTGGACAAGTTCATGCAAACCATCGCTTTCATCCTCATCATCGCTGCCTTGGTGCAGATGGTGGAGATCATTCTGAAGAAGATCAGTCCTTCGCTCTACACCGCCCTGGGCGTGTTCCTGCCACTGATTACCACCAACTGCGCCGTGTTGGGCGTTTCGTTGACAGTGGTCACCAAGGAATTCAACTATGGCGGAGTGGCTCACATGCTGAGCCTGGGTGAATCCGTGGTATATGCCGTAGGCATCGCCTTGGGTTTCGCCATGGCATTGATCATCTTCGCCGGCATCCGCGAGCACATCGAACTGATGGAAGCCCCAAAAGGCATGCGCGGCACTCCTATCGCACTCATCACCGCTGGTATCCTCGCCATGGCCTTCATGGGATTCACGGGCGTGGTATAAGGTGAAAGGTGAAAGGTGAAAGATGAAAGATGAAAGATAATAATAAATAAACATGAAAAAAGGATTATTAGTTGCTATACTACTGATTATCATACCTTTAAGGTATTTTAGTCAACAACCGCTACAATACACTGATCAAAGGTCCGTGGACTTTGATATTACCACCATTGCTAATTTCAACAAACGAATCCTCTTTGTTTACGAATTGCTGAACGATTGTAGGTTTCAGGTAAGCCATAATGAAGACAATGGCATCTTCACCATTACCACCGGCACAGAGGCTCCAGATGATTTCGACTTGGAATCGTCATTCCTGGCTTTTCGGCATGAGCATGCCTATCGTTTTGCCCAACTGGACAAAATTGAGGCTTCAGAGCTGGCCATGGAATACAAGCCGCTGTTATCAGACAAGGTTGTTCTTTCCTTGATGATGGACATCTATGTCAGGTCAAGGCAGAACAACCATTGTGCCGATGCGGATCCTTTCTGCACTGATAACGGATTATACAATTTCCCGGCTGGTGTCAATGCCGGCAATGGTGAGTCAGGACCAGACTACGATTGTCTATATTCGACTCCCAACCCTGCGTGGTACTATATGAAGATTGCCAATCCTGGCAATATGAACATCTATATGTACAGCACTCCTCAGAAAGACATCGACTTCTGCTGTTGGGGACCTTTTGATGATCCGGTAGCAGCCTGCCCTTCAGGTTTAACGCAATCAAAAGTGGTCAGCTGCAGTTACTCCTTTGAAGACACTGAGACTTGTCATATTCCTTCATCGGCTCAGACAGGACAGTATTACATCTTGGTCATCACCAACTACTCGAACAGTCAGTGCAATATCTCATTCAGTAAAACCAGCGGATCCGGTACCACCGACTGCAGTATCATGCCTCCCTTGGTCAACAATGACGGCCCCTATTGCATTGGCGACAACATCCATCTGACAGGAAATGCCCAGTCAGGTGCCAGTTACCACTGGACAGGACCCAATGGATTCAACTCGACCCAGCAAAACCCCACCATCAACAACTGCAATTTATCGCATAACGGCACTTACACCTGCACCATCATGGTAGGAAACCAGACAAGCAACGCCACCACAGAGGTTCATGTCTATGGCCGACCTACCGCTGACTTCACCGCCAACGAGGTATGTTTGGGCAATACCACCCAGTTCACCAACAGTTCCTCCGTGAATCCCCCAGGACAAACGGTCAATTACCGATGGAATTTCGGTGACGGGACGACTTCCAGCCTGATGAATCCAACGCATCAATTCACCACTGCTGGAGCCCACACGGTAACCTTGACGGCCACTTGTGGCTTAGGGGCTTGCCCTAGTGTCAAGACCATGACTGTCAATGTCTGGGCTATGCCCACAGCCAATGCAGGTGCCGACGTAACCATCGACTACGGCAGTAGCGCCCAACTCCACGGAAACGGAGGCGCGGGCTTATTCGACTACCATTGGGAACCCGCCGACAAGGTGACGAATCCCAATTCACAGAACACCTCCACGGTCAACCTTACGGAGACGACGACTTTCACGCTCACCGTCTCCAACCCTCATGGCGGCTGCACCAGCAGCGATCAGGTCACCGTCCTCGTCAACGGTGCTGCCATGGCAGCATCAGTAAGCGCCTCCCCAAGCAGCATCTGCCTCGGCGACGAGACCCAGCTGCAAGTCACCACGGTGGGAGGCACTGGCAATTACAGCTACACCTGGACGCCTACCATCGGACTCAGTGCACCCAACACTGCCAACCCCACGGCACACCCACTGGAGACCACCACCTACAACTGTTTGGTCACCGACGGACTGACTTCTCAGAACGTCTCCGTCACCATCACCGTCAACTTACCGGAATATGAAGAGGTGAACCAGTATATCTGTCCTGGCGAAGACTATGAGTTCTATGGATCGACTTACAGTCAAGAAGGAGATTATGATTATGTGACTACGACGTCGCTGGGATGTGAAAAGATCATCACCTTGCATCTTCACCACTACCCCTCCTACGACAACGCCCACACCACCAACGCCTCGATTTGCTATGGCGACAGCTATTCGTTCCACGGACAGCCTTACTACACTTCAGGCACTTATACTGCAAACTTGCAGACCATCCACGGATGCGACAGCATCGTCAAGCTCAACCTCTTGGTGTATCCGCCCAACGACACCATCATCGACGACCAGACCATCTGCGAGTATCAGAACTACAACTTCCATGGGACGATTTACAGCGAGGATGGCACCATCGCCTATTTCGACACCCTCGACAATAACGGCTGTCTCAAGGTGGAGAAGCTGGTGCTTCATGTGGGAGAATACCAAACTCCTCCGGTGGAAGAGCAATTCATCTGCTATGGCCCCGAAGAGTCACCTTCATTCTATTGGGACAAGACCCAACACACTTATACGGAAGACACCTACGATGAGATCATCCTTCCCGACCCCAACGGCGACTGCGATTTCAAATACCGGCTCAACCTCAAGTTCCATCAGGAGTATTACAATGAAGATGCCCTTGAGGTCTGCGACGAATACGTTTGGCCCGTCACCGGTGAACGATTCACAGCAACCAACCACCACATCGAGCGCCATTTCGACCACTACATCAATTCGAACTTCGTATGCGACAGCACCTATGTCCTTGACCTGACCGTCAACCACTCCTCTGAGACCACCAAGATTGTCAGCAACAAATGCGACGAGTACGTTTGGGAATTCGGATGGAATGGCGAGACCGACACCTTGAGGGCTACGGGCAACTATACCAAGACCATCCCCACGACCCATGACTGTGACTCCACGGTCACCCTAAGCCTACAACTCGACTACTCACCCAATTTCGCACAAGTGGAAGGCAGAAGCTGGGTCATTGGCGGATCCGAGTTCCAATATACGATTGAGGACTACTGGGTAAACGCTCCTGGCTCCCATCATACCGAATGGTCCATCCGCACTCCGGAAGGATTCAACCGTTGGGCGATGATTCCCTACGGTGACAACTACGACCGATGCTTGCTCTACATCTACACCTACGAGCTCGACTCCATCGAGTTGTGTGCCACCACCATCAGCGACTGCAATTGCGGCAGCTTCACCAAGTCGAAATGGATCCACTGCAGTTCCTATGACGTGCCTGAGACGAGCATACCCGGCCAAGTGGCCATCTATCCCAACCCCAACGACGGCAACATGAGTCTGAAGTTTGAGCAAATGACTGGCGAGATCCAAATGAAGGTCTATGACATGCGTGGTGTCATGGTCGATCAGGTAAGATTCAACAACACTCTTGACTCGCAAACCCAACGGTACCATTCGAGCGCCCTCGCTCCTGGGGTCTATGTCTTCTCTTTCACCAGCAAGGAAGGGACGAAGACAAAACGGGTGGTCATCATAAAATAAGCTATTCAGGTCATGAAAAAGATACTCTTAGCGTCATTAGGACTTTTGTTCCTATTGCTGTGCTCTTGCAAAGAGGACAAAGACGGAGGTTTCGACATGAATTTTCATGACATTCAAGACATTAGTGGTTTGATGGAGAGCATCGATACCGACCTTTTGGAGCTCTTTGGAGAAGAAAACATCCATTTTGGCCACACTCCACCCAACATCAACGACATCAGTTTCAAGGTAGATACTTTACGTTACGATACATGCCTCCGTTATGTGTATGTGCCGGCAGTCGATTCCGTCATGTTATCGCCAAGTGCTCCTCCCGTGTTGGAGAACGCACTTTACCAGCATCATTTCTACCATCCGATTGGCAACATTACGCGCCACAAGCTGAACATCCACGACCGCAGTTATGGAAACCAATACACTCAAGAGAGCGACACCGTTTTCATCATCGGCTCAGGCAATTCCTTCACGGCCTATTACGAGCTGAAGATTGAGTCGGAGAAGGACGGCAACCCCACTTGGGACTTTTTGGTCTCTGGCACTTTGGTATATGATAGCACTGGAGCTTTCATCGGCGTGTCGGGCTATCGCCTTGGCAAGAAGATCGTTTCGGTTGAGTCTCCCCCGACGGCGGGGTATTACACGGGCACCATCATGATCATGGAGTCATTCCGCAATGGGGCCATTTCTCCCCAGTGGGAATGGGACACGATTCCTGATTCAAGAGTTTATCCTTATTAACCAGAAAACATGAAGAAAGCGCTTGTCATCGGCATTTTATTGCTCTCGCTTCTCAGCTTGGAGGGATATGCACAAAAGCAGTTCCGCAAGCCCTTGAAGTCAGCAAAGATGGGCAAGCTATGGTTAAGTGAATTCAATGCCGGTATCAAGCTGGGTTGCCCTTGGAGTGTCATCACCAAATCCACGCTTCACAACATCAAATACGATGGCATCTTTGGTTATCAGGCAGGTGTGGTGGCCGAATGGAATCACAACCGATATTCCATTGGTTTCGAAGGGCTCTATGGTCAGAAAGGAACCAAAATGCACAAAACGGTTCCCTATCAGATCAGCTTCACCGAACTTGACACCCTGACCTCCACCTATTCGATGACCTACCAGGTCATAACACTTAGGTTACCTTTTATCTATTATCAGAAAGGGTTGGTCAAAGATGACTTTATTGCCCCCTACTTTTTCATCGGTCCTTCCATCGACTTGCCTTCTCCGTTACAGAAAACCATTACGGCAACCTTGGTGAATAAAGACAGGTTTGGAACCACAAAAGAAAACTCAACCATACCTAAATTTATCAATGTCAGTGTTTTGGCCGGTTTAGGAATCATGTTAAACATTCCCACCTCAGGTTCCAACGTCTTGCTCAAGTTTGACATTGCAGCCAACTACGGTGTGATCAACTTAGGCACGGCTCAACTCGTCACGGAAGGCACTTGGATTCAGTCACACGACATTGAAGCCAACCTTACGCTCATCGTTCCCATCAAGAAGCCCTTACGTGACGCCGGCTATTACTTCAGTCGGTCAGGTTATCACTATTAACAAAAAAGGCGGCCATCAGGCCGCCTTAATCATTCACATCCGTTATTATTAGTTCTGCTTTCTGGTACCCAAGCTATAAGTGAGGTCGAAACGCAGGGTGCTTTCGAGCGGGTTGGTACCCACAGTGCCGTTGACCGGAACCAGATAAGAGACATCCAGGCCGAAGACGTTGTACTTGAGAGCTGCACCCAAGGTGACATATTTACGATTGCCTTTCAGGGCAGTCTCGTTGAAATAGCCAGCGCGGACAGCAAACACATCGTTGTACCAATATTCGACGCCAAGGCCGATGTTGTATTCGCAGAGTTCCTCATAGAACTTGCCAAGGCCAACTTTCTCGCCATAGTCGTTATAGCTGAAACCAGGGGCATCATAGAAAGATTGGATCAAACCCACCATCACAGAGACATCGTCTGACTTACCTTCCTCGATGACGAGATTTCCACTTTCATCAACGATGAACTCGTTGTTGGGGCCTCTCTTGTAGAGGGGCGGAGTCGGGACCAAGAGTTTGGTAACGTCGGCCATGAAGGTCAGGGAGTTGTATTCATCGATGTCGAGTTTCAGGCTGGGGCCGAAGCGCAAGGTGGTCGGGATGAAGTCCTTGTTGTTGATGGTCTCGCTATTATAGCTGATTTTTGAACCGATGTTATTGATGCTGATACCCCAAGCGATATCGGCGTCCATATCGCGGAACCATTCCACAGGGCGTTTGTAATAAACGGCGACGTCGGCAGCCACTGACCAACCCACTGTTGAACCGTCGGTGACACCTTGAGTCAGGTTGGAATAGATGAAACGGCCGGCAACAGCACCCGAGAGGTAATCGGTCAGCATACGTGAATAGGTGGCATCCAAAGCCCATTCATTGGGTTTATATTCACCTAATTCATCACCATTGTCATTTCTGAACATGATGTCACCGCAGCTGAAGTAACGCAACGTGGCACCGATGGCGGATTCTGAATTGAGTTTTGTGGCGAAAGCCAGGTAAGCCAAGTGCATATCCGGAACCAAGCGATACAACCAGGGGCTGTAACCCAAACCAAAGACCATGTCATCTTCAAGATAAGAGTATTTGGCCGGGTTATAGTGCATGCTATAGACATCCGCATCCGATGACACGCCACAGTCACCCAGAGAACCGCCACGGGCATCCGGAGCGATGGACACGAAAGGCACTGCTGTGGTGATGACGTTAGGATTCACGGATTGACCTAAAATCTGCGTTTGGGCGTAAGTCGCCATGCTTGAAAGAAGCAAGATGGCTCCAATAATTAAGGTTTTAATTCTCATACTGCTATTCAATTTGCTTATAAACATGCAAAAATAACGATAAATCGATGCTATTATTATAGGAATGAAAAAATTTTTATCCAATCACCAGTCGTCGTGAAACCGTTAGGGTTTTCCCGCGAGGATCCGTGACGCTAAGTCGATACACATAGACGCCAGCCTTCAGTCGCTGACCATTGTTGCTGCATCCGTTCCAATAGATGGGAGGAACCACTCCTGCGGTAGCGGCGGTCTGTTCGTTAAGTTCGGCCACGCGACGACCCAAGAGGTCATAGACCTCGATACGAACCGACACAGCTTCTGTTTTATCGCCATGAAGGAAGGTGAAATAAGTCCCTTCGGTGAACGGATTCGGAGTGTTGAGCACCTCAGCCATCATAATGCCATCTTCAACCACCAGCACGATCTTCACCTCCGAGGAATTGTCTTGGGTGTCCCAAGCCTTCAGCCTAAACTCATGCGAGCCGTTCGAAAGGTCGTCGATGGGAATCGCGATGCGCCCCCGTTGGTAATCGTCCAAAAACGGCTCATAACGCTCATTTAAGACGACATTGTCAAATTCATCGATGGAACTATTCAAGAGGATATCCCTACCAATGCTGACATTGTAGTGATAGATGCCTTGCTCGTCAAACAGATCTGCATACAACACACCGTTACGACTGACCACGTCGCCATCATTAAACTCTGGGGTATTCCAATACAGGTGAATTTCCGGGCCCTTGTTATCGAGTGTTGCCGATGCATCAGCGGCAGTTATTCGAAGCTTGTCGTACACACCTGCGGCATCCTTGTTTCGGATGGAGTCGTAGGCATAATAACAAAGCCGAGCACTGCCACTACTATAGTTGACCTCCAAAGGAAGCTGGAACTGAACAGTAAAATGCCCATCAGTGACGGTGGCCTGACCTTCAAACAAGACATCGTTATAGAAAGCATATTCTATTGCAGGGTTGAAATGCACCCCTGAAGTAGCATATTTCACCTTCTTGTCGTAGAGGCGGATATCCACCACCCCGTTAAACAAAGTATCAATCTTGAAGTCGTTTAGGGCGATGACACCTTCCACAGTCACCTTGTCGGTGGCATGAAGCGCATGTACACCAAAGGCGTTTTCACCATTGACTGTCAAAGTGTTAATCGAACCCCTAGGGATTCCAAGCCTCATGGCTGGATCGCCAAACAAATAGTAGCACAAGTTCTTGATTGTATAGTATTTAGCATCCGATTTGGAAATACGGACGATATCCCCCAGTCGCCTAGGCAGGCCGTTATCCAGTTCATAGGCGTGGATATGGAATGACTTTGACAAGGATTGATTGTCAGGGGCATACGTGGGGCGTACAGTGGTAAGCATGCCAATGGCACCCCCATAAGGATTGGTGAACATCTGTTCGCCCGCCGATATCATATTGGGGTTATCGAATTTGCTGAATTCACAGGTGGCTGTATGGACGAAAGGAAGCCGGTCGTAGTTATCCATTGCGATGATATCGGACGCAGAAAGAATCTGCTCTTGCATCAAGGCTTTCACTCCTCCATGGCCGGTATAACTCATCACGGCAAATCCCTCGTCAAAGGCTCTCATCAAGGCATCATGCGCCTCAGGCACCCGTTCACCCGAAGGAGTTTTCACCACTGGATAAGATTCAGTGTACAGTTTTTTCGAAGTCACCTGACGATGCATGGTGTCGAGTATTCGACTGAGATCTTCACAATACGTGGTATAGGTTCTGGAATCATTATCGGCGAGGAAGAAATGTTGACTTTTCCAGAGGCCGCGACTTTCCGACAGTTCCGTATAGTGTTTGATTTTGCGAATCACGTCGTCGCCTTGTTCTGGAGTGGTGATGGGGAAACGTCCGATGCCGATATCGACCCGTCCTACACAATTGTCTCCTTCCAAGTCATCCATGAGTGCAAAATAGTCGTCCGTGGAAATGGAAACCGTTTCAAACCAAGGTCGTTCGGTATTCTCGTAGGTAGGGACAAAATTATTGCCAAAGCCTTTGATATCGCGATAGTCGTGAGTTCCCTTCCCCATCAGCAACACATACTTCAACTGGGCATTGCTACGGAGATAGACCATCCTGATGAAGTCGCGCATAGCCGTCGGGTCAGCCATACCGGTTCCGAACTCGTTGTAAATCTCGTTGATGTCAACGACGAGGCAGTCCATGCCGTCAGCATCACGATGGAACTGAGCAATTTCGTTTGCCTGATCCCAGAACAGCCGCGGACTGATGACAAGCATCTCAGCTTCGGTGACGGCATGAAGGTTTTGGTTGGAGATGGGGTAACACGAAGCCACGGTCCTGATGGCGGATGGATCAAAGAGATGAAAACGTTTCACGGTAAGGCTATCGACACCAAAGCTGCTGACATTGCCTTGTTGCGTCAAGGGTTGCAGATAGGGATGGATAGGGTCGGTGACGTCCCAACAGTTCGTTGAAGTTCCCAAATTACGCACCTGTACTTCGGCCGTAGGGGTCTCCATCAAGCTAGGAACAATGGTAAAACCCATTTCTCCACCACGAAAACGAAGCTCACGCCAGCATGTGAAAGAGAAATAGTCGATATAGAGCATTGGATTCTCCGTCGTCGGAGCAAGTGAATAACGAATTGTAACTTGATCAGAATCGACGTAAGCCATCTTGTTGATCTCGTGTTCTGTACCGTACTTATGGCTACCATATGCTGCAATGTTGACTTGATCGGCAAGCAAATTGTCATTTAACTGCATATTGTATCCGAAATTGGATGCACAACGGCCAAACACCCGCGACTTGATACGCAGCACTTCGGTTTGTATCAGGTCAGGAATCTCATACTCAAATTCCTTAAATCCTTCTTGAGGGGTAATCAGGTCACCATACCAACGTCTGCCCGAAGCATAGGGTGACATCTCTTCGCTCTCATGGTATCGGTAGTCAGGATAGCGGGTAATGACCGCACTCCCTTCGGGGATTGGATGCTCATCTTTCTCACTGATCCTCAATCCATTCACATCATCATCAACACACAAAAAATAATAGATGGTGTCGGTATAGCTGTTTCTCTCGTAATCAAAGTAACCCAAAACAGACCAGGTCATGTTAACAGGACCATGGCCATAGAAAAGAATCCTGTCTTGCTCATCGAACGATCCATCCGTGTCGCCTAAGACTTGAATGGGCACCTCTGTCAAGTCGTCGTAGCGAGAAGAGGAGTTGGGTTCGGGAAGCATGCCGGGTTCATTGCTGAAGAGACGAATTTTCATCGGGTCAAGCGACTGAATATTGATACCCATTGACGACAATGTTGCCTGGTCGATGGCATAAACTCCATCTTCCACCACACCAATCTTGAGCCAAGTATGGTCTTTCAGAACCGATTCCCTCTTGTCCCACTGAGCACATAGCGGCAGATGGACAAGGAAGGTCAAGAGAATTAGGATGATATGTAGTTTTATTCTGTTCATGACAAAGGTTTAATGAGTGATGATGAGTTTCGAAGTGACTGTAGCCGTATCGTGTTGGTCATTGGTGACCGTGATGCTATAGACATAGACACCGGCTGGCAGCCTGTCGCCACCTTTGGAACATCCATTCCAATAGATCGGGTTGGTTCGCATGGACGTGCCGGCAACCTGTTCGCGGATGACAGCGACCAGACGTCCGAGGACATCGTAGATATTGATCTGTACATCCATATTGTTGCCAATCTGGTTATGTCCGAAACTGAAATTGGTCCCATCGTGCACCGGATTAGGTGCACAATAAGGATCTTCAAGGACCATGGATTCGCTGTTTCTGACCTTGAAATTGATCGTTGCAGTGCCGGAGTTGTTATAGATATCCCAGACTTTCAGCGTTAGCAGGTAGTCGCCTTCCTGAAGTCCATTGAAACGATAGCGAACGGTACCTTTGCCTTGGTCGCCCAAGTCCGACTCGAAGTAATCGTTGAGGACATAGGAACCCGAGGTGGGTCCTGAAAGGGTAGCCACGATGTCATGACCAATGCCCGCTCCCGTGGTGTTGATGCCGCTTTCGTCGTCAACGTAGGCCAGCAGCAGTGGGCTGTCGCCCGTGATGCCACCACTCACAAAACGTTCGTCGTCGATGTAGAGATGCACATTCGGTGAGGCTTCATCCATCACTGCATTCTCATAGAATCCTCCAATCACAAAGTCCTCGTATTTTCCCGAGGCATCGTTGACGCTATCGGTGGCATAATAGCTGATCATGCCGTTGCCAAAACGGTATGAGATGTCGCGAGGCACGGTAAAGTCGATAGAGAAATGACCATTCTCAACCATAGTTTTCCCATTGAAAACCACGCTATTATATAGTTTAAACTCTCGAGGATTGGTATCCTCGTCACCTTTGGTATGGTAAACAGTTTCCTTGTCATAGACGCTGACGTAGATCGGGCCATTGAAAGAGGAAGCCACCTGTCCGTTGTGATCTTTGACAACGCCTTCGATGGTGGTGGGTTGCAAAGCTCTGATGGTGTCGTCGAAGCGAGTGGTCTCCACTGTCCAAGTAGGCATCGGCAGCCGAAGGGAGGGATCACCGAAGAACACATACATTCGGTCGCTCATGTAGCCTTCGCTCTTGGCCATCCGATACACGTCACCCAGACGAATGCGTTTGCCGTCCTCAATTTCAAACAAGTGATTATAAATATTGGTGATGAACTTCTTGTTGTTAGGGCCGTATGTCACCCTGGCCGTTGTGAACATGGCGATCATGCCACCATACTGGTTCAGGAAGGCATATTCTCCAAGGGAGGTGCGCTCATGGTCGTCGTAGCGGCTAAATTCACAGGTGCCCGTGATCATCAAAGGATATTTCGGGCCATTGCGCCAAGAGTTGACATCGGCACGTTGCAAGATTCGTTCTTCGGCCAGCTGGACCTCGCCGCCATGGCCAACATAGTTAAGAATCATTGTGCCTTTGTCCATGCGGCTGTTCAAGACCTGGTTTACCTGCGGTGCCAATTGTCCACTGGGGGTATTATCTTGGTTGTAAGCATCGAGATAGATCTTGTCAACCACCAGATTCCGGCCTCCAGTAGTCTGTATCTGAGCGGCATAGGCTTCAGAATGGTCAAGAAACTGGTTGCTCTCCGCATCGTCGCAGAAGAAGGTGATGGAATTGCGCCATGGAGTCATGGAGGCCTCTTTCTGGGAAAGGAAGTTTTCCACCTTTGACACCATCTGGGTAGCTTGCTCCACGGTAGTGACCGGGAAACGGCCTGCGCCAATGTCAGGGGTAGAGCCATTCAGCAGCCCTTCGTTTTCCTCCATGAAACAGAAATAGTCGTCCGTGACAATGCTCGATTGGATGTCAGTAGCCTGAACCGCCTCGTACGAAGGAACGAAATTGACCACTCCATCCCGGTTCTTATAGTCGTAAGAAGCATCGCCAAACAGAAGCAGGTAACGCAGAGGATTGGCGTCGTGATACAACATACGGCAGTAGTTGCGTATGGCAGTGACATCCTGGGCGCCGCAGGAGAACTCATTATAGATCTCTTGCGGGGTGACGATCTTGATGCGCAACTCAGGATCGTACTCAGCATGGATAGCCTTCAGGCGGTTTGCCTGTTCAAGAAAGTCGGGATAGACCACCATGAGGTAATCGTAGTTGCGATCGCCATGCAGATCCTGGTTTTCCACCAATCCCAACAATGATGGAGAATGGTAGGAACTGCCGTTGAAAGCGATGAATTCGTTTTTGGGGTTGCCGTAAGTCTTGAAGCTAAATACGGAGCCTGACAATTGTCCATCAACTTTTACGGGATGGATTGAGTCAGTCACATTCCACACCTGCACATTGGCTGAGACACCCGACAATTGGTAGTTGTAGATCAGGCTGTCGCTATTCGCCTCGGGGTTGCGGAAGCACATCTCAGCACCTTCGAACTTCAAGGATCGCCAAGCGTTGACACTGATATAGTCAACATAACCGATGCTGGTGGAGGCACTGATGCCCACATGCTTGAGGGTCACTTTGACACCGTTGCTGTTGACGCTACCCGCCACCGATCCAGATACAGCGAAAGAAAAAGGCTTGTCGGATCCCGACCCAGTAACGGTAATCGGATAGGTTTTCATCAGCACGTCGTTGACATACAGTTCAAACGATGCAGGTTGAAAATTCCGTCCGGCGAGATTCACTTTGACTCGACTCACGCGGTTCGTCTTGGCGTTCGGGAAAGTGAAGCTCTTCGTCAAGGAGACATTGCCATCGAGGATGTCGCTATAGTAAGTCCTACCTGCATGGATGAGGTTATAATTGTCTTTCTCATAGACTTGATAGTCAAGGAACTCCGTCACGTTCTTTGTTGCAGTACCCACGGCTTGTGAAGCGGAGGTGATACGTTGACCCGCACCCAAGTCGGCAGTGATGAAGGCATAGGAATAGTCGTCATAGGCATTGGGCACGTGGTTAAAAGCCTGTTCGCTCTCCGAATAACGCCAGGTGACTGGACCCCGGGCATAGAAAAGGATGTAGTCGTTTTGATCGAAGCGCCCGTCGGCCTCGCCAGAGACCACGACGGGAAGTTCAACCAAGTCGTCGAAATGAGGATCCCTGTTGCGTTCGTTAAGCAGGCCTCCCCCATTATGATACACCCGAATATGTTTTGGGTTGATGTTGTTGACATCCATACCCAGAGAGACCAAATCGGAGTAGGATAGTTTCTGGATGCCGGTTTCAGCGATACCCACCTTGTACCAATGGCCAGTGGCCAAGACGGAAGATTGGGCATGAACGCAGAGCACTGACAAAACAAACAAGAGCGACAATATAATAGGTATTCTTCTATTCATGAAATGAAAAAATGCAAGGTTACAAATTAGGGAACGAAGATACAGCTTTTTTATTATAATAGGTATGATTTATGGAATGAAAAAAATTTGTATTTTTGCCAGCTGATTGGTATTCGTGAAAAAATCTTCATCCATACACAATAAAAACAAGACAAGATAGTTTTTTAAGCATCAAATTCAATTGCAATGAAATTTAGAATCGCATTAAAGGCTGTAGCTGCCTGCCTCATGGCAGAATTGCTTTTCACTTCAACCTCTTGTCCCAAGCAGACCTCACGCACCACAGGTTGGGCTTATAACGACCCCAACAATGGTGGTTTTGAGGTTGCGGCCATCAACGACCAGCAGATTGGTCCCGGTTTGATCGCCATTGAAGGTGGCACCTTTGTCATGGGTGGCACTACCGACAACTTGACGTACAGTTGGGACAATGTTCCTCGCAAGGTCACGATTCCTTCATTTTTGATGGACCGTACCGAGGTGAGCAATGTGGACTATCTGGAATACATTTATTGGCTGAACCGCGTCTATGGGCAGAACTATCCCATGGCCGTTCGCAATGCCCTTCCCGACACTTTGGTGTGGCGTGGCAGGATGACCTATAACGAGCCGATGATCGAGATCTATTTCCGCCACCCTGCCTACAGCGACTATCCGGTGGTGGGTGTCACCTGGGTACAGGCCAACGACTATTGCAGTTGGCGTACCGACCGTGTGAACGAGTTGATGCTCATCAAGTCAGGGGTGTTGGATTGGGATCCCAACCAACAGGATGAGGAGAATTTCAACACTGACGCCTACTTGGCTGGCCAGTATATTGGCAATGTGAAGAATGGCAAGAAGGACCTCAGCAAGCAGAATGGCGAAGGCATCCGCAACGTCAATATGTCGGATGGTATCCTTCTCCCCTCCTATCGTCTTCCCACGGAAGCTGAATGGGAGTATGCCGCCGTGGGTTTGATTGGCAACACCTACAACGACATCATCGCCCAGCGCAAGGTCTATCCTTGGAACGGCGACGGTCTCCGCACCGACAACAAGAAATATCGTGGCAGTTTCATGGCCAACTTCAAGATGGGTCCCGGCAACTACATGGGTGTGGCTGGCAACCTCAACGACGGTGCTGCACTTCCCGCTCCTGTCGGCTCCTATTGGCCTAACGACTATGGTCTGTATAACATGGCTGGCAACGTCTCTGAGTGGGTTGGCGATGTTTATCGTCCATTAACTTTCGAAGATGTGGCTGACTACAGCCCCTTCCGTGGCAACGTGTTTACCCAGAAGGTCCTCGACGAGGATGGCTTCATCGCCCAGAAAGACTCTCTCGGCCGCATCCGCAGAGAGCCCATCCCTCAGGAACAAGCTGCCAAACGACAGAACTATCGCACCTCGTTCAACTCCAACTATGCTGACGGTGACTACATGTCGTCCATCAGAAGCAACTGGACTGACACGCAGGAAGACCAAAGCACCTTCACCAAGGATATGTACGACTACGCTACCAACGACTCTCCAGGTACCACCCTCATCAGCGATGAGTCGCGCGTTTACAAAGGAGGTTCCTGGGCCGACGGACCTTACTACTTGAGCCCTGGCACCCGTCGTTACCTCAACCAGAACCAGTCGTCAGCATCCATTGGCTTCCGCTGCGCCATGAACAAGGTCGGCAGCTCCTTTGCAAAATAAGGTATGTCCATCTACGAGTATTACTGCAAAGCCTACAAAGTAACCACCGACAGTCGGAAAGTAGAACCCGACGCCGTGTTCTTCGCCCTGAAAGGCGAGCGTTTTGATGGCAACGACTTCGCCTTGGAAGTCGCAGAGAAAGGTGTGGCAAGCCTAGTCGTTGCCGACCGGCAATCGCTACCCGATCATCCCCGTATCGTCAAGGTCAACGATGCCTTGGAAGTCCTTCAAGGATTGGCCATGATGCACCGTCTGATGATGCCCAATCTGAAAGTGCTCGCCATCACTGGCACCAATGGCAAGACGACCACCAAAGAGCTGGTCTCTGCCGTGCTCAGCAAGAAATACCCGCTCATCCACACCGAAGGCAACCTCAATAACCATATTGGAGTGCCGCTCACCCTGCTGCGCATCACCCCTGAGACCCGCATGGCCGTGGTTGAGATGGGAGCAAATCACCCTGGAGAAATCAAATTCCTGGCCGACCGTACCGAGCCTGATTTCGGCATCATCACCAACATCGGCAGAGCCCATCTCGAAGGCTTTGGTGACTTCGATGGCGTGGTACGCACCAAGAACGAACTCTACGAAAACCTGCGCAAGAACGGCAAGACCATCTTTGTCAACCGCGACAACCCGTTACTCATGGGTCTCATTGATCCCAAAGACCATATCTACAGCTACGGCCAAGACGAGAAGGCCGACTGCATCGTCAAGCCCGGGAGCTGCAATCCTTACTTGAATGTGCATCAGGAGCGTTTGGGCGAAATCCACACTCAGCTTATCGGGGCCTATAACTTCGAAAACGTTGCCGCTGCCATCGCCGTGGGCACCTACTTCGGTGTTGCCGACAACGACATCCGCGAAGCTCTCGAAGCTTACAAGCCCACCAACGGCCGCTCACAAGTCATCGAAGGCAAGAACCACATCATCATGGACGCCTATAACGCCAATCCGACGAGCATGACCGCTGCTGTACGCAATTTCAAGACGATCTGTGGTGAGCATCCCCTGCCTATCCTTGGCGACATGCGCGAGTTAGGGGAAGCCTCGGAGAGCGAACACCGGGGCATCTGCGACCTGCTGTGGATGTTTGGATTCCGCGAGGCTTTCTTGGTAGGTCCTTGTTTCAGCAAATACAACGAACATCCCGAATACCTCACCTTCCCTTCTGTTGAGGATCTGGTCGCCTATCTCGAGGCTCATCCCGTAGAGGGAAAGAGCATCTTAGTGAAAGGCTCACGAGGCATCCGTCTCGAGAAGGCACTGCCTTTGATCCAATGAAGGAATACACGGCCATAGGACTCATGTCGGGCAGTTCGCTCGACGGCCTCGACATCGTGCTGACCCGACTGGTCAGCGATGAGGGACGTTATCATTACACCATCTTGAACTCTGTGACCATGCCTTATCCTGAGGCATGGAAGGCTCGTTTGGCGGAAGCTTTCCACCATCGGCCCGAGGAGTTAGGGGCACTCGACAAAGACTATGGTGAATATCTTGGAGAGTGTGTGAACGAGTTTGTGAGGCAAACCGGGGCTCATCCCGACTTTGTCGCCTCGCATGGGCACACCATCTTCCATCAGCCAGAGCGGCGATATACCTTGCAGGTTGGCGATGGCAGAGCCATCGCCAACCGTTGCGGACTCCTCACCGTCAACGACTTCCGCAGCGAAGACGTCAGCAAAGGCGGACAAGGAGCACCCTTGGTACCCATCGGTGACCGTCTCCTCTTCAGTGACTACGACAGCTGCCTCAACATCGGCGGCATCGCCAACGTATCCTATGAAACCGATGGACGGCGCATCGCCTACGACATCTGCATCGCCAACCAAGCGCTCAACGAACTCGCCCAACGCGAAGGCTTGGCGTTCGACAAAGATGGAGCCCTCGCCCGTAGCGGAAAAGTCAACTTCTCCCTACTGGAAACCCTCAACAGCCAGGACTACTATCGTCAACAGCCTCCAAAATCGTTGGGACGCGAGTTTTTTGAGACCCACCAGCGACCTCTACTCACTGGTGACAGCACCGCCAACCTGCTGGCCACCTTCACGGAACATATCGCCATCCAGATCGGGCAAGCCCTCCACGCACAGCCTCAAGGAAAACTTTTGGCTACAGGCGGTGGAGCCCTAAACGCTTATCTCATCGAACGCATACAGCATCACACCCACCAGCAAGTCATCGTCCCCGACCGTCAAACCGTTGAATATAAGGAGGCCTTGATCTTCGCCCTGCTAGGCCTGCTGCGGTTGGAAGGACAAACCAATGTGCTCTGTTCGGTGACAGGGGCACCCAACGACAGCTGCAGCGGAAGGATTTGGAGGCCCAATGACCCGCATCAACAATAATTTGGTACGATTTTAGTTATTAATAAACTTTTTGTGAAACATTAAAAACAGTAGTATATGCCAGATCCTATTCAAGCCACTGAAATCAAGCTCTCCATCCTCGACCTCGCCATGAAAGGCGGATGGATCATGCTCGTCCTAGCCATTCTTTCCGTCATTGCCGTTTACATCTTCATCGAGCGTTTCATCGTGGTGAAGCGCGCCTCGAAGTACGACAAGAGTTTCATGGAACGCATCCGTGAATACATGAAAGAAGGTCGCATCGACAACGCCAAGGCGCTTTGCCACGGCAGCGACTCCCCCATCGCGAGGATGATCGAGAAAGGTCTGTCGCGCATCGGTCGTCCGCTGAACGACATCAACACCGCCATCGAGAACGTGGGCACCATCGAGGTCGCCAAGTTGGAGAAGGGTGTCACCCTGCTTTCCATGATCGCCAGTGCTGCCCCGATGATCGGTTTCTTGGGTACCGTCACTGGTATGATCCGTGCCTTCTACAACATGTCGATGGCCGGAAACAACATCGACATCGAGTTGCTCTCTTCGGGCATCTATGAGGCCATGGTGACCACCGTGGGTGGTTTGATCGTAGGCATCATCGCCTACCTCTTCTACACCATCATAGTAGCCCGGATCCAGAACGTCGTCAACCTCCTTGAGGCAACCGCTACCGAGTTCATGGATGTCCTCAACGAGCCGGCTTAACCTTTAAAACGCGACACCATGGCTATCAAAACCCGTAATAAAATCGGCGTCAGCTTCAATTCCTCGTCCATGTCGGACCTGGTATTCCTGCTGTTGATCTTCTTCATGCTGACTTCGACCTTAGTGGCGCCAAATGCCATCAAGCTCATGTTGCCTTCGAGCAGCAGCAAGACCATGGCCAAGCAGACCGTCACCGTCTATATCAACGACCTCTACCAATACTATGTGGAAGAGACTCCCGTACCCGACGATGAGCTGGGTAGTGCCATCAACACTCTAATTGCCGGACAAGCCGATGCCACCATCGTGCTTCGTTCCGACAAGTCTGTTCCTGTACAATATGTCGTCAACGTCATCGATGCTGTAAACGACATCAACAACGCCACTCAACAGAACCACAAGGTCATCCTGGCCACATCACCAAAGAAATGAGTAACGAAAGAAAAGATAAGACCATAGCCACTGTCGGGACCATATTGGTTCACGCCTTGATTCTGTTGGCCCTCTTCTTCATGGCCTTCCGAACGCCGTTGCCACTGCCTGGCGAGGAAGGCGTGGAGGTGGATCTGGGCATGTACAACCAAGGCATGGGGCTCGTTCAACCTGACAAGCCGGCTATTCCTGAACAATCCACACCTCCCAAACCGGAAGAGGACGAGTCGGTGAAAAGCAAGGATGAGGTGGTCACCGAAGACAACGAAGAGGTGCCTTCCATCAAGAAAGAAAAGGAGAAAGAGAAGAAAGAGAATGAAGTCAAGCCGAAAGAGAAGCCTGAGGTGACTCCCAAAGAGACACCGCAACAGACGGTGAACCCCAGGGCCTTGTTCAAAGGCAAGGACAAAGCACAGGACGGAGGCTCGGAGGGCATCACCGGACAACCTGGTGACCAAGGCAACCCCAACGGCTTGAAGGATATCAAGAAATACGATGGCCAAGGCGGCAAAGGCAACGGACTGGGCTACGACCTCGGTGGACGTGGCGCCAAGTCGCTGCAACGTCCTTCGGAGGACTTCCCCGAGGAAGGCCATATCGTCGTGGAGATTTATGTCGATCGTCAAGGCAACGTCATCCGGACCAACATCACCAAAGGCACTGACATCGCCAACGCCGAGATGCGCGAGATGGCTCTGGAAGCCGCACGTCGCTCCAAGTTCGCTCCCGACCCCAACGCCCCAGAAGAACAAAAAGGAACCATCACTTACAACTTCGTCAAAAAGCACTAACAACCTCACCATGACCTACCAAGAAACCCTCGATTGGATGTTCAACAAGCTGCCCATGTACCAACGCATCGGCGGCGCGGCCTACAAAGCCGACCTAAACAACACCATCACCTTGCTTCAACTGCTGGACAACCCGCACCGCAAGTTCAAATCCATCCATGTTGCCGGCACCAATGGCAAAGGCTCTACCGCCCATATGCTGGCTTCCATCTTCCAAGAGGCAGGGTTCAAGACGGGTCTTTATACTTCACCCCATCTTCGGGACTTCAGGGAACGCATCCGCATCAATGGAGAGATGATCCCACAAGAAAATGTCGTAAGTTTCATTGAACGTCACCAACCCGAGTTTGAGAAGATCGGGCTCTCCTTCTTCGAGATGACCGTGGGCATGGCCTTCGACTATTTTGCCAACGAACATGTCGATATCGCCATCGTGGAGGTAGGCATGGGGGGACGACTCGACTCCACCAACCTCATCACGCCTGAGCTGAGTGTCATCACCAACATAGGCTTAGACCATGTTCAGTTTTTGGGTGATACTCTCGAGAAGATTGCGGGTGAGAAGGCAGGGATCATCAAAGAGAACATTCCCGTAGTCATCGGTGAGACTCAAGACGAGACCCACAAAGTCTTTGAGGACAAGGCTCATCAATGCCACAGTCCTATTTACTTCGCTGACCAAATCTTTGACTGCGACAAAATCCATATCGAGTCGAATGTAATTCAAGAATACGACATCTGGAAAAACAACGAGCTCTATCTTGAGGCCTGTGAGATTCCGCTGATGGGCAATTACCAGAAGAAAAACCTCACCACAGTTGCTTGTGCTATCGACTTGCTTCGAGAGAAGTTCGAGATCTCCGACGAGGACATCCGTGATGGCATCGCCAACGTCATCCGCAACACCCATCTCATGGGAAGGTGGCAGATCCTCAACGACGATCCGCTCACCATTGCCGACACCGGTCACAACGTCGATGGCATCCGTGAAGTCATTAGCCAACTCAACGAGATGAGCTACGACAAGCTCCATTTCGTCATTGGCATGGTCAACGACAAAGACATCGACCACGTCCTTCAACTGCTGCCCCACCATTGCGAGTATTATTTCTGCAAAGCCGATATCCCACGTGGTCTCGATGCCAAGATCTTGGCTGACAAGGCGTTCGAGTTGGGGCTACGAGGCAAGGTATATGACTCGGTACGCGATGCCTATCAGTCGGCTGTAAATGCAGCTCGGTTTGACGATGTGGTATTTGTGGGAGGATCCAATTTCATTGTTGCAGAAGTGGTGTGATTTGTTTACTTTTGCAAAAAAATTCGGCTCCCCTTGCAAAAGAAACACATTAATATCATCATTGGCCTAGTCATCGCAACACTCTTGTCGTCGTGTTCGGTCAGGCGTTTTGTACCCGAGGGGAAGCATTTCTTGGACGAAAACAAGGTTGTCATCAAGAACAAGCCCGTTGAGTTCACAAAGTCGGATGTCAGCACTTACATCATCCAAAAGCCTTTTTTCAAGACAAAACTCAGCAGTCACAACCCTGTCAAGACCTATTACCGAGCCCAGCGTCATCCCAAAAACAGGTTTCTTCAATGGATGAACCGCCATGTCGGAGAGGAACCCGAGTACTTCGATCCTGAGTTGGCATACCAATCCACACAGCAAATCGAGCAGTATCTTGACAACCGAGGCTATTTCAACTCGAAAGTCACGGTTGAAACCAAGGTGTCCAAACGCAGGCGCAAACGGCATCTGATTCGGGCCATCTATACCATCGAAGCCGCCGAGCCCTATCGTATAAGCAAGATAAATTACCAAATCGAGGACACGGTCATCGCGCGTTCCTTGCAACGCATTGAACAGCGTTTCCCTGCCAAGGAAGGTGACATCTATAATGCTTACACCTTAGACAATCAGCGCACCATGATCACCGACTTCCTTCGCAACACAGGCTATTACTATTTCACCAAGGACTACATCACCTACGAAGTGGACAGCAGTTTCAACAACCACACGTTGGAGGTGACAATGAAAATTGCCAACGCAAAGGACAAGAAGACCAACAAGACCCATCCGCACAAGCGCTACTACATCAACAATATCAACATCTACCCCGACCACTCGCCGTTCTTAGTCAACGCTCCCTATACTGACAGCACGACCATCTCATTCTCAAACAACTTCCGCAACATTCCCAACACGTTGCATTTCTACTTTCACAACAAACCCTACATTCGTCCCAGCACATTCTCCCAAATCATCCAAATTTATCAAGGCCGTCCCTATCGTCAGCAACTGGTAAGTCAGACCTATAGTGCCCTGTCGAGTTTGAAGATCATCAGCAGCTCTTCCATTGAGTTCGACACCGTTCCCAGTCCGAACGACACCTTGAACCTGCTTGACTGCAACATCATGCTTCGACGGAACAACTTCCACTCCATCAAGCTACAAGCCGAAGGCACCAACTCGGGAGGCGACTTGGGTATCAGTGGAAGCATCACTTATACCAACAAGAACATCTTCCATGGCAGCGAGTCACTTTTACTTAGCGTCAAAGGAGGGTTGGAAGCGCAAGAGATTACCGACATGTTCCAGATAGAGCAGTCTGACCGCTCCGTTTTTAACACCAGCGAATTGATTTTCACCTCCAGTCTGAACATCCCTAGGTTCCTCAGTCCCTTCCCTCTGAAGACCTTCGTGCGTGACTATCAGCCGAAGACCACATTCTCGTTAGGAGGAAGCGTGCAAGTACGTTATGCCTATTCGCGATACATCTCCATGGGCACTTTCGGTTATGACTGGAAGGCTAATCCACGTCTGCAGTTTATCGTCACTCCTTTTTACCTAAACTTCGTCAAAGTCAACCCCATTCCAGAGTTCCAGGCTTTGCTCGACCAAGAGAGCAACCAACGATTGAAGAACCAATATACCAACCACTTGATTTACGGTGGACGTTACTCCGTCATCTATAACACGCAGAATATCAATCGCACTGGTAACTACATCTACCTTCGGGGCAACCTTGAATCGAGCGGTGGTCTCGTTTCGCTGTTCAATGGCACTCGCCTACTCACAGACAGTGACAACCATCATGAGCTCTTTGGTATTCGTTATGCGCAATATATCCGAGCCGACATCGATTTCCGACAGTACATTCGACTAGGTGACAAGAGTATGCTCGTCTTCCGTCAACTCATCGGTGCGGGCATCCCTTACGGCAACTCATACGACATGCCTTTTGAGCGTTGTTTCTATTCCGGAGGTTCTACCGGGATGCGTGCTTGGGATTATCGCAAACTGGGTCCTGGAGCCTATGTCCCCACCGATGAGAACGTGAACATCGAACGTATCGGCGACTTGCAATTGGAACTCAACGCCGAGCTTCGTTTCCCCATACGCAAATCGATGAATGGAGCCTTGTTTATGGATGCGGGCAATATTTGGAACTATCACGCCAACGACTTGCTTCCCAATGGGGAGTTCCACTTCAACACCTTCTACAACCAGCTCGCCATTGACGCCGGCTTTGGAGTCCGTTTCGACTTCAACATTGCCGTAATCCGCATCGACGCCGCTTTACCCATCCGTTACCCCTATCCCAATGAGTTTGGAAAGCATTGGCGAACCGACATCATGGACACTCATTTCGTCTTCAATATCGGCTATCCATTCTAAATCATGAACAGGGAGGAACTCTTCGACCGATTGCTTGACGCCTTCGGCTTTCCACCTACGGAAGGTCAAGCTGCGGTGTTATATCATCTCTCTGCATTTCTCCTTTCAAAAAAACAACATCCTGCATACATCCTTCGTGGATATGCTGGTACGGGAAAAACCACTTTGGTACGTGCACTGGTTAACGTGTTACCCGCATTAGGGATGAGCCAAGTGATGATGGCTCCTACGGGAAGGGCAGCCAAGGTGCTAAGCAACTACACCAACAGCTTTGCTTCTACAATTCACAAGAAGATCTACCAGGTGGTCAGCCTCCCTGATGGAAGCATGAGGATGGTAAGGGCAGAGAACAAGCACAAAGACACCGTCTTTATCGTTGACGAGGCCTCGATGATTGGCATGGAACGCGATTTTGGGAGGAAGAGTTTGCTTGACGACCTACTCAACTATGTCTATAGCGGAGAGAACTGTCGCCTGTTGCTTATCGGCGACACGGCCCAGCTGCCTCCAGTAGGCAATGAGGAGAGTCTCGCCCTCGACATCGACTATCTTCGCAGCGAGTTCCCTCTGACCATCGCCACTTACGAACTCACCGAGGTGAAGCGACAGGCATTGTTGTCAGGCATTTTGTACAATGCCACGGCCTTGCGCGAACTGCTGACAGAGGACAGGAGTTCCTATTCTCTGCCGATCTTTGACCTTTGCTTTGACGACACCACCAAGATCGATCCCGAGACCTTCGAGGAACTGTTACATCAGACTTTCGATGCCGACAACGAGCATGACTCCGTCATCATTTGCAAGTCGAACAAGCGGGCCAACCTCTTCAACCAAGCCATTCGCAGCAGGATTCTCAACATTGAGGGAGAGATTGCCACGGGCGACCTCTTGATGGTAGTGAAGAACAACTATTATTGGGCAGATGGCAACAAGGAGATTCGTTTCATCGCCAATGGAGACTTGGCTGAGATCAAGAAGATTGTACGTTATGAAGAGATGTATGGTTTTCGATTCGCTGACGTGGCATTGTCGTTTCCCGACTATCCTGAGGCGCCCACTTTTGATGTGAAGATCCTGCTTGACACGTTGAACAGCAACAGTGCTTCTTTGACGGAGGAGGAGAGCATGAAGTTGAGGATGGCTATCGAGGAAGATTACATGGACATCCCGAATCGGAGGGAGCGATACAAGGAGATGAAGAAGAACGCTTGGTTCAACGCCTTGCAGGTAAAGTTTGCTTATGCCTTGACATGTCACAAGACGCAAGGTGGCCAATGGAGGAACGTATTTGTAGATTCGTCATTGAATTTGAAGGACACTTTGGAGAAGGAGGATCTACGATGGCTTTACACTGCGTTGACTCGAGCACAGGAGCGGTTGTATTTTGTTAATTTCAAGGAAGAGTTCTTTAGGAATTGAAAGGTGAAAATTGAAAGGTGAAAGGTCTTGGGTCCGAAGGAATCTTTCAATTTTCACCTTTCAACTTTCAACTAAAAAAGCCCTCTCGCCAAGGGCGGAGGGCTTTTCCATTAGGGGTGGGCGGCGACCTACTTTCCCACACGGATGCAGTATCATCGGCACTGCCGGGCTTAACTTCTCTGTTCGGAATGGGAAGAGGTGCGCCCCGGC
>JAEEGL015295290.1_pt1 | contig 43779 bp, 41 predicted proteins | sample 9134231 | NCBI WGS metagenome assembly JAEEGL01 (sample SAMN16246548, study PRJNA631951) | gut metagenome | biome: gut microbiome; feature: rumen; material: fiber-attached | host: Bos | place: Iran: Karaj | collected 2018-10
ACTCTTGGTCCTTATATATACAAACAACATACATGAGTGGGCATTAAGGGTAAGACCGTTAAGCACCGCACCTGAGCACGGCCCGGTTTATTATATGACCGTAATCTATATATTGGTATTGACATTCTTTTCTCTTCTGAACATTTATAAGGCTTATGATGAAAGAAAGATCAGAAGAAAAATGTTTTGGCCTTTATTTGTGCTGTTTTTGGGGATGGTCTACCTTGTTTTCTATTATTTGAACATCCGTTTTTTTGAAACCTTTGAATTTACGATCACTACAATAGCACTCACCGTTGTCGTATTTGAAAGCCTTATACAGACCGGGCTTATACCGTCAAACAGCGAATATGAATGGTGTCTTGAAAACTCCACTTTGAAAGTCCAGATTTTGGATACGGATATTAACGTCCATCTTAAGTCTAAAAATGTCCATAAGCCGGACAAAGAACTCTTTGCGCGTTTGAAAGCCCATAATCCCGTTAAGGCGGACGATGATACGGAAATGTTCATAGCAGATATCCCGGGCGGATATGTGACCTGGGAACGTGATATAAGCGAGGAAAATGAAATATTGGATGCGCTTAATGACACACGTGAGGGAATAGAGGCTGCCAATAAGGTCTTAAGGGACAATATCCGTGCCGAAGGTATGAAGTATGAGCTTTCGGAGAGAAACCGGCTTTACGATCTTATCATCAACCGTATCGATTATAAGATCGAGGAGCTTAAGGAAAGCCTTGAAAGACTTAAGAGTGCCGATAAAACAGATGCGATGCGTCTTATCGGCGATATCAATGTAAAGGGCGTTTATATCAAACGAAAAAGCAATCTTATCCTTGTGGAGGAGATGAAAACGGGAGATCTCGGAAGAGAACTTAAACTTTGCTTTAAGGAGACCTTCGATAATCTTAAAAAGTGCGGACTTAAAGCGGACTTTATGTTTCGGGAGATACCTGTGATAGGTATTGATATCGCACTTATCATCTACGATCTTCTCGAAACATTTATAGAGCGGAGGACAGATGAGACAAAGGGAATAATCGCCATTGTCGCCGATTCGGGAAATGAGATTACCTTAACCGTCAATATGACATTTTTAAGGACTCCGGTCGATATAAGCGTGTTTGAAGCCGCTTTTGATAAGTGGAACGAACTTGTATCCGACAATTACGGCGGTTTAATTACCGCGGAAGCGGACGGGATGGAAAGAAGCATCTTTGTGACCCTTAAGAAGGGAGGTGCTCTGACATGAGTTTTGCGGCGGTGATACTTGTGTTTGCTTATGCGGGCATGATAACAACGGATCTGTGCGGTGCCGTTAAAGTATACAGACTCAGAAATATCATACATGCTTTTCCGGAAATGATCATGCACATGATCCTTTTCTTTGAAACTTTTGTGGCAGAAAAGGCCTGCAAAGAAGGCTCTTTGTTCGGACTTCCCGTAGGCCGCGATTTTAATGAGGATTTTAGCAGGTTTTTTATCTTTATCCTTATAGCTTCTTTGATTGCGGTTTACGACATCATCACTTTAAATCTTGAGTATGTAAAGAGGATAACTTCGATAAATCCTTCATCTTTCGGCATTGCCGCTGAAAGGATCGACTGCGGGCTTCTTTTTGCCGAGACCGACGGTACTCCGGTTTTGGTAAATGCAAGAATGCGGGATATTTCAAGGCAGATTATAAAAAAGGACAGGACCTATGCCGCAAATTTCTGGGACAGGATCTTAAGCTGTGAAGATCCCGATATCATAAAGACGGAATTTGCGGGTAATCCGACGTTTATAATGCGGGATGGCAATGTTATAAGCTTCTCGCGTACGAAATTATCGGATGGGCGCAAAGAGTATTATGAGATCCTTGCACAGGATGTAACGGAACTATACAAACATACCGAAGAGTTAAAAGAACAAAATGCGGAGCTTGAAAAGGTTGAAGAAAGGCTTGCGGGCACGTATTCAAATGTTGCGGATTTAAGGCAGGAAAGGGAACTTCTTTCATATAAGCTCCATATTCATGACGAACTGGGCAATTCCGTCTTGATGGGTGCAAGGCTTTTGGACGGAAGAGATATTGAGCATACCGATATCGATAAGTTGTGCGAAAACTGGACGGGTACGCTTAACAACTTAATGAGCAACGCTCATCAGGGCGAAAAGACCGGTGAAAATATATATATGGATGTGATCAATACGGCCAAAACCCTCGGCGTGAGACTTATACTTAAAGGCGACCGTCCGCTAAGAAGCGATATTCTTTCTTTTGCATTAAGGGAAGCGGTATATAATTCGGTCAAACATGCCGGGGCGGATATAGTCATATGCGAAGGGAAACTTTCGGATAATGTCTATGAGTTTAAGATAAGCGACAATTCAAGAAAGGCTTTTTCGGATATAAAAGAAGGCGGAGGTCTTTCGAATATAAGAAGGCTTGTGGAAGCTCAGGGCGGAAGTTTCGGTATATCTTTGGAAAGAGGGGTTGTGCTCAATATCACATTACCCGGGGAGGCAAAATGACAAGAGTACTTATAGTCGACGATTCCATAACGGTAAGGGCGCTTTTTGAAAGCATAATAAATGAAAGCCCGGATTATGAACTTGCGGGAAGTCTTGAAAATGCCAAAGCTGCGCCTTTATTCTGCTTAAGCAACAAGGTAGACCTTATCATAATGGATGTATATACCAAAAATCGTGAAAACGGACTTGAGGCTGCGGATGAGATCAAGAAAAAGTTCCCGGACATCAAGATCATCATAGCTACGTCGCTTCCGGAGGCTTCTTTTCAGGAAAAGGCCAGAAAAGCCGGTTGTGAGAGCTTCTGGTACAAGGAACTCGGAGATATGGATCTTAATTCCATTATGGACCGCACCGTTAACGGAGAGTCGGTGTATCCCGAAGGCACGCCGGCGGTAGATATCGGTATAGCCAAAAGTGTTGATTTTACGCCCACCGAGATGGAAGTTTTAAGGAAACTCTGTGACGGAAAGATCAATAAGGTCATAGCCGAGGAACTGTTCATGTCCGAGAATACCGTTAAGTTTCACATAAACAATATGCTTGCAAAAGCAGGATATTCAAACAAATATCAGCTTGCGATAGATGCTGTCGAACAAAAACTCATCGTCCCGGGGTTTTGAGCAAATACTACCCAAACAGGTAGGGCTATTTTTTGTTAATTATTGTATAATTAGGAAAGCAGGGGAAAAATAGAGAATGTCTTATGACAAGACGGTTCATTTCATCCCGCCTCGGTATTCCGGGCGGGATGATGTTCCGTATAGGCGACAGGATCGTTTAACGGTTAATAAGGGGGAGTCTGCCCCCTTTATATAGAAAGGAGTATTTACTATGGGACTTATCAAAGCTATTGCCGGAGCAGCCGGCGGTGTTCTTGCCGATCAGTGGAAAGAGTTCTTTTACTGTGAAGCTATGGACAAGAATGTAATGGTTACAAAGGGTGTTAAGCGTATTACCGATCGTTCTTCAAACACCAAGGGAAATGACAACATTATTTCCAACGGTTCGGGAATCGCAGTTGCCGACGGACAGTGTATGATCATCGTTGAACAGGGTAAGATCGTTGAGGTCTGTGCGGAACCCGGACAGTTCACCTATGATACTTCAACAGAACCCAGCATCTTTGCCGGAAGTCTCGGCAACAGTATCTTAGAGACTTTCAAGACTATCGGAAAGCGTTTTGCTTACGGCGGCGATACCGGTAAGGATCAGAGAGTTTACTATTTCAACACCAAGGAACTTATCGACAACAAATTCGGTACACCAAACCCGATCCCCTTCAGAGTTGTTGACTCCAAGATCGGTCTTGATATCGATGTATCTATCCGTTGTTCGGGTGTTTATTCCTATAAGATCGCAGATCCGCTCCTTTTCTATACCAATGTCTGCGGTAACGTTGAAAGAGAATATACACGTGATGAACTTGACAACACGTTAAAGACGGAATTCATCTCCGCTCTTCAGCCTGCATTTGCAAAATTATCCGATCTTGAGCTTCGTCCCAATCAGATAGTTTCACACAATACTCAGCTTGAAGCGGCAATGAACGAATCTCTTTCCGCTAAGTGGGGCGAGTTAAGAGGACTTAAGGTTGTAAGCGTTGCCCTCGGTTCGGTTACACTTCCCGAGGAAGATGCGGAACTCATCAAGCAGGCACAGCGTGCAGCTATGATGAAGGATCCCAACATGGCAGCAGCTACTCTCGTAGGAGCACAGGCAGATGCCATGAAGGCAGCAGCTTCCAATTCTTCAGGCGCTATGCAGGGATTCATGGGCATGGGTATGGCCATGAACGCAGGCGGCAATCAGGCAGCCAATTTATTTGCTATGGGTCAGCAGCCTCAGGCAGCACCTCAGTATCAGGCAGCTCCCGCACCTGCTCCGGCTCCCGCTTCCGCAGCAGTAGGCGGTATGGTGGAAGTTGCAGGTTGGACATGCTCATGCGGTGCTGTAAACCAGGGTAAGTTCTGCAGCAACTGCGGCGCAAAGAAACCCGCAGGCGCACCTTTATACAGATGCGACAAGTGCGGATGGACTCCCGAGGATCCTTCAAATCCTCCCAAGTTCTGTCCTGAATGCGGCGATCCTTTTGATGACAGCGATATTCAGCAGTAATTAAAACCTTGGGCCGGCTTTTATGGGCCGGCCCTTTTGGATAATAAGACCGGCATAAGCCGGATTGTAAGACTTGAAAAGTCTTTATAAAATAAGGAGTTTAATATGGCAGCTTTACAGGAATACAAATGCCCGTGCTGCGGCGGAGCCCTTGAATTCAATTCGGGTGTTCAGAAGATGAAATGTCCGTTCTGTGACTCCGAGTTTGAAATGGATGCCCTGCAGGCATATGATGAGACGCTTCAGAACGAAGGCACGGATGATTATACATGGGATACGACTCCGGGTTCCGAGTGGGATGCCGGGGAAGCGGAGTCAATGCGTTCTTACGTATGCAAGTCCTGCGGCGGTGAGATCATAGGTGATGCCAACACGGCGGCAACATCCTGTCCTTACTGCGGCAATCCCATTGTCATGATGGGACAGTTCTCGGGGACATTAAAGCCCGATTATGTCATTCCTTTCAAACTTGACAAGGAAGCGGCAAAAAAGAAATTCGCCGCACATTTAAAGGGCAAAAAACTTCTTCCGAAGGCATTTACCCAGGGCAATCATATAGACGAGATAAAAGGTATCTATGTGCCTTACTGGCTTTTCGATACGGACGTGGATGCCAACATAAGATATAAATGCACAAAGGATCAGGTTTGGGAAGACTCAAGATTCCGATATAAGAGGACCGATTTCTTCAGTGTAAGCCGAGCAGGCAATATAGGTTTTGACAAGGTTCCGGTGGACGGTTCTTCCAAGATGGACGATACTTTGATGGAATCGCTCGAACCTTATAACTTTAAAGATGCGGTTGCTTTCCAGACGGCATTCCTTGCAGGTTATGTGGCTGATAAATACGATGTCGATGCAGAAGCAAGCATCGGTCGTGCCAATGAAAGGGTTAAGCGTGCTACAGAAGACGCTTTCAGAAAGACCGTTCAGGGATACAACGGCGTCAACGTGGAAAATTCCGCGATCAGATTGTCAAACGGTGTTGCAAAGTATGCTCTCTATCCGGTCTGGTTACTCAATACGACATGGAACGGGCAGAAGTTTGTGTTTGCAATGAACGGACAGACAGGAAAATTTGTGGGCAACCTTCCTATGGACAAGGGACTTTACAAGCAGTACTTATTTAAGGCTGCGGGTATTGCCGCACTTGTCGCATTCGCGGTTGAAGCACTTGTTTACTTTATCATGTAAGGAGGCAGAAGATGAATTTATTATCGATCATGTATTTATACATAACCAATCTGGCTGCTTCCGCGACAGGCACAGTGCTTGCGTTTACCGCAAACACCGAATATGTTGATCCCGGATTTCAGCCTGTCAAAAAGATCATCATAGCTTTGGTGATAGGGCTCTTGGTCGGCCTTATATATGCGTTAAGTCTTAAAAGTCAGCTTACGAGCGTATATAAAAATGAGTCGGCCGCCGATTATACGAGAAACAACAGTTTCAAGCTGACCGACAAGAAGGACCTTTTCCTTTACTCAAAGACCGAGAGGACCGCAAAGCCTCAGAATGCACCTCCGGCACAACAGCCTGCACCGCCTTCCAACAATAAAAGGTAGGCGTGGATAAAAGTAAGAAAGGGGATATAATGGCCAAAAAGACATTTACATTCGATGCGGTTCCCGCAAATGTGGAAGAATTAAAAGCTATTCCCGAAGCATCGCTTACCGATAATTATGCAACGGTGGCTCTTACAATGCTCGTGCTTTTAAACTATGAGAACAGTGTAGATGAGACTCATAAGATGCTCGATTATTTAAAAGGACCCGAACCGCTTTCCGTATACGAAAAGCAGTTCTTAAAGGACAGGCTTAACGGGAAAGCCTATGTAGTGCGTTCTTTCTTTGAAGGAACCTCACCTTCCAACGATTATACGCCTTCAAAACCTTATAAGATCGAAGTGTTTGACAATCCTTATTCATTTCAGGATCAAGGATATGCACAGCTTTACATGCAGTCATCGGGCGCTGATTCGCCCCGTTTCATAAAGGTAAGGTTAAAGCCAAGCGAAGGCAAGTGGTATATGGTTGAGAACTTCGCATTAAGCGATATCAGGATACCGGTATCACAGGATAAATGGGCATAAGAAAAAGAACAAGGCGCCGGTTTTAAGCCGGCGCCGTTTCTGTGTTCGGACACGTATAATGATGATTCCCGACTGAGTCGGAATACTTACTTAAATCTTACATTCATGTAGGAGATGATCTCCTCGACACATCTTTCAAAACCTAATTTTGAACTGTTTAAGCACAGATCGTAGTTTCTTGCATCGGTCCATTCACGGCCCGTATGGAGCTTATAATATTCGGCCCTTTCTTTATCGATCTTTGCGATATATTTCTCGAGTTCTTTTTCACTCATGGAATGCTTTTTTGCCGCCTGCTCCATGAGGAATTCATGAGGCGCATGCACAAAAACACTCAATACATCATCTCTGTCCCTTAATATGTAATCGGCTGCGCGGCCGATGATTATACAGGATTCCTTGTCGGCAAGCTCTCTTATTATTTTTGCCTGATAGTTAAAAAGGTTCTCTTCGGATGTGAAGTTTGAATCGGACGGATCCAATACTTCTCCGCCGTAATTTTTCTTTTTAAGCTTATGGAATAAGCCTTTTGACTTTTCGTCGGCATTGGCAAACAACGATACGTTGATGCCGCTTTCTTCGGAAGCCTTTAAGATGAGGTCTTTGTTGTAATATTCAACCCCCAACTCCTTTGAAAGCATTTCACCGATCGTCTTTCCTCCGCTTCCGTACTGACGAGCAATGGTAATCACAAATTTCTTGTCCATGTTAACGCCCCCTATTCACCGAGATAAGCCTTTTTGATGGCTTCGTTGTTGAGAAGATCCGATGCTTTTCCTTCAAGCACGATCTTTCCGGTTTCAAGAACATAAGCCCTGTCTGCAATGGAAAGAGCTTTCTTTGCGTTCTGTTCAACAAGTAATACGGTCGTACCGCCTTTACTTACCTCTTTTATTATATCAAATATTTCGTTGACGAAAATAGGAGAGAGACCCATGGAAGGTTCATCCATAAGAAGGATCGAAGGATGGCTCATCAAGGCTCTGCCCATGGCAAGCATCTGCTGCTCACCGCCGGATAACGTACCCGCTATCTGATTCTTACGCTCCGCAAGTCTCGGGAAACGTTTATAGACGTTTTCAAGCGTGGCTTCTGTCTCTTTTTTGTCTTTTCTGGTGAATGCACCCATCTTAAGGTTCTGGAGTACCGTAAGCTCCTGGAATATCCTTCGTCCTTCGGGAACGTGTGCCATACCCATGGATACGATCTTGTGCCCGGGTATCTTTGTAAGGTCGTGGCCTTCGAAGGTTATATTGCCTTCGGAAGGAGTGATAAGACCGCTTACGGTATGGAGTATCGTGGTCTTACCTGCGCCGTTTGCACCGATAAGTGCGATAACTTCTCCCTTATTGACTTCAAAATCTATTCCTTTTATAGCTTCGATCACACCGTAATGTACGTGTAAGTTTTTTACTTCAAGCATTGCCATGGTCTTATTCTCCTAAATACGCGGTGATTACTTCGGGGTTGTTTAAAACCTCGGCTGTGTTTCCTTCAGCCAGTATACGGCCGAAGTTAAGTACCGTAAGGCGCTCGCAGATACCGGATACAAGTTTCATGTCATGCTCTATCAAAAGAATGGTCATATCGAATTCTTTTCTGATAAACGATATCGTATCCATGAGCTCTTTGGTCTCGTTGGGGTTCATGCCTGCAGCGGGCTCATCAAGGAGCAGAAGCTTGGGATTGGTGGCCAGAGCTCTTGCGATCTCAAGTTTTCGCTGCTTGCCGTACGGAAGCTGCGAAGCTTTAAGCTTTGCAGAACTATCAAGATCAAAAACCTTTAAAAGCGAATATGCTTTTTCATCCATTTCCTTTTCGACCCTGTAATATTTGGGAAGTCTGAAAACAGATGCTATCGTTGAATATTCATAGAGGTTGTGAAGACCGACCTTTACGTTATCGAGTACCGAAAGATCCTTAAAAAGTCTTATATTCTGGAAGGTTCTTGCGATACCTGCCTTGTTGATCTCTATCGTGCTCTTGCCGGTGATGTCTTTACCGTCAAGCTTTATGATACCTTCATCGGGTTTGTAAACTCCGGTAAGCAGATTAAACGCCGTGGTCTTGCCTGCGCCGTTTGGACCGATAAGACCGTAGAGTTCGCCTTTATCGATGGTAACGTTAAAATCGTCGACGGCTCTTAAGCCGCCAAAGGAGATGGATAAGTTGTTGACTTCAAGTACATGATTGTTATCTTTCATCACTTGCACCTCCTTCTTTTTCCGTTACGGTCACTTTCTTTTTCTTCCAAAACATCAGTTTGTCAAGAAGCCTGTCTCTGAATGCCTGCGCTTTGGGAGCCCAGTTAAATAACATCATTGCGATGAGCACTATGGCATATATGAGCATACGGTAGTTTGAAAGGCCTCTTAAAAGTTCGGGAAGCAGTGTAAGTATCACTGCGGAAATAATGGAACCTCTTATATTTCCTATACCGCCGAGTACCACGAATACCAGTATCATGATGGACATGTTGTATCCGAAGTTTTTGGGTGTGGCCATAAGCGAACTTAAGTTGTGGGAGTAGAGCACTCCGGCAACGCCTGCCAATGCTGCTGAAAGCGCAAAGGCGAGGAGTTTGTATTTTGTGATATTGATACCTACGGACTCTGCGGCGATAACGTTATCACGGATAGACATGATAGCACGTCCGTCACGGCTCTTTATAAGATTTAATACTATAAAGAGAGTGATAAGGATAAGGATCACACCGATGGTAAATGTGGAATTTTTGGGAGTACCCGTTATACCCTGAGCACCGTTTATTATAACGTCACCTTCAGGCTCAAGATTTAAGGCTACGGCATCCTTCATCGAGAAGTGGAGTCCCTTTGAATCTTTTCCTATATAGAGAACGTTTATCACGTTTTTGATGATCTCGCCGAAAGCAAGCGTAACTATCGCAAGATAATCGCCCTTTAAGCGAAGAACGGGCATGCCGATCAAAAATCCTATGAGACCTGCGGCTATAAAGCCTATGACGATCGCAAGTGTAAATCGGATCCAGGTCACGGTTATAACGTTCATGGTGATCTTTGAAAAGAACGCCGATGTAAATGCTCCAACGCACATAAAGCCTGCGTGGCCAAGGCTCAATTCGCCGAGTATTCCGACTGTTAAGTTAAGAGATACGGCTAAGATCACGTAAGCGCATAAGGGTACCAAAAGTCCCTGCATAAGGCTTGAAATAAGGCCTGCCTTTATGAGTATCTCCATTACCGCATAAGCAACGACCACGATACCGTAGGTTATGAGGTTGTCTTTGTTCTTACTTACAAATGTTTTCATCCGACACCTCCTTAAACCTTTTCCTGTATCTTCTTACCGAGTATTCCCGTGGGCTTGACCAGAAGAACGATGATAAGCACTAAGAACACAATGGCATCCGATAACTGCGATGATATGTATGCTTTAGAGAATATTTCTATAATGCCTAAGATAATGCCGCCTATAAAAGCTCCGGGAATGGAACCGATGCCACCGAATACCGCAGCCACGAAAGCTTTGATACCGGGCATAGAACCCGTATAAGGAGTAAGAGCGGGATAAGCCGAGCAAAGAAGCATACCGGCAACTGCAGCAAGTGCCGAGCCGATGGCAAACGTAAGAGATATCGTACCGTTTACGTTTATTCCCATAAGCTGTGCCGCGCCCTTATCTTCCGATACCGCAAGCATTGCCTGACCGGCCTTTGTCTTGTTAACAAAAAGCGTAAGGACGATCATTATGACTATACAGCATGATATTGTGACTATGGTCTCGCCCGTGATCGTAAGACCGCCGTCTGCAAGCTTTAAGGGAGCCATGCTTACAACCGATGAAAACGATTTTGTGTTGGCGCCGAAGATCAAAAGAGCCACATTCTGTAAAAGGTAACTTACACCGATCGCGGTGATGAGGACCGCGAGCGATGAAGAGGCCTGTCTTAAGGGTCTGTATGCAACAGCCTCTATCGTGATACCGAGTACCGTACAAAGTATTATCGATACAAGCATTCCGAGCCACGTGGGAAGACTTAAGGTACTTACTATCGTAAATACCGCATAGCTTCCGAACATTATTACATCGCCGTGGGCAAAGTTGAGCATTTTGGCAATTCCGTAGACCATCGTATAGCCCAAAGCGATTATGGCGTATACGGAGCCTAAGCTTATGCCGTTGATGAGATAAGAAATAAAACTCATAAGGGATTCCTTCTTTTACTGATTATCATATAAAACAACTTAGATATTATAGCATATAAAATCCGATCATGGGGCATATCTTGTTTAAAACAAAACGGGGACGCGTATTTCGCGTCCCCGAAATATATGCGGAAGATTAATCCTGGATAAGAGCGTAATTGCCGTCCTTGATCTCCATAGCCTTGGGAGCCTTGTTGACTGCACCGTCAGCGGTCCATGTCATTGCGGCACCGGTAAGACCGTCAACCGAAAGCTGGGTCATAGCACCCTTAAGTGCATCACCGAGTTCGGAAACGCTCATCGAAGGCTTTGCGCCTGATTTTTCGATAGCAGCCTTGATGATGTATACGGCATCGTAAGCATCTGCTGCAAACTGGTTCGGGGTATCGCCGTATGCTGCCTGATAATCCGCAACAAACTTCTGGGTCTTTTCGTCTTTTGCATCTGCTGCGAAAGGAGTAAGAAGCATAACGCCTTCGGCAAGAGATGTATCGAAGTTCTCAACGCCAAGTATACCGTCAAGACCGTCGCATCCGAAGAACTTGAAGTTATAACCTGCGGAAGCGGCCTGTGTAAGTATGAGAGAAGCTTCTGTGTAGTAAATGGGAAGGAACACAAGCTCTGCACCGTTGTCGGCTGCCTTCTGAAGCTGTACGGAGAAGTCTGTCTTTGAATCGGCCGTGAAAGCTTCTGCGGATACGATATCGAAAGGCTGATTTGCTGCTTCCTGAGCGAACTTTGTGTAAATACCCGAAGAGTACACATCGGAACTGTCATAGATAACTGCTACCTTGCTTGCAACATTGTTCTGGCCGATGTAAGCTGCGGCACCGATACCCTGGTTGGGGTCTGTAAAGCAAACCTGGAATACGTTATCGTTTGCGATACAGTCAACCGATGAACCCGAAGGTGTGATCTGGAACATGTTGTCGTTAACGGATTCAGCGGCAACGGCAACACAGCATCCGGAAGTGGTGGGGCCCACAAGAATGTTCATACCCCAGTCCTTTAATGCGTTGTATGCGTTGACTGACTTTTCGTTGTCAAGCTCATCGTCCTGGAAATTGTACTCGATCTGTACGCCGTTGATACCGCCTGCAGCGTTGATCTCTTTAATAGCGAGATCGGCACCGTTCTTAACTGCGGTTCCGTAAATTGCAGCACCGCCCGTGGTGGGTCCGATACCGCCGATCTTAAATGTGTTTGCTCCGGCTGCCGCGCCGCAGCCGGTAAAGGATGCAACTACCATGGCGAGCGAAAGAGCAAGCGCTGTTAACTTTGTAAACTTTTTCATCATATTTCCTCCTGTAAATCTTTTATAGTTTGAAATATTAAGTCTGCAGGCCTTTATTGTCAATGCAAATACTTACCACTTTAATTCGATAAAGTTTTAAGTTTCTTGGCATATTGCACAAAAATTCGCGGACATATGTACGCATAGCACGGACACATACCGTATTCGGCTGTTTCAAACATTAAGTTTGACCAATCAAAGCCTTTTCTTTATAATCAAGTCAGTAATATTCGGAGGTACATATGGATAAGGATAACGGCAGGGTGTTTGCCCTTTTGATCGATGCGGATAACGTATCGCCCAAGTATTTGAGCGCTATTATAGAAGAAATGACCACAAAGTACGGCAGCCTTTCATACAGAAGGATCTACGGAGATTTTACCGAGACCCGTAAGAAAGCGTGGAAAGAGGTGTTAAGGGACAATTCCCTGACTCCGGTCCAGCAGTATGAAAATACCGTCGGCAAGAATTCATCGGATTCCGCTCTCATAATAGATGCAATGGATATCCTGTATACGGGAAAGGTCGACGGATTTTGCATAGTATCGAGCGACGGAGATTTTACCCGTCTTGCAAGCCGACTTCGCGAATCACAGATGTATGTGGTCGTGATGGGCGAGGAGAAGACGCCGAGATCCATAAGAATGGCATGCGATAAGTTCATAACGCTTGAGAACCTTATAGAGAGCGACGACGATGAGCCCAAGAAAGGTTCTTCAGGTAAAAAGGATTCAAGAAAACGCCAGCAGGTACTTGACCGTAAGTTTGTGATAAGTCTCATGACCGATATCATCAACGACAATGACAATAACGGCCGTGCCACGCACTTAGGCGAGCTGGGCAGCAAGATCGATGCAAGATATCCCGACTTTGATACGCGAGATTACGGATACAGCACACTTTCAAAGATGGTCGAGGAGACCGAAGGTTTTGAACTTTCCAAAAAGGGAACGGCCTATTACGTTGCACTCGCCACTACCCACAGGAAGGGCGATGTATATGCATTTGCAAGGGATATCATACTTAAGAACGGCGCAAACGGTATGAACATAAGTGAGTTGAGCAACCGTATCCATGCCAATTATCCGGCATTCTCACCCAAGGCTTACGGATATTCCCAGTTTCATAAGTTTGTAAGTTCCATACCCGGAGCTCATTTATATTCTGAAGAAAACGGAAAACGTGTTGTTATCGAGGAGTAGAAGAAAATGTCTCTTACGGTTAAGATCGTTATCTTAATACTTTATGCGGTATGTATTCTTTTTTGTACTCCGATGTACACAAAAAAGAAATACGATCATTCCGCAAGAACGAACAAGCTCATATGGAAGGGCATCACGATATCGATACCCACACTTACGCTCATTGTAACGTCTTTGGTACATGCGATAAAAGGTACGGCGACCCCTTTTCTTATCATAATGACGTTCGGGATGATCCTTTGTGCATTCGCAGACATTATATTGGAGATAAAGTTTTTAAGAGGCGGCGTTCTTTTCCTTTTGGGACATCTTGTGTATGTGATGGGAATGTTAAATTATCTTAAGAAGATAACATCGGTCACGATAATAGTGTATCTTTTGCTTGCCGTACTCGGTACGATAATGACTGTCGATTCTTTGGGCAAAAAATACAGATACCCTCTTATTGCATATAATATAGTAATAAGCGGAACGTTTGCCATGGGTGTTACGCTTATAACAACAAACAGCATAAATAATATCCTTCCCGGAATGGGGGTATGTTTTCTGGTTATTTCCGACTGGCTTCTTGCGAGAAACAAGATAGCCGGAAGTAATTTTATCCGTTCCCTTATTTCGCTCTTATTTTATTTCGGCGGTCAGGTTCTGGTATCGTCTCTTGTGTTTTTTATATAAAAGCATCCCGTATATACGCCATAAATATAGTCAAATTTCTTGTTGCGTAAGATAAAAACCCGTGCTACAATTCTTTGGACAACGGACAAGTGTACGCGTGCAAAACACACGGAAAGGAGACTGTATGGTGGAGACAGAATATTATGTGGTCAAGAAAAAAGCTTTGCCTGAAGTCTTGCTCAATGTGGTAGAGGCAAAGCGTCTTCTGGAGACCAGAAAAGCCGCAACCATTCAGGATGCGGTGGATGCTGTGGGGATAAGCCGTTCTTCATTTTATAAATACAAGGATGACATCACACAGTTTCATGACAATTCCCAGGGCACGACAATTACGATCACGTTTCAAATGGATGACGAACCGGGGCTTCTTTCGGATGTTCTTAAGATCATAGCCGAGCACGGTGCCAACATCCTTACTATCCATCAGTCGATCCCGATCAACGGGACGGCTTCTTTGTCGTTGAGTATCCAGATACTTGAGACCACTCAGGATGTCGATCTTATGGTCCGCATGATGGAAAAGCAGCGCGGCGTTCACGACGTACAGCTTATCGCAAAAGAATAAGCCGGGTCCGTTACCATATTTTAAGGAGAGAGAAATGATAGAAGCAGCAGTGTTCGGCTACGGAACGGTCGGTTCCGGTACCGTAGAAGTTATTATGGACAATAATGACGTTATATCGAAGCGCATCGGCGATAAGATCAACGTTAAGGCAATCCTGGATCTTCGTGATTTTCCCGGAGATAAGTACGAATCCAGAGTGGTTCACGATGTAAATGTAATAATAGACGATCCCGAAATATCGATCATATGCGAGACCATGGGCGGCGTCGGTGCGGCATACAAATTTACAAAGATGGCACTTGAAGCAGGCAAAAGCGTATGTACTTCCAATAAGGAGCTTGTGGCGCTTCACGGCCCCGAACTCATCGAGCTTGCAAAAGAACACAACTGCAGTTATAAATTCGAAGCAAGCGTCGGCGGCGGCATCCCGATCATAAGGCCTTTAGAGAATGCACTCACGGCCGATGTGATCCTTTCGGTATGCGGTATAGTAAACGGTACCACGAACTATATGCTCACCAAAATGGAAAAAGAGGGTGCGGAGTTTGACGATGTATTAAAAGAAGCTCAGGCAAACGGTTATGCCGAGGCCGATCCCACTGCGGACATCGAGGGACATGATGCGAGAAGAAAGATCGCGATCCTTGCTTCTTTAGTATTCGGGAAGACGATTGAGTCCGAAGATATCCCGACGGAAGGCATTACAAAGATTTCCGCGAGAGATATGAAATATGCAAAGCAGCTTTCAAGAAAGATAAAGCTTTTGGCCAGATATGAAAGCTCAAATAACAAACGTTATGCAATGGTAGCTCCGTTCCTTCTTACAAATGAAGATCCGCTTTATAATGTTGATGATGTGTTCAATGCCATAAAGGTCACCGGCAATATGCTAGGAGAGGCCATGTTCTACGGACGCGGCGCAGGAAAGCTTGCCACCGCAAGCGCTGTCGTGGGCGATGTGGTGGAATGTGCGAAGAACCTTGGAAAACATATACCCTGCGACTGGTCTTCGGAAGTCGTAACACTTACCGATATGGAAAACTCAGAGCGTAAGTTCTTTGTGCGTGTCGGTGCGGAAACAGCTTCCGAGGCAAAAGAACTTTTCCCCGTGGAGGAAGAGGTCAAAGTCGGATTTTACGATGAGTTTTCTTTTGTCACAAAGGTTATGACCGAAAAAGCATTTAAGGAAGCAAAAGAAAAGATGGGTGCGGGTCTGATCAACTATATCCGCATGGAGTAAAAAAGAAATATCAAAAGTATTAAACAGACAGGTGGTTAAATAAATGAGTAAAGTTGTGAAATTCGGCGGAAGTTCTCTTGCCAGCGCCGAGCAGTTTAAAAAGGTCGGAGACATCATAAAGGCAGACCGAGAAAGAAGATATGTGGTGCCTTCGGCTCCGGGAAAGAGATTTTCGAAGGATACAAAAGTAACGGATATGTTATATTCCTGTTACGCTACCGCTACCGGAAAGAACGGTCCCGAAAAGATGGTAGGCGAGCTTAACGATATAAAGGCCAGATATACCGAGATCATCACAGGCCTTAAACTCAAGCTTTCCCTTGATGAAGAGTTTACAAAGATCGCAGAGGATTTCCTTAATAAGGCAGGCCGCGATTATGCCGCATCACGAGGCGAATACTTAAACGGTAAGGTAATGGCCGCATTTTTGGGCTGGGACTTCATTGATTCAGCCGAAGTCATAAAGTTTAAGGAAAACGGTGAATTTGATTCGGAGAAGACCAACGAGATCCTTTCAAAACGATTAAAGGAATCCGTGCATGCGGTCATTCCCGGATTTTACGGTTCACTTCCCGACGGTACGATAAAGACATTTTCAAGAGGCGGTTCCGATATAACCGGTTCGATCGTCGCAAGAGCCTGCAAGGCAGATGTATACGAAAACTGGACTGATGTTTCGGGTTTTCTGATTGCGGATCCGAGGATCATCGATAAACCCGAAGTCATAGAGACGATCACATATAAAGAACTTCGCGAGCTTTCATACATGGGAGCCGGCGTTCTTCATGAAGATTCGATATTCCCGGTAAGGAGCGAGGGCATTCCGATCAACATAAGAAATACCAATTCCCCCGAAGACGGCGGTACATGGATCGTGGAATCCACCTGTCAGAAGTCGAAATATACCATTACCGGTATTGCGGGAAAGAAGGGCTTCTGCGCGATCAATATTGAAAAAGACATGATGAACTCCGAGATCGGTTTCGGTCGTAAAGTCCTTCAGGCATTTGAAGACAACGGAATATCGTTCGAGCATATGCCTTCGGGAATCGATACAATGACGATCTTTGTGCATCAGGATGAGTTCATGAATAAGGAGCAGCAGGTCGTTGCTGCGATCCACAGGCTTGCCGATCCCGATACCATAGATATTGAGGCGGATCTTGCGCTCATAGCGGTCGTAGGCCGCGGCATGAAATCCACGCGTGGTACCGCAGGCCGTATCTTCTCTGCTCTTGCGCATGCCAATGTAAACGTCAAGATGATCGATCAGGGTTCAAGCGAGTTGAACATCATCATCGGTGTTGCAAATGAAGATTTTGAAACAGCCATCAAGGCAATATACAATATATTTGTAATTGCAAGACTTTAATATTTTGGGCTACATTATATAGCCGGTCGGATTATCCGACCGGCTTTTTGCTTTATAGGAAATTTCTTCGAAATTTCCTATAAAGCAAAAAATGCTCCGCAGGGTGCGCACAAGCGCGAAATGTAGCAATTGCTTACGCAACCGCGCTTGGCGCGAGCGTATCGCAACCGATACGCTTTTTTAATATAGCAAAAAACACAACTTATAGTAGCAATAGCGCGTATTATGATGTAAAATATACTATGTATGGGGTTGTTTAGGTTAAGTTAGGAAAGTTATGGAAGAGAATAAATATATAAAATACATAAACAATGATCCGGACGATGAAGCCAGAAAAAAGGCAAGAAGGCACAGACGTACTGTTGCGAGATTATGGGCATTTATCGCGGTGTTTGCCGTGATCGGTTTTGCGGGTTTCGGAGCGTTTATGCTCATAAACGCGTATAATTCGGGAAAGATCGATCTAAAACTTCCAAACGACGGCGGCAAAACAAGCACCGTTTCGGTAGATGACAATACGAATGTACAGAATACCTTGGATGATCTTATCGGAGAGGAAGAGGATGTGGTAGTGGTAACGCCCACCAATCCGGAGCCGGAACCGACGCCCGAAGATCTTTTTGATGAAAAACTTGCCGAAATGATCGCGTCAATGCCGCTCGAAGAAAAAGTCATGGGACTGTTTATAGTCAGTCCCGAGCAGATAACGGGCGTCGAAACTGTCGTGCAGGCGGGAGACGGTACAAAAGAAGCTTTGGCTAAGTATCCCGTCGGAGGTATCGTGTACGGTGATAAAAATATTACCGATGAAGAAAAGTTCTCCCAAATGCTCAAAAGCACCCGCGAATATTCCAAATATCCGATATTTCTGATCCTTTCGGATAAAGACGGAAATAAGGAACTGGCTTCAAAACTGGGCAGCGACATATACTTTGATCAGGGCGCGATCGGAGAATCAAAGGACCCTTATACAGCATACACAAAGGGCCTTGATAACGCGAGGACGCTAAAAAATTGCGGACTTGACTTTGCGATCGCTCCCGTGGCCGATGTGCTCGGAAACGACGAAAGCCTTGCCGAAACATATTATATGAAGGATCGAAGTTTCGGAACGGATCCGTCGCTCGTATCGAGAATGGTCCTTGAAAGTGTCAACGCTTATAAGGAAAACGGGATCACTCCGGCACTTTGCTATTTTCCGGGACAGGGTACGCTTACGCAAAGCCCCACGGACTATGTTACAACGACTCTTATCACTCCCGAAGAAGTGAAAGCATATTATTACGATACATATAAGACCGCGATCGATAACGGTGCCGGGGCAATAGTGGTAAGCCACGAATATGCGGACAACTTAACGACCGACAATATGCCGTGTTCTTTATCCAAAGACATATATACGGGGATGCTTCGCGAACAGTTTGCTTTTTACGATACGGTCCTTATAACCGATCGCCTCGATGCAACGGTGATAAGCGAATACTACACATCTTCGGAAGCCTGCGTCAAAGCCATAAAGGCGGGCGCCGACATGGTCATGTGCCCGGAAGATTTCGAAGAGGGATATACCGCAGTGATCGAGGCGGTAAGATCAAACGTGATATCCGAAGAGCGTATCAACGATTCACTTAAGAGAGTATATAAGATCAAATATACGGATATGCTGAAAGAGTTCTCATCTGCTGAGTTGTCAGCCGGAGATTGAGTACAGGAAAGGATGGCCGATGGATAAGGTTGATAAGAAATTATTACAGCTCAAATATTCAAGGATCACGACCAATATAATCATGGTCATATGCTGGGGTATTTCCGTAGGCCTTACGATCGCGTGCCTTAAGGGTACGCTTCAAAATCCCGTTGTCACTCTTGCAGCCTGGCTTATAGTGAGCATGACGATAAATCTCTGTACGGGTTTTTATACGGCAGTATCCGGTATTGAATACCAGGAAGCCGCCACAAAGATCGCAGAGGAAAAAGAACGCGATAACCTGGACAACATGGAGATAATAGAGGCACTGTGCATTAATTTCAATGCCGTATATTATGTGGATTTCCTAAAAGACGAGATAAGATTTCTGCAGATCGGAAACCGTATCCGGCAATACATGGGTGCGGAATACAGTGAAAAGCATGCTTACGAATGGTATGTAAGGGCTTATGCAAGGAAGCTTGTATATGAAGAATACCGAGAAGAATTTATCCGTGAGTTAAGCCCCGAGAACCTGCGAGAGAAGTTAAAGGACAGGGATTATTATACTTACAATTACGAAGGCGATAAGGACGGTCAGAGAAATGTTTTCCGGATGCGTGCCGCCAAGATAAACGGTTCGGAAAATCATCTTGTTCTCGGCTTTGCTGATGTAGATGAGGAAGTAAGGGCGGATCTTGAGAAGTCGGAACTCACAAAAGCTGCTCTTATGCAGGCACAGGAAGCCAATTCCACAAAGGATATCATTTTGGACAATATCGCTTCCGAAATAATCGAGCCGGTCAATTCGATAGTTGAAATCGCAAGGATGCTTTCGGCCAACGAAGCCAATCCGCCTTCCGTAAGATCGAGCGGAAATCATATCCTTCTTGAGACCGAAAATGTCGGCATCATCTTAACCGATATCATGGAGATGAACCGTATCCGGAACAGACAGTTCTTCTTAAAGGCCGATAAGACCGACTTAAACGCGCTTTTGGACGTGGTCGAGAATTCGGTAAAAGAACGCGCAAAAGAAAAGAAGATAAATGTTACGCTTAACAGGGAGATCGTGCATACCGTGGTCATGTGCGATAAAAAGCGTATGGACTCTATCCTTCAGCATATATACAACAATGCGATCGATTTTTCGTATGTGGGAGGAGAGATCACTTCTTCGATCACGGAAATTCAGGTCTTGAATCATAAGGCATATTACGATATTGTTATCGGGGATAACGGCGCGGGGATCGACGAGTCGGTCATCGATTCACTGTTTGAACCCGATTCGTTTGACAGAGTCTGCTCGGACAAGACGTCTAACAGGGTGATCGGACTTTCGGTCACAAAGTCTGTTATAGAGCTTATGGGCGGCAAATTTGAGATAACCAGCAAGAAACACGAAGGAACAAGAATAACCGTACATCTTTGCTATGAAATTGCGGAGTGACAATGGCTGTTAAATCACTTAAAAGAAGTTTTCCCATAGTGAAAGACGATGAGCGTTCTTTTTACGGCGGCACTCAGGAGTGGAGCCTTAAAAAGTATGTCAGAGGTTACGGGTGCGGTACGGTTGCATGTGCAAACGTGCTTAAACATACGGTCGACAGGAAAGGCCCTGAGGTATCAAAGGGCGATTATATCGATTATACAAAGCATTTAAGACATTTTTATCTTCCGATAATACCGAAATTCGGCATGAACGGTCTTTTTATGGCGCTGGGCATGAATGCGTATTTTCTTAAAAAGAGGCTTCCGTTCCGTGCGAGATGGGGCTGCCTTTCCAAAAACATCTTTAAGCATATAGAAGAAATGCTCGATGCCGATATACCGGTAGTGCTTTCGGCCGGACCGAACTGGCCGAATCTGTTTGGCAAACACAGGCTTAACATGTACGAGTACTTGGGCGGAAAGTATGTTGTGACCGCTTCGATGAGAGCCCATTATGTAACCGTTACCGCTATGGACGACGAGTATATGACAATTTCTTCCTGGGGGAAGAAGTTTTATATAAAGCGAGATGAATTTATGGAATATGCCAAAAAATACAGCAATTTCCTGTTCAGCTCAATACTTGTGATAAAGGCTGGAAAGTAAAATGTACGTTTTTAACATGATTTCCTTATTGGGCGGTCTGGCAATGTTCCTTTACGGAATGAGGACCATGAGCGCAAGCTTAAAGGAAGGCTCTTCGGGAGCATTAAAGGTTGCAATGGAACGGGTTACCAACAATCCGGTAAAAGCATTCTTTCTGGGGCTTGCGGTAACAGCGATCATTCAGTCATCGACGGCTACGATCGTTATTACGTCGGGCCTTGTGGCTGCGGGAGTTATATCGCTTCATCAGTCACTCGGTATCATTATCGGTGCCAATGTCGGTACGACCGTAACAGGCCAGATAATAAGATTATTGGATGTCAATTCGGACGGCGTGGCATGGCTTGAGGTATTCAAACCTTCGACACTTGCACCTGTCGCTCTTATCATAGGTATTATTCTTATAATGTTCTGTAAGTTCAAGAATCACGAGAATATCGGTACCATCGCGATCGGGTTCGGTGTTCTTTTCTCGGGACTTTTAAATATGACGGCAGCCGTATCCGTTTTTTCGGAAAACGGTATGCTCAGTTCGTTATTTACCAATTTGGGAAACAACAGGATACTCGGATATCTGATCGGTGCAGGTGTTGCATTTGTGCTTCAAAGTTCATCTGCGACGATAGGTATCTTACAGGCATTTTCTTTGTCGGGCGGCCTTACGTTTAAAGCCGTGTATGTGGTGATCGTAGGCGTATACTTAGGCGACTGCGTTACAACCGCGATAGTATGTTCAATAGGTGCAAAGCCCGATTCGAAGAGAGTCGGCATTGTAAATATACTGTACAACTTAAGCAAGACTTTAGTGGTGCTTGTGGTCGTGGGAATACTTCACGGCTTCGGAGTTTTAGACGGTTTATGGGACAAAACGATCACTTCGGGCGGCATAGCCGATACCAATACCGCTTTCAATCTTGGCTGTGCGATCCTTTTAATGCCTTTAGTGGGTATATTTGAGAATATGTCCAGAAAGATAGTACACGATGAAGAGGTAAAGCCTTCAAAGTATTCGGAACTTATCGACGGACTTAACCCGGTATTCTTCAGTACCCCGGCGCTTGCATTCAGAAGTTGTTACAATGCGTTAAATACCATGCTCGATCTTTCCATTCAGGGTATCAACAAAGCTATCGATCTCTTTACGGGATACGATACCGGGGTCATCGATGAGATAAATGAAGAGGAAGATAATATCGATATGCTTACGGACGGAGTGGACACTTATCTTGTAAAGCTTTCTTCGCATGTAAGCTCAGAACTCCACACAAGCATATTGGATCATTATCATAAGGTTGTTACCGAGTTTGAACGTCTCGGAGACAGGGCTGTATATATAGCCGAGAATGCGACAGCCCTTCAAAAGGAAGGATTAAAGTTTTCGGAGGAAGCTCTGAATGAGCTTGGCGTTGTGAGGGAACTAATGAATGAAATGCTTGCGCTTTCGAAGCAGTCTTTCGTGAGCCGTGATGTTGATGCTGCCAGAAAGATAGAGCCGATGGAAGAAGTGATGTCTTCGATGCTGAATACTCTTCACGACAATCATCTCGACAGACTTCACGAAGGCAAATGTACGATCCACGGCGGTGTTATTTTCTTAGACCTCATTTCAAACCTTGAGAGGATCGCGGATATCTGTTCAAATATCGGCGTTGCGACGATTACAAGAGCGAACCCCGGTATCGGTAATGTTGCGCATTCATATATCACATCGCTTCATGAAGGCGTGGATGAGCAATACAATGAAGTTTATACATCCGTTCACGATAAATATTTTGCAAAACTTGAAGAAGTTGAAAAGGGAGAAAAAGCATAAATGAGGACTCTTCTGGTGGCGCTTGCCGCATTGCCCGCATTGGTACTTATATTCTTTGTATATAAGCAGGACAAGAAAGAAAAAGAACCCAAAGGTTTGTTGTTTAAGCTTGTTATGTTCGGCTTTATATCGATAATACCTGCGATCATAATCGAACTTTTATTCAGTGCGATACTTTATTTTATCGTGCCGCCGGACAGTATTGCCTTTGCTTTTATCGAATGCTTTGTGATCGTGGCCGGAGCGGAAGAGGGCAGCAAGTTTTTGATGCTTAAGCTGGGCTCATGGAAGAACAGAGAATTTAATTATTCCTTTGACGGGATAGTATATGCGGTCTGTACGGGACTTGGCTTTGCTATCTTAGAGAATATCCTGTATGTGCTTCAATCGGGAGTAGGGCTTGCGATAACCAGAGCCTTCACGGCTATTATGGCGCACGCGGTCTTCGGCGTTGTAATGGGTGTGTTCTACGGAAGGGCCAGACAGTTTGAGTCGCTCGGAAATAAAAAGATGATGAACAAAAATCTTGCGCGTGGTCTTATTTATTCGATGCTTCTGCACGGTCTTTACGACTTTTTGTTAAGCATTGAATCGGTCATAGCGCTTATAGTTTTTGTGGTTCTTCTTATCGGTATATATGTGCTCATGTTTGTGGTGGTGATAAATGCTTCCAAGCACGATGTCCCGGCAGTTCCCATGTATTATGCGGGGAACGGCCCCATAATGCCGCCGCAGGGTCCACAGTTTAACTATACGCCGCAGTATCAGGCACCGCAGTATAATCAGCCCGTGCAGCCTCAGTATCAAGCCCCGCAGCATGCTCAGCCGGCGCAGCAGTTTCCGCAACAGCAGCAGTTTCCGCCAAGGCAAAATGTAAATCCGTATTCGAATACCACTGCAAATGTCATAAACAATACTCAGAGCCAAAGTTATGGTTCAGACCGGAATTAAGTATTTGGATAATTCGTTTAGAACATGCTTCTTGTTTGCACTCCACATGGGTGCAACAAGAAGTTTTTTGTCGCCGTCGCCAGTAAGGCGATGGATGATCATATCTTTGGGAAGCAGTGAGAGTGCCTTGCGTACGATGTCAATATATTCCTGCTCGGACAATGTTTTAAATTTCCCGGCAATATAATCTTTTTCAAGATCGGTTCCCTTAAGTACATGGAGAAGCTGAAGCTTTATGCCGTCGGAACCCGATCTTCCCACATGATCGACCGTCTTTAGCATATCGTCTTTCGATTCACCGGGAAGACCTAAAATAACGTGCGTTATCACTTTTGCGCCGATCTTTTTAAGATCCGAAACGGCTTTATCATATATGGGGAGGTCATAGCCCCGCCTTATGTATTCGGCAGTCTTTTTGTGTATCGTCTGAAGCCCGAGCTCCACCCACACAGGCTTTATATGATTTAGCTCATTAAGAAGATCCAAAACATCATCCGGCAGGCAATCGGGCCTTGTGGCTATGGAAATCGCGCAGACATCGGGATGATCCATTGCTTCGTAAAATTTCTCTTTTAATGTTTCATAGGGTGCATATGTGTTTGTAAAAGCCTGAAAATAGGCTATATATTTGTGGGGGCTGTCTTTGGGAAGCTTTTTTTCCACCAAGGCCTTCCCTTTTTCTATCTGCTTGGTAACGGACAGATCCCTGTTTTGGGCAAATTCTCCGGAACCTCCGGCAGAGCAGAATATGCAGCCTCTTGTATCGATCTTTCCGTCTCTTACGGGGCAGGTAAAACCTGCGTCGATCGCAATCTTATAGACCTTGACACCAAAGGTATCTTTAAGGTATTTATTAAGGGAGTGATAAGTGATCTTTTCCATGGGATAATATTACCATATTTGATCTTTTCGGAGAAGAAAACGGATCAAAAAGCAATAAAAATTATATCCTGATTTAATTAAGGAGCTATGATTATGAGAGAGACAGTTACACTTGGCATGACGGGGATCACCGTCAACAAAAACGGTTTCGGTGCTTTGCCCATTCAGCGCATTTCGGATGAAGATGCGGTTTTTCTTTTACGAAAAGCTTACAATGCGGGCATCACTTATTTTGATACGGCGAGAGCATATTCGGACAGTGAGCATAAATGCGGGCTTGCATTTGAAGGAATAAGAGACAGGGTCTATATTGCCACAAAGTCGGGTGCAAAAACCGGTGAGGCAATGCGAAAGGATCTTCTTACAAGCCTTGAGATGCTTAAGACCGATTATATAGATGTATATCAGTTTCATAATCCTCCTTTTGTGCCAAAGCCCGGCGGAGATGACGGACTTTACGATGCGGCGCTTGAAGCCAAAAAGGAAGGAAAGATCAAACATATAGCCATTACAAATCATAGGCTCGCTGTAGCCAAAGAAGCGATAGAAAGCGGTCTTTACGAATTGCTTCAGTTTCCGTTCTGCTATCTTGCGACCGAAAAAGATATAGAGATCGTTAAGATGTGCGAAGAAAAGAATATGGGCTTTGTGGCAATGAAATCTTTATCGGGCGGTCTTATCACCAATTCTAAGGCTGCATATGCATTTTCTTCTTTATATAAAAATGTTCTTCCTATCTGGGGAGTGCAAAGAGAAAAAGAACTCGATGAGTTTATTTCATATATTGATGATCCGCCGAAGATGGACGCGGAGATCGAAGCTGTCATAAAGCACGATCTTGACGAACTTGCGGGTGATTTCTGCAGAGGCTGCGGTTATTGCATGCCGTGTCCCGTCGGGATCGAGATAAACAATGCCGCAAGGATGTCATTACTGCTTCGCCGTTCACCTTCAAAAGGGCATCTTTCAGAGGCCGGCCGGGCTATGATGAAGAAGATCGAAGATTGTCTGCACTGCGGGCATTGCAAGAGCATGTGTCCTTACGGACTTGATACACCCACACTTCTTGAAAAAAATTACGAAGATTATAAAAGAGTATTGGTCGGAGAGATATCCGTGGGCTGATCGTAAAACAAAACCTCCATTCGGGAACGACCCGAATGGAGGTTTATGATATCTTAAGCGTTATTCCGTAAATTTACCCGTTAAGATCGCATTGTCTATCCACATTTTAAGAGCGCTTACGGAAAGCGAGATCGAATCAAGTTCTTCTTTTATCTTGTTGAAATCTTCCTGTTCGTCTTTTGTAATGGCTCCGTCGACGGTTATCTCTATAAGACGGTTCTTTTCTTTTTCCATATTGTTAAGAGAAGCAAGCATCTCAAGCGTGATCTGGGAAAGATCCTTAAGCTTTACTTCGGGCACGTATTTCCGGCCGATCGGGCACTCATGCGAACAGTAATAATTACAAAGTTCCGGGTCTTTATAGCATTCGGACATTGTGATTATCTCTTCGGGACGGGCTTCCAGAATGCCGCGCTCTATCTTATCGATACGGTCGTCCGAGATATATTCCATAAGCTCAGAGGCTTTTTCGCGGGTAAGCCCCGCTTCCTCACGGCTTAACTGAAGTCTTGATTTGTTTTCCCTGGTTGATCTTTTACCCATAATTTCCTCACTTGGTTTTCTATAATGTTGAATTTTAGTATATTTTCAATATTTATAAAATATATTGGTTTTTGATGTCGCAATTAACGGCGAATTATATTATAATTTTCGCATAACTTACTGTTTTTGGAAAGGAGTTCTTTTACTATACTTAGCTTACAGTAAAACAAACTTATCCAAAACACAAAGAGGAGGGTACTATGGATAAATTATTATCTACTATGGCTATAGCAGCCGTGGGACTCAACTCGGTGATCACCATCGTGGTTGTAGTCGCAATAGCACTTTTGATTCTCATAATCGCAACGGGTTACGTAAAGGCTCCCCCGGATAAAGCATTTATCATTTCCGGTCTTAAGAAGGATTCAAAGATCTTAATTGGTAGAGCCGGTATCAAGCTTCCTTTCTTTGAAAGAAAAGATACGCTGGTACTTAAACAGATAAGTATCGATATCAAGACAAACGGTTATGTGCCCACACTTGATTTCATCGGTGTAGACATTGACGCCGTAGCAAAGGTCAGAGTTAAGACCGATCCGGACGGCATCAAGATCGCGATGAAGAACTTCCTTAACATGGATGAAGCAAGGATAATCGCAGCCCTTACCGATTCATTACAGGGTAACATGCGTGAGATCATCGGTACCGTTAAATTAAAGGAATTAAACACGGACCGTAAGAAATTCGGTGATGAGGTTCAGGAAAAAGCACAAAAGGATATGAATGCCTTAGGTATCGAGATCATATCCTGTAACATCCAGAAGATCGAAGACGAAAAAGGCTTGATCATTGCATTAGGTCAGGACAATATGTCGCAGATCCAGAAGGATGCTTCGATAGCAAAAGCTCAGGCCGATAAGGACGTGGCAATTGCAGAGGCAGAAGCCAGAAGACTTGCCAATGAGGCTCAGGTTAAGGCAGAGACCGAAATTGCATCCAAGCAGAACGAATTAAGGATCAAACAGGCAGAACTTAAGCGCGAATCCGATATCAAGCAGGCTGAAGCCGATGCCGCATACGAGATCCAGCAGCAGGAACAGCGTAAGACGATCGAGATCACGACAGCTAATGCCAACATTGCGCGTCAGGAACGTGAGATCGAGTTAAAGAAAAAGGATGTTGAGGTTACCGAGCAGACACTCGAAGCCGACATCAAGAAACGTGCGGAGGCTGAAAAGTTCGCACGTCAGCAGAAGGCTGAAGCAGAGCTCTTTGAGCGTCAGCGTAAGGCAGAAGCCGAGAAGTTCGAAAAAGAAAAGTCAGCAGAAGCAGCCAAGATCAAGGCAGCCGCAGACCTCTTCGCAAAACAGCAGGAAGCCGAAGGTATCCGTGCCGTGGGTGAAGCCGAAGCAAAGGCGATCGAAGCCAAAGGTTTAGCAGAAGCCGAAGCACTTGAAAAGAAGGCGGAAGCCATGAAGAAATACGGACAGGCAGCCATGATCGAAATGATCGTAAAGGCTCTTCCCGATATGGCGAGCGCTATCGCAAAGCCTCTTGAAAATATCGATAAGGTTACCATCATTGACAGCGGAAACGGTGAAGGCGGCGTAGGAAGTATGGGAGCGTATGTGCCCAATGTTCTCGCCAAGACCATGGAAACGGTGAAAGAAGTGACCGGACTTGATATCGTAGACATCATGAAGGCTCAGACCTATGATGCAAAAGTCAACAGAAATGTAAACATTACAGGTCTTGAAGGCAATGAGGATGTTAAAAAGGCCGTTGCAACGCAGGCAGTTTTAAAAGCTGCGGACGATAAGCCTGAAAGCAAGTAAAATAAATATTTTGGCCGTCGGGTACAAACCCGGCGGTCTTTTTGATTTACAGGTAATTTCTCCGAAATTGCCTGTAAATCAAAAAGCGCTCCGCGAGGATGCGCACAAGCGCGAGATGAAGATGTTGCTGCCGCAACCGCACTTGGCGCGAGCGTATCGCAAGCGATACGCCTTTTTATATCAGTTTCCTATTGCTCTACAATAACTTGTATATGTTATTTAATTTATAATCAATATATGCTATAATTCAAAACAAATATTTATTTTCAGTTTCTTTATTATCTTTTAAGGAAGGCATCAAGATGAGTAAAAAGAAAAAGACGGTAAGTCTTATTGTTTTTGCCGTAATCCTTATAGCGTTGCTTGCAGGCATTGTGCTTACGGGCCACGCAGGTGAAGAAGAGCCCATCAAGGAAGTTATGCGTGATGCGGTCTTGCATGAGAAGGTCAAGGTAAGTCTTTTCGGACTTTTTGATGTTAATCCGGGCCTTATAAGTGCTTATATCGTGACCGGTATCTTCTTTATATTCTCCCTTATAACAAGAATATTCTTTATCCCAAGATTTAAGATCGTACCCGGCAAGTTCCAGGCGCTTATTGAAAAGGCGGTCGGTCTGTTTGACGATCTTGCATCATCGAACAGTCCCCACAGGAACGGATTCCTCGGAGCGTACATTTTTACCGCAGGTGCATATATCTTTGTGGGTACGATATTCGAACTCTTCGGGGTGCAGGTGCCCACGACTTCGGGAGGCACGATATCATTGCCCGCACCGCTTGCCGATATTAACGGGGCGATCGGTATGGGTGTAATGTCATATCTTGTTATCCTGTCCGGAGGTATCGTGGGAAATAAGGTTAAAGGCGTTCTTAATACCCTCAAGGATTTCTCGCTTCCGATATCAATGAGTTTCCGTCTTTTCGGTGCACTGTTGAGCGGTGCTCTCGTTACGGAACTGGTATATTATTACATGGCCGTAAGTTTCGTGATCCCTGTATTTGTGGGTGTAATGTTTACGCTTTTGCATGCACTTATTCAGGCATACGTTCTTACAATGCTTACTTCGTTGTTTTACGGTGAGGTTACCGAACCTTCACCTAAAAAAATAAAAAAGAACAAACATCATAATACTAATCACGAGGTGGAAAGGTATGAAAATCAATATTAAATCTGTTTTGACGGTTTTACTTGTGGTATTTGCCGTAGGAATGCTTCTTAAGCCCGTTAAGGCTTATGCAGGAGAACTCGACGGGGCGCAGGTTGAAGCATCGGTCGACGATCCCACATCCGCAAAGGCAATGAGTGCAGCGATCATGATCGCCGTTGCATCGGGTCTTGGCGCATTATCAATGGGATTCGTTATCGCAAAGACCATAGACGGTATTGCAAGACAGCCTGAAGCTGAAGGCAAGATGAGAACAGGCATGATGCTCGGTCTTGTGTTTATTGAGACCGCCATCATCTATGCTCTTATCGTTGCGATCCTGATCATATTCGTATTGTAATCGAGGTGACATTATGCCGTTAAATATAAACATTCAGCAGGTTTTGCTGCATATGTTTAACTTCGTATTGCTCTTCGGGATCTCATATTTTCTTTTGTACGGTCCGGTCAAGAAATTCATGGACAGCAGAAAGAAATATTATGAGGATATGGATGAGGCTGCAAGGGAAAATCTCGAAATGTCCGAAAAGATGAGAGCGGACTATGAGACGAAGCTTTCAAATGTCGGCGAGGAGATCGATACACTTAAGTCGGAGGCGGTAAAAGAAGCATCCGAAAGACGTGAAGAGATCGTAAAAAACGCGCGTGAAGAAGCCAAAGCCATTGTGGAAGAAGCCAGAAAGCAGTCGGAGCTTGAACATGAAAGAAGTGTTACAAGTGCCAAGCAGGAGATCGAAGCATATGTTTCGAAAGCCGCTGAGGAGATCGTCAAAGAAAAAGACCCTTATGCTTCTTTCTTAGATGCCGCAAAGAAGGATTCGAATAATGAATAATAACGAGACAAAGAAGTACGCTTATCTTTATTCGGAAACCGAAGCAGGTGAAGCCGGTCTTTCGGGGCTTAAGAAGTTCATAAAAGAAACCTACGGAGAAGAGCTTGAGATCAAATGGGTCAAAAGCGACAGGTTCAAAGGCGGATTCGGTCTTGAGGTCGGTGACGATCTTTATGACTGGAGTATTAAAGGACGCTTAAAACAGCTTAAGAATTCCGTTAAAGGCGTATCTTCCGAAGATAATATAGTTCCTCTGATAAAAGACAGACTTACCGACTGGACACCGAAGGCGCTGGCTGAAGAAGTCGGAACCGTATTGACGGTCGGAGACGGTATTGTAACGGTAAGCGGTTTAAGAGGCGTTACGTACGGTGAGATATTGATCTTCGAAGACGGCACAAGAGGGATGGCTTTGGATCTTCGTCCCGATGAGATAGGATGTATTCTTTTTAATGAAGATGACTCCGTATGTGAAGGAAGCCGCGTAAGCAGAACGGGTAAGACCGCAGGCATACCCGTCGGCGATGCATTTTTGGGCAGAGTCATAAATGCTCTCGGTGCACCGATCGATGAACTCGGGGATATCCCGGCTGTGGGTTATCGCCCTATCGAGAGTCCCGCACCGGGTATCGTGGACAGACAGCCTGTAAATAAGCCATTAGAGACCGGGATACTTGCGATCGATTCGATGTTTCCCATAGGACGCGGGCAGCGAGAACTTATAATCGGTGACCGGCAGACGGGAAAGACTTCCATTGCAGCGGATACGATCCTTAATCAAAAGGGAAAGAACATAATCTGTATATATGTGGCAATAGGACAAAAAACAAGTCTTGTGGCCCGTTTATATGACATGCTTTCAAGAGCCGGAGCAATGGAATATACGATAATATTGAACGCTTCAGCTGCGGATTCGGCATCGCTTCAGTACATAGCTCCTTATGCGGGCTGCGCTCTCGGCGAGTATTTCATGAACCGCGGACAGGATGTGCTCATAATATATGACGATCTTTCAAAGCATGCGGTGGCTTATCGTTCCATAAGCCTTCTTTTGGAGAGAAGCCCCGGACGTGAAGCTTATCCGGGTGATGTTTTTTATCTGCATTCAAGACTTTTGGAAAGAGCCGCACATTTATCGGATGAAGCAGGCGGCGGTTCCATGACGGCGCTTCCCATTGTTGAGACGCTTGAGGGTGATGTATCCGCATACATTCCCACAAATATCATATCGATAACCGACGGACAGCTTTTCCTTGAGACGGATCTTTTCTTCTCAGGCCAAAGGCCTGCCGTAAATGTCGGATTATCGGTATCCCGTGTCGGCGGTGATGCTCAGACAAAAGCCATGAAGAAGGCTGCCGGTTCCATACGTATCGATCTTGCGCAATTCCGTGAGATGGAAGTGTTCACCCAGTTTTCTTCGGATATGGATGAAGCCACAAAGGATCAGATCAATTACGGAAACGGCATCATGGAGATGCTTAAGCAGCCCAGAAACTGTCCGTACGATCAGATCGATGAGGTTTTGATGCTCGTGGCCGCACAGTATACAAGATTTAAAGATATAAAGACCGCTAAAGTCAGAGATTATATGAAAGGTCTTCTTAAAGAATTCAAACTTTCGCATAAAGATGTGGTAAGCAGGATCGAATCTTCGGGAAAGCTTGAAGATGAAGACAAAAAGATAATAACCGATTTTACCGATGATTATACGGCAAAGTTTATAGGGGCTTAGGATGTCCGATATAAGGGAAATCAGAATGCACATGGAAAGTGTGCGTGACACGAAAAAAGTTACAAGTGCGATGCATATGATCGCGGCTACCAAGATGCGTAAAGCCAAAGCGGATCTTGATTCCACGAGGCCTTATTTTGATGCCGTACGTGCCGAGATAAAGCGTGTTTTTCGTGTTGATACGACTGTTGAAAGCCCTTATCTCTACCCCGCGGGCGAACATGACCTTCCGGGCGATTATGCATATCTTGTGATTACGGCCGATAAGGGTCTTGCCGGTGCCTATAACAGTTCGGTCATAAAAGAAGCCGAGCGACTTTCAAAAGAACACGCTTCACGTTTTTTTGTAATAGGAGAGTTCGGAAGGCGTTATTTTACCGGTCACGGAATACCGTTTGAAAAGGATTTTCTTTTTACGGCTCAGAACCCCACTCTTCAAAGAGCAAGGGTTATAGCAACAAGACTTTTGGGCTTATATCAGAGAGGCGAAGTATCAAAGATATTTGTGGTATATACGGATTTAAAGACGGGGGTCTATCAGGAAGCACATGTGGGAAGGATACTTCCGTTCCACAGAGGTGACTTTGTGATCCCCAAGGAAGAGAAGAAGATCACAAAACCGTTTTATTTTTATCCGAGCGTTTCCGAAGTTTTGGACAACATGGTTGAAAGTTATGTCGCGGGATATATATACAGTGCCATGGTAGACAGTTTCTGCTGTGAGCAGAATTCACGTATGAATGCGATGGATGAGGCCAATTCGAACGCCGATGAGCTTCTTGCGGAGCTTAAGACCGCATATAACCATGAAAGACAAGGGAAGATAACAAAGGAAATAACGGAAGTATCCTCGGGTGCCAAGGCACTTGCGAGGAAGAAGCACAAAAAATGAAAGGAGTGCCCGTAGGAAATGACAGGTACCGTTGTGCAGGTATCAGGATCTGTTGTGGATGTGTATTTTAAAGAATCGATCCCAAAGGTCAGAGATGCCCTTTATGTGGAAATTAACGGAAAAAGAACATATATGGAAGTCGAGCAGCATGTGGGCGACGGCGTTGTGCGCTGCATAATGCTCGGTAACAGTGAAGGACTCGGAAGAGATTTTGAAGTTGTGGCTACAGGTTCCCCCATCTCGGTTCCGGTAGGAAAAGACACTTTGGGAAGGATCTTCAATGTACTCGGAGAGACGATCGACGGCGGAGAACAGATCTCACCCGACTGCCCTAGAAAGTCCATACACAGCAAGGCGCCTTCTTTTGCGGCGCAGAGTCCTGCGGTTGAGATCCTTGAGACCGGTATCAAAGTTATCGACCTTTTAGAGCCTTATTCAAGAGGCGGAAAGATCGGTCTGTTTGGCGGTGCAGGTGTAGGCAAGACTGTTCTTATTCAGGAAATGATCCATAATGTGGCCACCAATCACGGCGGATATTCGGTGTTTGCCGGTGTGGGAGAGCGTTCAAGAGAAGGAAACGATCTCTGGCGCGAGATGAAAGAAAGCGGTGTTATCGACAAGACTGCACTTGTGTTCGGTCAGATGAACGAAGCTCCGGGAGTACGTATGAGAGTGGCGCTTTCCGGTCTTACGATAGCAGAGAATTTCAGAGATGAAGGCAGTAAGGAAGTTCTTCTTTTTATAGATAATATATTCCGTTTTGTGCAGGCGGGTTCGGAAGTATCAACCCTGCTCGGACGTATGCCTTCGGAAGTGGGTTATCAGCCGACTCTGGCTTCTGAAATGGGACTTTTGCAGGAGAGGATCGCATCCACGAAACACGGATCCGTTACTTCAGTTCAGGCCGTATATGTGCCTGCCGACGATCTTACTGACCCGGCTCCGGCAACGACCTTCTCACATCTTGATGCGACAACGGTCTTATCGCGTAAGATAGCCGAACAGGGTATATATCCGGCCGTTGATGCACTTGCTTCCACATCAAGGATCCTTGAGGCGGATATAGTCGGAAAGAGACATTATGCCGTTGCAAAGGAAGTAAGGGAATTGCTCCAGAAATACAATGAACTTAAGGATATAATAGCGATCCTGGGTATGGACGAACTTTCGGAAGAAGACAGGGCTATAGTAAACCGTGCAAGGAAGGTGCAGAGATTCCTGTCGCAGCCCATGAGCGTTGCGGAAAAGTTTACCGGCATTCCGGGTGCATATGTAAAATTAAACGATACGATAGAAGGCTTTGAGAGAATCCTATCGGGTGAGTTTGATACTCTTCCCGAGTCTGCGTTCTTTAACGTAGGTACTATTGAAGATGCTATTAAGAAGGCAAGATCATGACAAAATTTTCTCTTCGTATCCTTGAGGCGGACGGCGTCTTTTTCGACGATTACGTAATATCGCTCGTGGTACCGACCACCGAAGGATCGTTCGGCATTCAGGCTAAGCATGAAAACATGATCGCCGCCGTAGTGCCGGGTACAATTAAATACACGCTTCCCGACGGAGATGAGATCTATGCCGCTATAACAGGGGGCTTTATGAAGGTTGAGGATAATGAGGTCTTGATACTTGCCGAAGCTGCGGAACTTCCCGAGGATATCGATGAGAAGAGAATGGCAAGAGAGATCGAAGAGATCAAAGAAGAACTTCTTCAGAAGCAGTCGATCGACGAATACAAGATAGCCCAGGCCAGAATGGCGAGGGCGATCAACAGACTCAAAGTCAAGCACAAATACGGCAGAAAAGGCTGATCTTCAAAAGTTAAATCAAGAGATTAGCAATAATACCATGCGTTATTTATATTATATCCGCAGTCTTGTACGGAATGACCTTTTTAAGGTCCGAAAGGGAGACTTCGACCTGATAACCTACTTTGCCCGCACTGAAGATTATGGTATCAAAGTTTAGGGCAGTTTCATCTATGACTGTTTCAAAAAGCTTTTTCATCCCGATCGGGGAGCAGCCTCCGTGGATATATCCGGTCGTGGGCAATAAGTCTTTTTGTTTTATCATTTCTATACTTTTTTCTAAGACCGCTTTGGCCGCCTTTTTTAGATCGAGTTCTGCTTCCACGGGGATTACGAATACAAAGTTTTTGCCTGTTTTGCCGCCTGTAGTGACAAGCGTCTTAAATACCTGCTTGGGATTTTGCCCGAGTACTCTTGCAACATCGACTCCGCCGACCGCATCCGTATCGGCATAGCAATATGATCTGTATGCGACTTTCTTTTGTTCAAGAATGCGCATTACGTTAGTTTTTTCTTCTTTTTTCATATATGTTTTTATCTTTTATTTTTGATGCTTTGGTATATCCTATAGAATCGATCATAAGCCGGTCTTATGATCAGCCAATATTCAAACCTTATTTTAGCGGTCGCGATTTTCTTTTTCCTGATTTCGGGCCATAAATCTATGAGAAAAGCCCGCATTTCTTTCATCCGGCTTGTGTCTTCGTCTGTTTTTACTTTTTTTCTTAAATACATATTGTATCCTAAGGGTACAAATATGGATATGAAATAAAGCATGGAATTTCTGTATTTTTCATTGCGATGACCGAAATATGCAAGTCTCTCTCTGTATGCACAGAAACGGTCCCACTCAAGTCTGCAGTTTCTGGTCCTTATGATACTGTCCGGTCTTTGCACATAATAGTATAAGGGCGTATCACATGTTACTATCTTCTCTGCATTATCGAATAAAAGATAAGTGGTGGCCACATCTTCGAGGTTTCGTCCGACCGGGAATCGCACATCTTTCCAGAAATCATGCTTAAACAGTTTATTCCAGACATGGCTGTGCATATCCTTATCTTCAAGAAGATGGAGCAGGGCTTCATCCCTGTCCAGAAGCCGGACACCCTGAACACTTTGTTTTTCCTTTATGCACCGCCCGTCTTCGTATAGTCTGTAGAATCCGCAGATTGAGATATCTGCATCATACTGCTTAAGATTGTTAAGGAGAATTTCAAACATATCCGGGGCAATTTTATCGTCACTGTCCACAAAACCTATATAGTCCCCGGTCGCGATATCAAGTCCTCTGTTTCTTGCACTTGATAATCCTTTGTTTTCCTGATGGATCACAATGATCCTGTTATCGGTTTTGGCATATTCCTCGCATATTTCCCCGCACTTATCGGGCGAACCGTCATCGACAAGGATGATCTCGAGGTTGGTATATGTTTGATTTAAGATACTTTCTATGCACTCTCTGAGATATTTTTCAACCTCAAATACAGGCACGATCACACTTATAAGTTCCATATTATGCCACCCGGTAAAAAGAATAAACCACTTTAGCTATTATAACATTGATTTATTATCAAAGCACTATCAATAAAATATCCACTGCTGAAGTATCGCATACAATTCCCTTATATAATATGTGGGCAAAAGAACAAGGACCGATCTTGCGGGTATGGTGGCATAATCGATGCCGGCAGATCTGGCGATAAGGCCCGCACGGTATAAGTGAAATTCGTTGGAGATGAGAATGACTTTCTCGTTAAAGTTATTGGCTTTGATGATCTCCATGCTGTATTTTAAGTTTTCGCGGGTATTGGTGGAATTCGGCTCAAGATAGAGACGGTTTTCGTCGATGCCTTTTTTGACAAGGTAGTCCGCCATTCCTTCGGCTTCGCTCCACACTTCATCCGTGCCCTTGCCGCCCGAAAGTATGCATACGGCATCGGGGTGTGCGGTCATGTAGTCGTATGCCGCGTCAAGGCGTCTAGCTGTCATTAAACTGGGGCCGGTCGGATTTACTTTGCTTCCGAGCACTATTATGGTTTCATCGCCGTTCGGTGTTTTTGCGGTCGCGGATATCATAAGAACGGTCTCGACAACGGTTAGTATCAATATGAGCAAAAGAAAGCAGGTGCATACGCGCACAAGGATCCTGCCCGCTTTCTTTTGCTTTAGCTTATTGATAAAAGCTTTGTACTTTTTCCAAAAGATACCGACCAGGATGAACGCGGTAAATACCACGAGCCCTGTGCCGTTTCCTATATTGAAGATCCTGTAAGTAAAGATCGGCAGGATGCACCAGATATCTCCGATGATCCCTATGATTAAAAAGAACAGATTCATAAATTGCCTCCGTACGTAAATTCAACATATCCAATATAACATTTAAAAGCATGGAAATTAATACCTTAAGCCGTAAGATTATATTAATTTTGTGATCGCTTTGTGGTAAACTTAATTCAAATGACGGAAAATTTCATACGGCACAGATCCGCATGGAAAGATGAAAGTCCAAGTGCTTGGAGAATGAACATGGCTGGAAAAGAAAAGAAAGAAAATGCCGAGAATATTGACGATATAGTGAGCATGCTCGATAATTTCGCAATGTCCGAAGAAGGAAGACTTAAGGTCAAAGTTTCGGACGAGTTAAAAGAAGGCGAAGTGAAACGCGAATACCATCATGGCCGATGCGATATAGGCAGTGCTTTTGCATGCGGTATACCTTTTGACGTGATCGAAGAAGTGGTAAATAAAGATGGCAAAAGAGACTGAAGAATACGCTCTTAAAGTCCTTGAACTTGCCAAGGATACCATAACCGTGCGCTTCCGTTTTTTTGACAGAGTGCTTTCGAGATTAAAGCCGGTTTCTTCGCCGGGGCTTGGAATTTTCAGCTCGGACGGGGAGCATCTTTATTACGATCCGGAAAGATTGCTCATTAATTATCTTGAGGAGCCTGCTTTTGCGGTCAGGCTTTATCTGCATGTAATGTTTCATTATATCTTTATGCATCCATTAAGATTCGACAAGCCGGACGAGAATATCTGGAATATGGCTACCGATATTGCGGTCGAGAACGTGATCCTTGAGATGGAGATCCCGGGGACAGAGATGTCGACCGACGATGAAAAAAGATTAAGGATCTCAAAGATAAGAAAATGGGTGCCCAATATCACGGCCGAAAAGCTGTATCGAGAGTTTGCGGCACAGGGAATATCGAAAGAAGCCGAAGCGGACTATAAGCGTCTGTTTACAATGGACCGTCACAGGGACCGTGCCGTATACAAAGACGATCCGCTTACGAAGCTTACAGAAGAGGATTTTAAGAAGATATCCGAAAGGGTTAAGGCCGAACTAAAATCTTTTTCAAAGGATCAAAAGGGTGCGGACGAGATAATATCGAATATCAGGGAAGGGACCCGAAAACAGTATGACTATGAGGCATTGCTCAAACGTTTTGCCGTAATGAGCGAGACCATCAAGGTCAATCCCGATGAGTTTGATTATATTTACTATACTTACGGGCTTAATACCTATAAAAACCTTCCGCTTATAGAACCGCTTGAATATACCGAGGACAACAGGGTAAAAGAATTTGTCATCGCCATCGATACTTCGGCATCTGTCAGGGGCGATCTCGTCAAAGGCTTTTTAAGAAGGACGGTTTCCATACTTAAGACTTCGGACGCATTTTCAAGGCAGGTAAATATCAAGATCATAATGTGTGACAGCGCGGTGACCGATGTAGTGACGATAAACGATATCGACGACATCACAGCGGTGACCGATAACTTAAAGCTTTCCGGATTCGGAGCAACGGATTTTCGACCTGTATTTGCCTATGTGGACGAGGCGATCTTAAAAAAAGAATTTACAAATTTAAAAGGGATCATATATTTTACCGACGGGTACGGGATATACCCGAGTAAAGCACCGGATTACGACACGGTCTTTGTGTTTGCGAATTACGACGAACACAGGCCAAAACTCCCCGCCTGGGCGGTAAGATGTATCATAGAGGATGAATAGATGAATATTAAAGAAGCAAAAGAATACATTAAGGACACCGTTAAGCTTTATCTTAAAAAGGATGAATACGGAGATTACAGGATACCGGTCGTAAGACAGCGCCCGATCTTTTTGCTCGGAGCACCGGGCATAGGAAAGACGGCCATCATGGAACAGATAGCATCGGAACTTGATATTGCGCTCGTGAGTTATTCGATGACGCATCATACAAGGCAGTCTGCGCTCGGTCTTCCTTTTATCACGCAAAAAGAATACGGCGAAAATACTTACAGTGTCTCCGAATATACCATGAGCGAGATAATCGCTTCGGTATATGACACCATGAAAGAAAGCGGTATTAACGAAGGCATTCTTTTCCTTGACGAGATAAACTGCGTTTCCGAGACACTGTATCCTTCAATGCTTCAGTTCTTACAGTATAAAACCTTCGGCCGTCATGCGGTTCCCGAGGGGTGGGTCATTGTGACCGCGGGTAATCCCCAGGAGTTTAACCGCGCGGTAAGAGAGTTTGATGTTGTAACTCTTGACCGTCTTAAAGTGCTTGATGTGGAAGCGGATTACAAGGCATGGAAAGAATATGCCGTCGCACGTAATCTCCATGGTGCGATCATCAATTTCCTGGATGCGAACAGGGATTATTTTTACAAGATAGAGACTACGGTGGAAGGCCGGTCTTATGTGACGGCCAGAGGCTGGGAAGATCTCTCCGAGATACTGTATCTTTATGAAGAAGAAGGTATCGCTCCGGGCGAGCACCTTATGAGCCAGTATTTAAAGAACGATGAAGTGGTGCGCGAATTTGCAGCCTACTACGATCTTTACAATAAGTACAAAGAAACCTATAAAGCCGATGCGCTTCTTGAGGGTAATTACTCGGATGAAACGATCCTTAAGGCAAAGAACGCTAAAAGCGATGAACGTCTTGCACTTGAAGGCCTGCTCCTTGACCGGATAGAAGGCGAACTTTCCTCGGTTACCGATCTTTCTTGGCTTTTAAGGAATATAAGACCTGCACTTACGGCGGCAAAAGAAGGAAAAGAGGAAGATATCGCGGCTGTTATAAAAGAAAAACTCGACGATACGGCCAATATCATAAAGACACGTTCACGTGCGGGATCGCTTTCTTATGCCGACAAGAAAAAACTTAAGGCGGAGGCGTCTCTCTTAAAAGAACTGTTTGACGGCGTTTCAAAGTCTTCAAAGCCGTCCGCCGCTTTGTCGGAAATATACAATTCAAAGGTAACCCTGTTAAAAGAAAAAGCGGGGAAGGCCGGAGAACATTTAAAGAATCTTTTTTCTTTTACAAGTGAAGCTTTCGGAGAAGAATCGAACGAAATGCTGGTTGCGGTCACCGAACTTACGGTCAATGAAAAGACTGCCGAGTTTTTGTCGTCGTTCGGTTCCGGGGAATACGAGCATTACAATAAGATACTCATGGTAAATGACAGGGAAAAACTTTTAAGAAAAGAAATAGCGGGAATAATCTAAATGGGAGTTTTAAGTACGGACAACTGGCAACTTAATACAAGAGAAGATGACGGTAAGATCTACGTGACCGGCGTATTAAAGGACGGCGGGTCCGTGCTCAACATACCCGGAAGATTCGATGATAAGCCGATAGCCGGAATAGACAAAAAAGCGTTTTTTGCCTCAAATATGCTTAAAGAAGTGAATCTTCACAAAAACATAAAAGAAATAGGCGATTGGGCGTTTTCGCGCTGCCCGCTTTTAAAAACCTTTTCGATCGATACTGACGACGAAAGCTTAAATGTGGAAATGGGAAGAGGTATTTTTGAAGGCTCGACAAGGCTTGAGAGTATAAAGCTTATCGGCGGTGCCGATAATAATCTTATGCCTCTTGCAGCAGCATGTGCGGTAAGACTTCCCGCCGCATATCTGTTAAGAGACAGGGATTTCGGGTCAAGAGCATGGTATGCGCGTTTTGACATGGCACTGTTAAACTTTCTTGCCCAGGACGATCATGAAGGTTCTTCAAACAGTATCCTGTGCGGCGAAGAAGATATATCTTATGACGGAATAGGGTCGGTTGACGGCGAACTTCTCGGAGAGACCGCTGCATTTGTAAGGGAAGTGGGGAAGAATAAATGCTATCTTGCGCTGATAAGATTGCTAAATCCGGGAGAATTGGCTGACAATACTCGAAATGAACTCGTCGATTACCTCAGGGAGAGACAGATCGGAACAGCATTAAGTTCAGCCTGGAATTGTATAAAAGAAGACTTTGACGATAATTGTGACATTTTCACATTCTATTTAGATATTACAAAACCCGGTCCCGAGGAATTGGACTTAATGCTCAGTGATCTGAAGGGTGAACACGCTCAGTCCCGGGTCGTAATAATCAACTACAAATCAAATATCACAGAAAAAGCAACCTTATTTGATGGACTTTTTCTCTGATAATCTATTTTATCGAAAAAATCCGACAATTTTTCTGTATTGTATGTACAATAACCCTCAAAAGAGCTATAATATCTATTAAGTTATGTTCTTTTATAACTATATCTATCGACAGGAGGAGATTGTCTGTGGAAAAACGGGAAGATAATGTAAAGGCAGTTAAGAGATCCGACAGTGTTAGCTTTTTTTCAAGGATGAGTACAAAGGTTACACTGATGGTGATCGTAATTGTGTTTGTGGCAGTGTTTACGCAGGTATTAAGCGGCGTGAGCAAAGCATCGAAGTCAATGGAGACTACGTATCTTAATTATGCGCAGAATCTGGCAGAAGAGGCAGCGATCGGCGTCGATTTTGCAACACAGTTCGGTGAGACCGCATACGGCGGATATGCAATGAATCTTGCTGAGGAAGCAGCAGTATCCATTAACTTCTCCAGAGAATTCGGTGAGAGCGTTTACAAGAATTATGCGCTTGATCTGGCACAGGACACGGCACTTGCTCTCAATCAGGTTCTTGCGGACGGGGAGTCGCTCACGATCGGTCGTATGAATGAGATACTGGGTAATGTCAAAATCTCGGGGGTTGACGGGTCGTATTGTTATATGGTAAGTCCGGACGGCACAATGTTATGGCATCCTACGACCGACAAGATCGGAAACTCGGTGGAAAATGCAGCCGTTAAGGGAATAGTGGCAGATCTTCAGGCAGGAAAGACCGTTGAAGACGGTTCCATATTCTATGAGTACAAAGGTGCCACAAAACTTGCGGGTTATGCATTCACATCAGATGGGAATATCCTTATAGTGACCGCAGATTACGATCAGTTCATGAAGATCGACTATGATTCGCTGCTCGGTAACATTGAGATCGCCGGTGTTGAAGGCTCTTACGCATACATGGTAAGTCCCGACGGTACGATGCTCTGGCATCCCAATGCGGAGAAGATAGGGCAGCCTGTTGAGAATGCGGCAGTTAAGGGTATAGTTGCAGATCTTGCCGCAGGCAAGACCGTTTCGGATGATTATGTGGTTTATGATTATAAAGGTGCTTTCAAACTTGCAGGTTATTCTTTTACAGATACCGGTAATATCGTACTTGTAACCGCAGACTATGATAAGCTTATAAAGATCGATTATGATAAGCTGATCGGTCAGATCGAGATTTCGGGCGTTGCCGGCTCTTACGCATACATGGTAAGTCCCGACGGTACAATGCTTTATCACACAAATCCCGATAAGATCGGACAGCCCGTTGAGAATGCGGCAGTTAAGGGTATAGTTGCGGATCTTGCCGCAGGTAAGACCGTTCCGAACGGTTCCGTTGCATATGAATATAAGGGAGCCATGAAGGTAGCCGGTTATGCATTTACTGAAGCAGGTAATATAGTGATCGTTACAGCAGATAAAGATGAAATGATGAAAGATGTTTCCGCAATGAAGACTTCAATGATCATTGCAGGTATCATATGTATGGTACTCGCCATTGCGGTTGCTGCTGTGATCACAACATGGATGCTTAAGGGTCTTGAAAAGCTTGTTCCGGTCATCGGGAAGGCTTCGGATCTTGACTTCACAAGCGATGAAGAGTCAGAGAAACTTGAAAAACGTGCCGATGAGATCGGTGTTATAGCCAAGGAAGTCAGCAAGATGCGCGAAAGTCTCCGTGATATCGTCGGTTCCATCGATGAAGCCGGCGTCAGCATCGACTATAATGTAGATGAACTTCAGGGTACACTTGAAAATGTCGGTAATATCTGCCAGGACAATTCGGCTACCACACAGGAGCTTGCGGCAGGTATGCAGGAGACCGCAGCAACGACCACAAGCATTACGGCAAATGTTGCAAGCGTTCAGGAAAATGCAAAGGGTATCGGAAAGCTTGCCGACGACGGAACAGATCTTTCACGCGAAGTTTCGGATCGTGCAAAAGAACTTGCGACAACGACCGAAAAGGCGTCAAAGAAGACCATCGATATCTACGAGTCGGTTAAGGTTAAGTCCGCTGAAGCTATCGAAGCTTCGCAGGCAGTTGATAAGATCAATGAACTGACCGGAACGATCATGGCGATATCTTCACAGACGAGCTTACTTGCACTCAACGCTTCCATCGAAGCTGCAAGAGCAGGTGAAGCAGGCCGCGGATTTGCCGTTGTTGCGACCGAGATCAGTAATCTTGCAACCCAGACTTCGGATGCGGTCCGCGATATCAGCGCAATAGTTGAAGAAGTTGTCAAGGCTGTAGGTCAGATGTCGGATTGCCTGACCGAGACCACGGGATTCCTTGAGACCAACGTATTAAATGACTATCGTGAATTCGGTAAAGTCAGTGAGCAGTACCGTGATGATGCCGATACATTCGGTGCAAGTATGGGCAACATCCGTACAAGTATCAACGAACTCAATGATGCTATCGAGACGATCGTTGAAGCCATCAACGGTATCGATACCACGATCAACGAGTCCACTACGGGAGTTACCGATATCGCAGGCAAGACCACCGATATGGTGGGCGAGACCGCAGACAGTATCGACAAGGTTAACGAATGTAAGGCTGCAGTTGACGAACTTCGCAACATCATCAAGAAGTTCAACCTTTAAAAGGCATTATAAAGGAGGCGCTCAGGCTGTACCGACCCCAAAAAGTTAGACCAAAAATCTAACATTTGGAGGTCGGTATTTTTATGTCTAAGTATTCTTTTGAATTCAAAAAGAAAGTTGTCAAAGCCTATTTAAACGGTGAAGGTGGTTATGGATATCTTTCTAAAA
>JAEEGL013278739.1_pt1 | contig 43777 bp, 39 predicted proteins | sample 9134231 | NCBI WGS metagenome assembly JAEEGL01 (sample SAMN16246548, study PRJNA631951) | gut metagenome | biome: gut microbiome; feature: rumen; material: fiber-attached | host: Bos | place: Iran: Karaj | collected 2018-10
GAAGAAATTCTGCCCTGGGATCATATAGACAGCGGCGTCACAAAACAATTCCTCTGGCATGAAAAAGAAAAGAGCGAACGAGCAGAAACGACAAAAGACTGCCGGAAGGGATGCAACGGCTGCGGTTTACAGCGCTGGAAGGGAGTGTGCTCATATGCGAATGCTGGCAGTGTTTGAAAAGGGTGAGAGAATACGGCACATCGGTCACCTGGATATTCAGCGCAGCGTTCAGCGTGGACTTCGAAGAAGCGGGCTGCCGGTTGCCTATTCAAACGGATTCAACCCTCATATACTGATCACTTTTGCCAGCGCGTTGTCCACTGGAGCCTGCGGCACCCGTGAAATCATGGATGTAACGATGGCTGACGAGGTGAGTGAGAAAGAATTCCTTGACAGAATGAACAAGGCGATGCCTCCGGAAATGCAGCTGTCCGAAGCCAGAGCGGTCGATCAGAAACACCCGGCTCTGATGGCCAGCCTGCGTGCTGCAAAGTACGACCTGCTGATCAGAGATCCTGAAATTGCCGGTAAACTGATAGAAGCAATTCCCTCCATGATGAACAAAGAAACCATTACAGCCATGCGGAAAACCAAAACGGCTTTGAAGGAATGCGATATTAAGCCGTTGATTTATGAACTGCAGGGAGAAGGCCAGCATATTGCTGCCACCCTGGTGCTGACAGAACGGGAAGCATGCAAACCCGGTATGCTCATTGAGGCTCTTGCAAGAGAAGCCGGAATTGAACAGGAAATCCGTATGCTGATCACTCGTACGGGATTGCTGGGAATGGATGGGGAAGGACAGCTTGTTCCGCTGGAGAGACTATAAGTATGACAAGGAAAATTATCTGCGGCCCCGGATTTTGCGCTGTCACGGAAGACGGCGTTCTTGTTGAGTATATTCCGGAAGATCCGGCAGATCAGTGCGGAGACATACTGCTGGGGAAATCGGATCGGGTGATGCCCGGGATGAACTGTATGTTTGTTGATATAGGCAGAAAAAAAAGCGGGTTTCTGCCGATGGATGAAAACAGTGAGAGCTTCACTGGCGGAAAAATGCATTCAGGAGACAGGATTCTGCTGCAGGTCAAAAAGGAAGAAACGGGGAGCAAGGGCGCATATCTTACAAGAGATATTACGCTTCCGGGTTCAACGGTTATTCTGATGCCAATGAACCGGTATATCGGCGTAAGCAACAGAATATCAGATGAAGTTATACGTGAAAAACTGAGGAAGACAGGCCTGGAAATCGCTGACGGCCGATTCGGCCTGGTCATGAGAAATTCGGCAGAAGGAGCGGAAATCGGCACCATACGGCAGGAAGCAGAAATACTGTATGAGGCATGGCAGGAAATTCTGAAAAAGGCTGCCCAGGGCGGAAAACCGGGCAGAGTACTGTTTAGCGGGAACACAGCAGAACGGCTTCGGGAAGATTATGCAAAAAACGGCGTCGATGATATCCTGACGGTTACGGAAGCAGACAATCAGGTTATAAGACAGCTCAGACAGGCGTCTGAACGTACAGTTCATCTTCACGGCGGCGGAAATATCGTAGTGGATCGTTGTGAAGCAATGACAGTTATCGATATCAACACAGCCTCCTATACAGGCGGAGATTCCAAGGAAAGAACAATACTGGAAACCAACCTGGAAGCATGTGAAGTTATTGCACAACAGGTCAGACTCAGGAATCTGAGCGGAATTATCCTGATCGATTTCATTGACATGGATGAGGAAAGAGACCGGAGTCTGGTTACAGAAAGACTGAATGAATGCTTTGCCAGGGATCGGATCAAAACTGTCATCCACGGATGGACGAGTCTGGGATTGATCGAAATGACAAGAAAGCGCACAAGAACTGCATTATATGATAATCTATTAGAGACCTGTTCCGTCTGCGGCGGAACAGGCTATGTGCGAAGGGAACAGAGAATATGACAAGAGCTGAAATAATGGTAACGCCGGAAGAAATGGAAAAGCAGGAACAGTATACAGAATTGATACGCAGTCTTCCGCATAAACCCCGCAGCTATTATGTTGTGACATATGGATGCCAGATGAACGCGCATGACTCAGAGAAAATTGCCGGCATGCTTGATCATATGGGCATGGATGCAGCTGCCGTAAGGGAAGAAGCGGATTTTGTTATTTTCAATACCTGCTGCGTCCGTGAAAACGCTGAAAGACGCGCACTGGGCAATGTCACCTGGCTGAAAGAAGTCCGGAAAAAGAAACCGGATATGATCATTGCCGTATGCGGGTGTATGATTCAGGAGCCGGGCATGGCTGAAAGAATTCTGAAACAATACAGGTTTGTTGATCTGGCTTTCGGAACATCCAATCTTCATAAGTTACCGGAGCTTCTTTATGAAACATTGAACAGCCGCGAACAATGCGTCAGGGTGGAAGAAGCGGATCTGATCGCTGAAGGGCTTCCTGTACACAGACTGAGGCAGGATGCTGCCTATCTGACTATTATGTACGGCTGTGATAATTTCTGCAGCTATTGTATTGTGCCCTATGTCCGCGGACGGGAGAGAAGCAGGGATGTCAGTGCTATTCTTCGTGAAGCCGAGGAACTGGCGCAAAACGGCGTAAAGGAAATCATGCTTCTGGGGCAGAATGTGAACAGCTACGGAAAAGGTTTACCCGGAAGTCCTACTTTTGCTTCGCTGCTGAAGCAGCTTGACGGGATCGGTATTCCGCGGATACGCTTTATGACCAGTCATCCGAAGGACCTGAACGATGAACTGATTGAGGTAATGGCCAACGGCAGGCATATTCTTCCGCAATTTCATCTGCCGGTACAGAGCGGAAACGATGAGATACTGAAAAAGATGAACAGGCATTATACCCGGGATCAGTACCTCGGACGGGTCAAAAAACTCAGGGAAGCCATTCCGGATATCGGGCTGAGTACGGATATTATTGTCAGTTTTCCGGGAGAGACAGAGGAACAGTTTCAGGACACAATGAGCCTTGTCAGGGAAGTAAGGTATGACAGCGCTTTTACTTTTATATACAGTCCCAGGACAGGCACAAAAGCTGCTGAAATGAAAGGAATGATTCCTGATGAGGTCTCAACCGAACGGATACAAAGGCTGATCGCATTGCAGGAAAATCTCCAGCAGGAGACCCTGAAGCGGTTTATCGGAATGCAAGAGGAAGTGCTTGTGGAGGGACTGAGCCGCAGAAGCAAACTTGCCGTATCCGGAAAAGGAAAACATGCTGTGTCTGTTACCATGGAAGGAACGGAGAATGACATCGGCAGGATCCTGAGCTGCAGGATTACTGATGTAAAAAATAATACGCTGATGGGCGAAAGGGTATAAGGAGGCAAGTTTATATGCGGGAAGTTATGATGAAGGCCCAGGAACTGGCTGAAGCCATCCTGAACAGCGATATCTATCAGAAAATGAAAACGCAGGAAGCGTCTGTCAGGCATGATCCGGCAGCTGCTGCAGCGTTGGGGGATATGATTGAAAAAAGGCAGCGTGTGGAATCTATCCTTTCTTCGGCTGATATGGACGCAAATGTCCTGGCGGAAGCGAGCCGTGAAATGGAGGAAGCAGAAAAACGGATGAATGAAAATGAAATGATTCAGACGCTGAAAACCTGCAGGAATGATTTCCAGACTATGATGGACAATGTAAACAAGATTCTCAGACTGGTAATTACCGGCGAGGTTGAACAGGAAAACAGCGGCAGCACGGGTTGTTCCGGAAACTGCTCCTGCTGCAGCGGATGCCGCTGAGAAAGGGATAAGCATGGCACTTTCACCAATGATGCAGCAGTATCTGCGTATTCATGACCAATACGCTGACTGTCTGCTGCTGTTCCGGCTTGGGGATTTTTACGAACTGTTTTTCGAAGACGCAAAAACTGCTTCCAGGGAACTTGAACTGACCCTTACCGGCAAAGACTGCGGTTTGGAGGAACGCGCGCCGATGTGCGGGGTTCCTTATCATTCCGTAAATACATATATCGAAAAACTGATTGAAAAGGGATATAAGGTTGCCATCTGCGAACAGATGGAAGATCCTGCACTGGCCAAGGGACTCGTGGAACGGGATGTGGTTCGCGTGATTACCGCAGGTACAGTGACAGATCCGTCTATGCTGGAAGACAAAACAAACAATTATCTGATGTGTGTCTATCTGGAAGGGAAAAAAGCAGGAATAGCCTATGCAGATGTATCCACCGGTGAGTTTTTTGTCATGGAACCTGAACTGAATATGCTTCGTGCGCAGATTGTCAGAGTGAATCCGATGGAAGTGATCTGCAATGATCCGCCGGAGCTGACCTCACTGACCGGTACGGATATCAGAGGACTGAACGGACAGCCAAGAATATGGTTCCAGCGTAAAAATGCGGAGGATACTCTGTATGAACATTTTCATCTGAATCAGCTGACTTCTCTCGGACTGAATGATAAAAAACAAGCCACATGCGCCGCAGGTGCATTACTGAAATATCTTCATGAAACCCAGAAGAACAGTCTGGAGCATATTCGTACGCTGCGTTTTGCTGAAAACGGGAAAACCATGCTTCTGGACCAGAATACCCGCAGAAATCTTGAGCTGACCGAAAGCCTGAGAGGGGAAAGCCGAAAAGGAACACTGCTGGAACTTCTTGATCTGACAAGCACGGCCATGGGCGGCAGACTGCTGCGCAGATGGGTGGAGCAACCTCTGCTGGACGAAAAGGAGATTAACAACCGCCTGGATGCCGTGCAGGAAATGGTTGATAACAGGATCCTCGGAATGACGATTGCGGAGGAACTCGAAGGCGTCTATGATATGGAACGCCTGATGAATAAAGTGGCTTACAGGAATATGAATGCCCGGGACTGTCTTGCACTTTCCGCCAGCCTGAAGCGTATTCCGGGAATCAGAGAGCTTCTCAGCAATGTAAGCAGCGAAGAAATGGTCAGAATCCGTGATGAACTCAATCCGCTGGAAGATCTGACTGATTTGCTTGAGCGTGCTGTTCATCCCGACGCCCCCGTTGTTATTACAGAGGGCGGAATCATCCGGGAAGGTTATTCCGAAGTCCTGGACGAGTACCGGGAGGCGCAGACCAGCGGAAAACAATGGATTCTTGATCTTGAAGCCAGGGAAAGGGAAGAGACCGGAATCCGGAATCTGCGGATTCAATACAACAAGGTATTCGGATATTATATTGAAATCACAAAGAGTTTCCTCAGTCAGGTTCCGGACAGATATATCCGGAAACAGACCCTCACCAACGCGGAAAGATATATGACTCCTGAACTGAAGGAGATAGAACAGAAAATTATCGGAGCCCAGGAGCAGAGCGTACGACTGGAGCTTCAGCTTTTCAATGAAATTAGGGATCGAATTGCCGAGCAGATAGACGGTATACAGCAAACCGCGCAGGCGCTCAAGAAACTGGATGTATTCCAGAGCCTGAGCAGGGCAGCTTCCGAAAACCGGTATGTACGTCCGGCCATTACTTCAGACGGAACGCTTTCCATAAAGGAAGGCCGTCATCCTGTTGTTGAGAGAAGCCTGAAAGACGGCGGATTTATACCCAATGACACAGTTCTGGACGTAAATGAGAACCGGATGATGATCATTACAGGACCCAACATGGCAGGTAAAAGCACATATATGCGCCAGGTTGCACTGATCTGCCTTATGGCTCAGATCGGCAGCTTTGTTCCGGCCAAAGAAGCCGTGCTTCCGGTCTGTGACCGGATTTTCACCAGGGTAGGTGCCAGCGATGATCTGGCCAGCGGTCAAAGTACTTTTATGGTCGAAATGAGCGAAACAGCGCATATTCTGCGAAACGCAACCCCAAACAGCCTGATCATCCTGGACGAAATCGGCCGCGGAACAAGTACTTTTGACGGATTGTCGATAGCCTGGGCTGTGGTTGAATATATTGCTGACAAGGCAAGAATCGGTGCAAAAACCCTGTTTGCGACACATTATCATGAACTGAGTGAACTGGAAGGACATCTGGATGGCGTCAAAAACTATTGTATATCCGTAAAGGAACATGGCGAAGACGTTATTTTCCTCAGGAAGATTGTTCGCGGCGGAGCCGACAAAAGCTTCGGCGTCCATGTTGCCAGGCTGGCCGGTATTCCTCATCCTGTGATTGTGCGGGCACATGAAATACAGGCCAGACTTGAAGTCAGTGAAATTAATCAGAATACCATCGGCCAGAATATCCTGGGAGAGGATAATACGATGCGAAAGAACGAGCAGATGGATCTGTTTGAATATAAAAAGGATGAAATTATCAAGGAACTGCAGGAAATCGATGTTATGGCCATCACGCCGATGGATGCCATGAACACACTTTTCCTTCTGCGGGAAAAGGCACGGAAAATCTGAGACAGCATAGAACAACAGATGCTTTGACCAGTGCTGAAAAGGAGAATGGTATGGGAAAAATCAGACCGCTCAGTGAAACCCTGATTGGCAAAATTGCTGCAGGTGAAGTCGTGGAGAGACCCGCTGCAGCAATCAAGGAACTGATAGAGAACAGCCTGGATGCCGGAGCTACAGCGGTAACAGTGGAAATACAGGAAGGCGGCTTGGCCAGTATCCGCGTTGCGGATAACGGCAGCGGCATTGATGAAAGCGATATCCGTATGGCGTTTGAACGACATGCCACAAGTAAAATCATCCGGGAACAGGATCTGAATGCTATTTCAACACTCGGATTCCGCGGAGAAGCACTGGCCAGTATTGCCGCAGTATCGAAAGTTACCATGACGACCCGTACTGCAGACAGCGAAACAGGCCTGAGAGTCAAAAATGAAGGCGGCAGAATCACAGATATACAGGAAACCGCATGTCCTGTCGGTACAACAATCCAGGTAAATGAACTGTTTTACAACGTACCTGTCCGTAAGGGGTTTATGAAAAAAGCAGGACAGGAGGCGTCAGCGGTTCATGAGCTGATTGTACAGATGCTGCTGAGCAGACCTGATGTCAGTTTCAGATATATTTCCAATGGAAAAACAGAATTTCATTCTCCGGGAGACGGGCAGGCCGCAACTGCGCTGCAGACAGTTTACGGAAGCTATGCCATGAAGTTCATGAAGGAAGTGGACGATCATGCAAACGGGCTGATTATAAAGGGTTTTGTCGGAATCGGAGAAAACGGACGGGGCAACCGGAACCAGGAGATGTTTTTCATCAACGGCCGGGTCATGCACAATAAAATCCTGAATGAGGCGCTTGAAACAGCCTGCCGTGAACGCGTCATGATCGGAAAGTTCCCGGTTTGTGCACTGTACATTACGATTCCGTATGAAGCCGTGGATGTGAACGTACATCCGAACAAACTGGAAGTCCGTTTCCGGGATGAAGCCGGCGTATATGAGGCCATACTCAGCGCAGTTCTGATGGCGCTGAAAGAAAATAACGCATTTGAGCATCCTGTTGATATGGTTTTGTGTCCGAAGAAGGATGAAGAAACGGTTCAGAACAAGATTGCCCCTGTTCCGTCCCCGGTCCGGCATCCTATGGTTTCTCCGGATGAAACTGTCAATGTGTGCAAAACGCTTCCAGAAAGTGCGGCGGTTTTTCAGCCGACTCCCAGACCGGTACCGGAATACAGAGAGATCGCATCTTCACTGACCCGGCCGGATCCGGCACGGTCTTTCCTCCGTGAAACTGCAGTTTCCCCCGAAATGAAGGAACCGGCAGCATCTGCTGAAAAGGAGGATCCAGCAGCAGTACAGGCAGAAAAGAAGGAAACGGCAGAACAGGTCAATACGATTCTCGGTTCCATCAGGAAGCCTATGAAAATTTACGGTGCTCTTTTCAATACATATATACTTGTTGAATATGAGGATCAACTGCTTCTGGTGGACCAGCATGCTGTGCATGAAAGGCTTCTTTTTGACCAATTGATGAAGGAACATGCTGAAAAAGCGCAAGCCGGGCAGGAATTGCTTGTGCCCATTGTAATCGGCGTTACCAATGCAGAACAGAGACTTCTGGAGGATAACAGGGAAGCGCTGGAAAGCATTGGTCTTATAGTGGAAGCTTTCGGAGAAAAAGACGTGGCTGTCCGAACGATACCTGTTATTCTTGGTGAAGCACAGACAAAGGATTTTATACGCGACGTGATCGGTGAACTGCAGAACGGACGCGATCCTACTTTTGAGAAAAAACGGGCACAACTTCTTCAGACTGCCTGCAAGCATGCCGTCAAAGGCGGAGAATCACTGACCGAAGAGGAATTGAGAAGTCTTCTTGATACAATGATCGAACAGAAGGTGACGCCGACCTGCCCCCATGGCAGACCGCTTGTTGTTTCCATCAGCCACAGAGAATTGGATAAAAAGTTCAAACGTATTCAGAATTAACGGGAGTATGAAATGACAGAGCAGATCGTCTGCAGAGTTATAACCGGACCAACAGCCAGCGGAAAAACCGGGTTGAGCGTACGGCTTGCACAGGAACAGGGATGGGATATTCTGTGTATGGACAGTATGCAGATATACAGAAGAATGAATATCGGGACAGCCAAACCGACAAAGGAGGAAATGGGCGGCGTTCCGCATTATCTTATGGATATCTGCGAACCGACAGATTCGTACAGTGTATCAGACTACAGGGAAACAGCAGAACGACTGATTACTGAGCTTGCCGAAAAAGGAAGAAATGTTTTGTTTGTCGGCGGAACGGTATTGTATCTGCAGTCCCTTCTGCATCCCATGAGTATGGGTATGACGCCGGCCAATGAATCGCTCAGGACAGAACTGAATGCATTGGCTGCAACAAACGAAGGACGGATCATCATCCATGAAAGACTCAGAAAATGCGATCCCGTAACAGCTCAGCGCCTGCCGGTGAACGACGTCAGACGGGTGATCCGGGCTATTGAGGTCTGGGAGGCTACAGGCATTCCATTTTCGGAACAGCCGAAGAGGGAAGACGACAAAAGATTCTGCTGGAAAGTTGTTTCCACAGAAATGGAGAGATCATTTCTGTATGAACGGATCAATCAGCGTGTGACGGATATGATCCGGAAAGGATTAAAGGAAGAAGTTTCCTCTCTGCTTGAGGAAGGAGTTCCGGAAGATGCCAGAAGCATGAACGGACTGGGATACAAGGAGATGATTCCATGCATACGGGGAGTTTGCTCCATCGAAGAGGCAGCGGAACAGATCCAAAAAGGTACACGGCATTATGCCAAAAGACAGATGACATTCCTGCGCAGGGAGGAAAACATCCGGTATATCAGGACAGACAGGGATGACGCATATGAAGAAATCAGGAATTACCTGGTGTGAGGTATATTTATGAACAGTATTGAACAAATGATCATAAAAGCAGAAGAGGAACTGAAGGATTCCTTTCAGCAGATTGACCGGATTGAAATGACGCGGACAAAACAGATACTGGATGTTTTCCGTGCTGAAAATGTAAGTTACAGGCATTTCGCTCCTTCCACAGGATACGGCTATGATGATATCGGACGCGATACGCTGGAACGTATTTATGCCGGCATCTTCCATACGGAAGCGGCACTGATGAGACCGCATGTTGCGAGCGGAACTGCAGCTTTGAGCCTTACCCTGTTCGGACTGACCAAACCCGGAGAAAAAATCGTCAGTGCAACGGGTATGCCTTATGATACACTGCTTGGTGTTATCGGTACCGGAAACTGCAATCAGCCCGGATCACTGAAAGAGATGGGTGTGGAGTTTGAAAGTGTTGAACTGAAAAACGGCAAAATAGACGTGCAGTCCGTTGAAAAAGCCATTACGGATCATACGACGCTGGTCATTGCTCAAAGAAGCAGGGGATATGCATGGAGACCGAGTCTGTTTCCCGAGGCGTTTGAAGAACTTGCAGAAATGATTCACAGCAGACATCCCGGCGTTACGCTGATGGTTGATAACTGTTACGGTGAATTTGTATGCAAGGATGAACCGACTGACCACGGTGCAGACATCTGTGTAGGAAGCCTGATCAAAAATCCGGGAGGCGGAATTGCGCCTACCGGGGGATATATAGTCGGAAGTCTTGAAAAAGTGGAGCGTATTGCCGGCAGACTGACAGCCCCGGGACTAGGCCGTGAACTTGGTTCATATGCGGCATCCTACCGGCCGTTCTATCAGGGATTGTTCATGGCACCGCATACAGTTGCGCAGGCGCTGAAAACGGCGCTTCTGGCATCCAGACTGTTTGATAATCTCGGATTTGAAACATCCCCTTCATCAAAGGAGACCAGGGCGGATATCATCCAGGCAATCAAAATGCAGACACCGGAACGCCTGGTGGCTTTTTGCCAGGGGATCCAGACCGCAAGCCCTGTGGACAGTATGGCTATGCCAGAACCGTGGGATATGCCGGGATATGATGACCAGGTTGTGATGGCTGCCGGAACCTTCGTGGCCGGAGCAAGTATAGAACTGAGTGCTGACGGACCGATCAGACCCCCTTATACAGCTTTCATGCAAGGGGGACTGACCTATTCGCACGGTCGGATAGCCCTGTCGGAAGCTCTTCGCAGAATGATGGAAACAGGGGCTCTCAAGGCACCGTAATTCTTGACAATGGCAGTCTCTGCTCATATAATTATTAAATGTTTGAACAATCAGGAAATTACTTGATCGGAGGGACGGAAATGGATATCCAGACACTTGAAACATACGCACGGCAGGTGAGAAGAGATATCATCATCATGACTGCTGCTGCCGGTGCAGGGCATCCGGGCGGATCTCTTTCCAGCACGGAAGCTATGGTTGCGCTGTATTTTGATGTGATGAATGTGGATCCTAAGGATGACAAGAACCCTGACCGAGACAGGTTTGTGCTTTCCAAAGGACATTCTGCTCCGGCTCTTTACGGTACGCTGTGTGAACGCGGTTATTTCGGCCGTGAGGAATTCGATCATTTCCGTCAGCTTCATGGCATTCTGCAGGGTCATCCTGATACCAAGAAGTGTCCTGGTGTAGACGCGTCCACCGGATCACTCGGCCAGGGAATTTCCATTGCGGTAGGTATGGCTCTTGGCGCCAAGCATACCGGGAATAAGTGTCATGTCTACACCATTATCGGCGACGGTGAAAGCCAGGAAGGTCTTGTGTGGGAAGCCAGCATGGCTGCCGCACATTACAAGCTGGACAATCTTACGGTCATTCTTGACCACAACGGATTGCAGATTGACGGTACGAATGACGAGGTTATGAGCCTTGGCGATATCAAGGCAAAGGCTCTTGCGTTCGGTTACGATGTTATTGAGGTTCAGGACGGAAACAATATGAAACAGGTTGTTGACGCCCTGCATGCACCTGCGTGTCCCGGCAAACCGAGATATATTATACTGAATACGCTCAAGGGCAAGGGTGTCAGCTTCATGGAAGGCCAGGTCGGCTGGCACGGAAAAGCTCCTAACGCTGAACAGGCTGCCCAGGCACTGAAGGAATTGGAGGGCTGAAAAAATGGAAAAGAAAGCAGTTCGCGTTGCATACGGTGAAGCCCTTGTCAAGCTGGGCGAAGAAAATGAGAAAGTTGTTGTGCTGGATGCAGATCTTGCCGGCGCAACCATGACAAACGGATTTAAAAAGGCTTATCCCAACCGGTTTTATGACTGCGGAATTGCAGAGGCCAACATGGTTGATGTGGCTGCCGGTATGAGTACAATGGGCCTTATCCCTTTCTGTTCCACATTTGCAGTTTTTGCCGGACGGAATTATGATCAGATCCGCAACGGCGTCTGTTATCCGAAATTCAATGTAAAATTCGGTTTCAGTCATGCCGGTATCACACTCGGAGAAGACGGCGGCAGTCATCAGGCAATTGAAGACATTGCTCTGATGCGGGTTCTTCCCGGAATGACAGTGTTCGTCCCTTCCGATGCCAATGAGTGCTATCAGTGCGTAGAGGCGGCTGCCAGGATTGAAGGACCCGTTTACATCCGTACCGCCAGACTTGCCACTCCCGTATATGATCCCAGACCGTTTACCGTCGGCAAGGGCAGCGTAATCCGGGATGGAAGCGACTGTGCGATTTTTACATGCGGTATCATGCTGGAACATGCCATTGAAGCAGCTGACATTCTCGCAGGACAGGGTATTAACGCGGCGCTTGTTTCCTTCCATACACTGAAGCCCTTTGATGATGAGCTTGCTCTTCAATACACAGCGAAATGCCATAAAGTGTTCACCGTGGAGGAGCATTCCGTTATCGGCGGACTCGGAGATACAGTGGCATCCGCAATAATCGGGCACGGTGTTGAGAAATTCCTGAAGATTGGTATTAATGATGTTTTCGGACAAAGCGGAAAACCGGCCGATCTTCTGAAGGAATACGAGCTGACCGGTCCCCAGATTGCAGAAAAAATCATGAAAAATCTGTAATGCTGATCCCCCCTTTCCTGCAGGCTGACTGACTTGAGGAAAGGGGGGTTCTGCGAAGATATGGTATATAATGGGTGATGAGTCATGCGTTTTGCTTTTATTGTCAATCCTGCGGCCGGTAACGGATACTCACTCGAGATTATGCAAAAACTTGAGGAATCCATGAAAGCCAGAGGAACGGAATACAGCATATACAGGACGGAAAAGCCGGGACATGGTACGGAAATAGCCGCCAGGCTTTCTGCTGACGGCGAAATTACCGCCGTTGTATCTGTCGGAGGGGACGGAACAGCGGGGGAGGTTGCCGCAGGCCTGACCGGTACCGGTAAACCCATGGGGATCATTCCTGCCGGCACAGGAAATGATTTTATCAAATCAGCCGGTATTCCCAATGATCCTGCTCAGGCACTTGAACTTCTGTTTGCCGGAAAGGCCAAAGAAACAGATACCGGTACGGTCAATGACCGATTCTTTCTTAACGTCTGCGGCACAGGCTTTGATGTTACGGTTCTTGATTTTGCTGAAAAAGAGAAAAAAAAGCACAGAGGACTCACTCCTTACTTTCTCGGCCTGATCAAGGCGATATTTCATTATAAAAGCATTCACCTGAAGATCACAACAGACGGACAGGAAGAAGAAAAACAATACCTGATCTGTTCTGTCGCAAACGGGCGGTTTATCGGCGGTGGGATACCGATCTGCCCGAAAGCCGATATACAGGACGGCAAACTGGATCTGGTGCTGATTGACAGCGTTCCCAGATGGAGGATACCGTTTTATCTTCCCGGACTGATGCTTTCAAGGGATCTGAGCTTTAAAATAACCAGGCACCGGAAAGTGTCCGAGATTATTGTTGAAGGAAGTCAGCTCAGGGTCAATATTGACGGAGATATAAGATCAATGGACCGTGCTGAATTCAGAATCAACCCCGGTTCACTGATGCTGATCCGCTGAGCATACCAACAGCTGAACAGGAAATAGCTTTTTAGCAGGATAAAGGAGGGGCAAAACGTTGGCAGAGGGAAAAGACATACGGGAAAAAGCCAAATCCCTTTGGCTCAGAGGAATGAAAGCGATTGGCAATACTGCTGCCAGCATCGCCAACAATACCCGGTATAAAGTGGATGAGGTTACAATACAGAATCGCAGGAGAGAAGTACTCAGCGACCTTGCCAACAAAACCTATGCATTGTGGCTGAAGGGTGAATCTTTTCCTGAATCAATGACCAGGATGCTGGATGAACTGAAGCATCTGGATGAGACGCTCAATGACATGAGAGCAGAAAAATATGCCGCTTCCCTGATCGGAAAGGAAGCCGTATCCGCTGAACAACCGGAAGAAGATCCCCGGACGGAGGATGAAGATGAGGACGAGATGACAGAAGATGAGCTCAATTCTCCTGTCAGCGCAGAAATCAACGGATTGTTTGATAACAACACGTCAGTCGGGAAAATGGCAGATAAATTCAATTCTGCACTCAGTCAGATGAGTGACAGAATACACAGTTTTCCACAGGAAAACAATGAAGATAAAAGGCAGGAATGAAGCAGAAATGAAGAGGCTTTCTATCATCCTTATTCTGTTTTCTCTGATCCTGATCTGTTTTTCATCAGCTGTTTGTGAACCTGTGGAGGGATTAAAGATTCTGGCTGACAGTGATGCGTGGTCATGGGATCCCGGTGCATATAACCTTTTTTCAGGAATTATTGATCTTTCGCAATATATTGGAAAAGAATTAACCATTACAGTAACATCGGATCTTCAGAACGGAGGAGACCAGGAAGATCAACGCAGCCCTCTGTTCACAGTGATTAACGGACACCGTATCACTATGCTGAAACAAAAAAACACAGCCGGGTTTACACCGGATGCAGAACAACCGGTTTTTGAATTTTCGGCCAGCGTTAAACTCCCTGAAAAGGGACATGTACGCAGTGTAAAACTAGAATTTACAGTATCTGATGAAAACGGAACGGAACTGAATAAACTGAAAGACACAATCAGCATCGGCGATCATTCGTCCGGCAGGGACAGCGGCGCATTCTATATTCCCGTGGAAATCGGAACCATTAATACAGTGATAGCGATTACAGCAGCCGTCATCTGGATGATTGTGCTGATACGACATATTGCTGCGAAAAAAAAGAGAATTGGAGATTGAAATTATGCAGATTTATAACAGTATGACCCGAAAAAAAGAGCCATTTCAGCCGATTCATGAAGGGAAAGTAGGAATTTATGCCTGCGGTCCTACCGTCTATAATTATTTCCATATCGGTAACGCCCGGCCTTTCATTACCTTTGATGTGCTGAGAAGACAGCTTGAAAGGGAAGGATATGAGGTTACCTTTGTACAGAATTTTACGGATATTGATGACAAGATGATCAGGAGAGCGAACGAAGAAGGTATTACTGTCAAGGAACTTGCTGACCGGTTCATCAATGAGTATTTTACGGATGCAAAGGCGCTGGGAATCCGTCCCGCCACCGTTCATCCCAAGGCAACAGAACATATTCCTGAAATTATAAACCTGATTTCAAAACTGATTGAAAACGGACACGCATATGCGGCACCGTCAGGTGACGTTTATTATCGCGTATCTGCCTTCCCGGGATATGGAAAACTCTCAGGGCAGAATGCAGACGACCGAGAAACGGGCGCCAGCGAAAGATTGAATGTTGATACTGACAAGGAATCACCGGAAGATTTTGCTCTCTGGAAAGCACAGAAGCCCGGTGAGCCTGCATGGGACAGTCCGTGGGGGAAAGGAAGACCGGGCTGGCATATCGAATGCTCGGCCATGAGTATGAAATATCTCGGTGAAACATTTGATATTCATTGCGGCGGAAAGGATCTGCTTTTCCCGCATCATGAAAATGAAATTGCACAAAGTGAAGGCGCCACAGGCAAAAAATATGTCAATTACTGGATGCATAACGGATTTATCAATGTTGACAACCAGAAAATGAGCAAGAGCCTGAACAATTTTTTCACAGTAAGGGACATTGCCAAAGATTATGATCTGGAGGCAGTTCGTCTGTTTATGCTGAGTGCGCACTACCGCAGTCCGATCAATTTCAGCCGTGATCAGATTGAATCGGCCAATGCTAGTCTGAATCGTTTATATACTGCAAGGAATTCTTTGAAATTCCAGATGGAAAACGGCGAAGACAGGCCGCTGAACGACAGGGAAAAAGCGTTTGTGGAACGTCTCAAGAATTATGAAAAACGGTTTGATGATGCCATGGACGATGATATGAACACAGCTGATGCACTCGGCGCGATTTTCGAACTTGTAAAAGATGCAAATGTTACAATAGGACAGGGCGCATCTCGTGAAGCTGCCGGCGCTGCGATGAAAAGCCTTGAATCCATCTGCGATGTACTGGGTATCCTGAGCAAAAAAGAAGAGGAATTGCCCGCTGAAATTGCCGCTTTGGTCAAAGAACGCGCTGAAGCCCGGAAAAACAAGGACTGGGCGAAGAGCGATGAACTGCGCAACAGAATCATACAGGCAGGATACGTACTTGAAGATACGAAACAGGGACAGAAAGTCCGAAAAGATGTTTAAAAACGGACATAAACTGACAGGCTTAGTTTTGCTCTTTTCAGGGCTTCTGCTGAGTATCATTCATATTCTTTCCCCTCTTTCCGGATACAGGGATGAATACCAAACCGGTCAAAAAACATATCGGAAGACCGAAAACATTCCAACAGTTCAGAACGGCAGCATCCGCGTTAATACAGCCGGAACAGAAGAACTGGAAACGCTTCCCGGCATCGGAAAGGTATATGCTTCGATGCTGATCGAAGAAAGGGAAAAAAATGGTATCTTTTTCTATCCGGAAGACCTGACGGCAGTTTACGGGATTGGGAAAGGCAAACTGGAAAAGATATATCAGGATATTGATCTGACGATGGAAAAGGGTGGGAAAGATGGCATATCGAGCACTATACCGTGAGTGGAGACCCAAGGATTTCTCCCATGTCGTCGGACAAACCGCTATTATCGGTACATTAAGAAATCAAGTTATCACAGGACGGATCGCTCATGCCTATCTGTTCTGCGGATCACGAGGCACAGGGAAAACATCAACAGCAAAAATTCTTGCCAAGGTGATTAACTGCCTCCAACCGGAAAACGGTGATCCCTGCGGAAAATGTGAGAATTGTCTGCGGGCTGAACATGAAGAAACCCTGGATGTTATCGAAATCGACGCCGCCAGCAATAACGGGGTTGATGAAATGCGGGAACTGCGGGACACGGTAAAATATCCTCCGCAGTACGGAAAATATAAAGTATACATTATCGATGAAGTGCATATGCTTTCCACGTCAGCATTCAATGCACTGCTGAAGACGCTTGAGGAACCGCCGGCACATATTGTTTTTATTCTCGCAACAACTGAGCCTCAAAAACTTCCCGAAACAATACTCAGCAGATGTCAGAGATTTGATTTCGGACGTATACCCAGCACAGAAATAGCCGGAAGGCTCAGGGAAGCTGCTGAAGGAAGCGGAGCACAGGCAACAGACGGCGCACTGATGATGATTGCCAGAGCGGCAGACGGCGGCATGCGGGACGCACTCGGAATCCTGGATATGTGTCTGGGATACAGCGAACAGGTGGACGAGACGCTTGTACGTAATATCCTGGGGACAAGCGATACTGCATTTTTGTTTGAATTCAGCTCGGCCCTTACTGAAAGAAATGCCGCCAAAGTTTTTTCCATGATCGACAGACTGATGCGGGAAGGGAAGGATCCGTCTGTTTTTTCAAGGGATGTCTGCAGACATATACGGGCTTTGCTGATTGCCAAAACGAGCCCGGAAGATGTATCAAAAATCATGGACATATCAGGTGATGAGGCTGCTGAATATGTACGTCACTGTGAAACAGTTACGGTGTCCAGACTGATGAAAATTCTGGACATCTATATGGCGCTTGAAACTGAAATGCGCTATTCGTCCACGCCGCGTATGGCACTTGAAAACGCCAGTATAAAAAGCTGCCTGAGAATTGATGATACAGATACGCAGGCACTGATTGACCGTATTGATGAACTGGAGAAAAAAGTCAGCCAAATGATGAATCATCCGGGTACAGTCAGTCAGGCCGTTCCGACGCATACTGCTGAGGTTCAAAACGAACCGGTTCCCCGTAAGGAGAAGAAAAAGGAACTCCATACACGTCCCGGAGCTGTGACCGAGGACAGCGCTGCTGTATGGAAAGAATTGATGAACATTATCCGCAGCAGGGATATGACAGCCTGGAGTTTCCTTTCCCAGGGGCATATGATCGGATGCAGTAACGGAAGATACTTATGGCAGGCAGACAGAAAAGAAGCGGAAAACCAGTTTATTACAGTTCTGAACATGCCGGAAAGAAACCGTACGATTTGCGACTGCCTGAAGGAAATCACAGGACAGGACAGTGCATTTACTGCTGTAAGCCAAAGCAAAGCTTCAGCAGCAGACAGCAGCGGAGATGATGAGTATCTTGAGACCATATATGAAACATTTGGAAAAGAACCTGTGAATATTGTAGATGATATATGAAAAGAGCCCGGCTCAGGCCGGGCTCTTTTCATATCCAATGGATCTCAGTTCAATTCCTGAGCATCATTTTCAATGGTAACTTCCTCAACGCTGCGGATAGCCCACCGTGCGACCACCATGGACAGATTGTCCTTACCGACGGAAAGGGTAACGGTATCATCTTTCAGACCGGTAATGGTACCGTAAATACCGCCGATTGTGCAGATACGATCTCCCGCTTTCAGATTGTTGAGCATTTCCTTGACCTGTTTGTCCTTTTTACGCTGGGGACGGATCAGCATAAACCAGAAGACAACAAAAATCAGGATAAGAGGGAGAAATGTAGTAGCCAGAGCAGCGACAGGGCTGACCTGGGCAACTTCACCTTCAGCGCCTGCAACGGCGGCTGTTTCTTCAGCAAAAGCGGAAGCAATACCGAAAATGTTCTCAATCATGACAGAAAAAACTCCTTTCAAGCTCATGAAATATATTATAACAGACAACCAAAATGGTTACAAGATATAATAGAAAGGAATAAGACAAAAAACAATGACAGTTAAGAAAGGCTGCGTGTCGCAATAATGTCGGCACCAGTCTGCAGGATATCCGGGACAATGACCTGTCCTGATGTAACAGGAGTATGGAGATGAAGGTTGCTCAGTTCACCCATAATCTGATTAATCATGGATTTGGGTATCGGACAGGAGGTTTTGACAGAAAGAGGTGTGCGGGATCCTTCAACCGGAATAACAGCAGTGATAACGCGCTTGGGAAGCGTGCATTCCTGACGGGCGTAAGAAGCACCCCGGGGACATGTGTTTCCGGTGACAGACAGAAATTCACCGTCTTCAGAGAGCAATACTGACATACGGCATCCAACAGGACAGTTAATGCAGGTAATGACCTGAGTCATATCATTCAGTTCCTTTCTATACGGACAGTCAGGGTATCGCCTTCCAGATTCATAAGCATATCGGGTTTCAGCGTGATCAGAGACATTTCACCCGGAGTAAAGATCATAGCCTTTTTCCGGCAGAGCTCAGTTTTGCCGCATTCCACAACCACAGAACTGTTCCGGTAGACACCTGCCGGGCGGAACATAAGCGTGACCGGAGCGTTCACGTTTCTGTGTATTTTCTGTGGAACTGTTCCCCTGACACCGGAACCGTCACGGACAGAGAAATACAGACAGTCGGCCGGATGGTTCTGTACAAAAGCGGCGGCAGAAAGACCCGCTTTATAGCTTTCCTCTGATACGTGATCGACCAGGTCATGGACGTGCAGAACATTACCGCAGGCAAAAATGCCTGGCACGCTGGTTTCAAAAGTTTCATCCACCACGGCACCTGATGTGGCGGCAGACAGAATGACTCCTGCTCCAAGGCTCAGCTCATTTTCGGGAATGAGGCCGCAGGAAAGCAACAGGGTATCACAGTCGAAGTGCTTTTCTGTTCCGGGAACAGGGTTCCTATTCTCATCAACCTCAGAGACTGTAATTCCTTCCAGGCGGTTCAGCCCCTGTATATCAGTAACGGTGTGACTGAGAAGCAGTGGAATGCCGTAATCCTGAAGACACTGGACAATATTCCGGTTCAGACCGGAGGAAAAAGGCATAATTTCCACACAGGCCAGAACTTTGGCACCCTGAAGGGTCATACGTCTTGCCATAATCAGGCCAATATCTCCGGAACCAAGTATGACCACCTTTTTTCCGGGCATGTATCCTTCGAGATTCACAAAACGCTGTGCGGTTCCGGCAGAGTATATTCCGGCGCAACGTGTACCGGGCGTACAAAGCGCTCCGCGCGGCCGCTCCCTGCAGCCCATAGCAAGTATGACGGCTTTGGCCTGGATGCATTGCATGCCGCGCGCAGCGGATACGCAGGAAACACAACGCTCAGCGGATACAGATAAAACCATGGTGGAACATTCAATCGGTATATTCAGTTCGCGGGCCCTGTCAATATCCCTTTGTGCGTATTCAGGCCCGGTGAGCTCCTCCTGAAAACGATGCAGACCGAAACCGTTATGTATACACTGACGCAGAATTCCGCCGGGTTCTTTCTCCCGATCTATAACAAGCAGGGATTTGATGCCGGCTTCCCTGACTGCGATTGCAGCAGCGAGTCCGGCAGGACCGGCTCCGATTACCAGAACGTCAACATTCCGTATCGTCACAATCAGCACCTCTTTTCAGGAAAGATTCCACGGTTCCGGACAGTAAGAAACTGTTTCTGTTGTCTTTTCTGATCTCCATCAACGGGATCCCGGTCTCTTCAGATAAGATATCAGCCACACGCGGCAGACAGAATCCTCCCTGACATCTTCCCATACCTGCCCGGGTACGTCTTTTAACTCCGTCTATGGTGCGTGCACCCACAGGACGGCGGATAGCGGCCCGGATTTCTGCTTCAGTAACTGTTTCACAACGGCAGACGATGTTGCCGTATGCAGGATCCCGAGCTACAGCGCGTGCTTTTTCTGATGTGCTCATATCACGGAAGGAAAGAGCCGGAACCTGAAAGGGAATCATTTTTTCTTTCGTCTGCAGTTCAAGTTCTTCAGCAATCATTGAAGCCAGGTCCTTCGCGATTGCCGGTGCAGAAGAGAGGCCGGGGCTTTCAATTCCTATTGCTTCAAAAAAGCCGGGACAATCATTGCAGGGGCCAATAACAAAATCATCAGTTGTAAGATGGGCACGTACTCCGCTGAAATTTGTTATGTTTGTCCGTATGGAAATGCCGGGCCAGGTAAGAGCCGCTTTTCTGAAAACCTCCTGCAATCCTTCCGCTGTAGTTGCAGTATCCATAGGATCGTCAATATCTTCAGCAGTAGGTCCAAGAAGCAGATTTCCATGAACAGTCGGAGTAACAAGAACGCCTTTTCCCATGGCAGAAGGACATTGAAAAACTGTATGTGTAAAAGGCAGATTTTTATCATGATCAAGCAGGTAATACTGTCCGCGCCGATAAACCATTTCCAGTTTGTCTGATGAAAGCTGATTGTGAAGAAACGCACCGGATGTTCCTGCGCAGTTTACGAGGACGCGACTGAGATATTCTTCCGAAGGAGTGCGCACACTGAACAAGCCGTCAGAATTCCGCTGAACAGAAAGAACGGTTTGATTAAAGACAAAAGAAACACCGTTCAGTGCCGCGTGATCCGCTATGGCATAAGCAGTCTCATAAGGACTGATCAGGGCACTGGTGGGCACATAAAGCGCACAGACAACCTGCGGATTCATAACAGGTTCAAGAGAAAGCAATTCATTATGTTCAAGAATGCGAAGCCCGGATACACCGTTTTTTTCACCGCGATCACGCAGCATTTCAACGGTCTGACGATCCTGTTCATTCAGAGCGATAACCAGAGCACCGCATTGCTGGTATGGCAGGCCGAGTGACGCGCATAAATCCGGATACATAGAAGCACCGCGTACATTATAAACGGCTTTTCTGCTTCCGGGAACAGCGTCGTATCCTGCATGAACAATACCGCTGTTTGCTTTCGTGGCCCCTTCTGCCAGATCATTTTCCTTTTCGAGAACAATGACTGAAGCATGATAACCTGACAATTCTCTGGCAACAGCACAGCCAGTGATTCCTGCTCCGATTACCAGAACATCTGATATCGTTTTCATATTGTCGCCTCCTTCTATAAATATAACAGAAGATAAAGATGCTTGCAAATACGAAAAGCCCATACACAAGGTACAGAAACGTTTGCAAACTGATTCATCGGTTGCGTACGAAGCATCGGAATGATATAATAATTTGAATAATGCATGCTGGGGTGAAGAGATGATAACATCGATTTGTCTGAATCCATGTTTTGACAAAACTGTCAATGTGGAAAGCCTTCAGACAGGGCAGGTCAACAGGATCCGTGATACCCGTGTGGATCTGGGCGGAAAGGGAATCAATGTGGCTGTTGTAGCCGGAAGACTTGGACTGGATGTGCAATGTATCGGAATTATGGGAGAAAACGGCGCTTCTGAACTGACTGCCATGATGGACCGGGAAGGACTCAGGCATCAGTTCATGACCGTTACCGGTCATGTCAGAACGAACATGAAAGTATACAGCCTGGATGGACAGGGTGTAACAGAACTCAACGAGCCCGGTACACCGCTGACCCCTGAAATGCTCAGCAGTTTTAAAGATCTTGCAATAAAGACAACGATAGACAGTGATATGGTTGTATTGACAGGAAGTCTTCCTCCGGGATGTCCTGAAGGGACTTACAGAGATCTGATGACGGCACTGAAAGGAAAAAAATGCATTCTTGATACTGAGGGAAAGGAACTGGAACTGGCTGCAAAAGGAGCGCGCCCGTTTCTTATCAAACCCAATCTGCGGGAGCTGGAAGCCACGCTTGGTATTGAATTGAGAACAATGCGTGCTATTCGTGACGCTGCACTGCTTTTTATAAAACTGGGCGTACAGCATTCTGTGATTTCTATGGGTGCCATCGGTGCTATGTATATTTCCGCGGACAAAACCCTTTTTGCGCCTGCCTTACGCGTGGATACAAAGTCTACAGTTGGTGCCGGAGACGCGATGATAGGCGGTATGCTGCTAGGCTATGATATTGAAAAAGATATGGCAAAAGCCTTCAGATACGGAATTGCCGCCGGTGCAGCCAGCGTCATGACGGAAGGAACCCAGTTAATTGTCAGATCTGATTTTGAAACATTGCTTGATCAGGTCAGGGTACAGGAAGTGTAGCAAAAATGCTTTTCAGACGGAACAGGGTTGAGTATTCTGATGAAGTTATTGATTTGATTCCGCTTCATATCGGTACTCTGAACCGTGAACTTGCCCTGGGACATGAACAAATCTGGAAGATTACCCTGCATAACCAGAAACAGGAAATCGGACAGATCAGTTACCGGGACGGTGAGGGAAGGAATGTTTATTTCTTCGGGCATATCGGGTATCATATTGATCCTCCTTACCGCGGCAGGCATTACGCATACAGAGCCTGCAGGCTGATCGCCCGGGAAATCAGACTTTCAGGCAAAAGCTCGGTAGTTATCACATGCGATCCGGAAAATGAAGCAAGCCGGAAAACATGTATCAGACTCGGATGTTTATTTGAAAGAATAGCAGATGTTCCGGAAGATATCTATCGCAGATTTGAAATCAGCCATATCAAATGCCGGTATATCTGGCATGTTGAATCGACGGAAGAAAGATGAAAGAAATCATTAACGGTACGCAGATTCATTATAAGCTGACAGGGCAGGGAAAAACCAGAGTCATACTCCTGCACGGATGGGGCTGTGACTTGCATTTGATGGAACCGGTTGCAAATGCCCTTGCAGAAACACACCAGATTCTTCTTGTGGATTTTCCAGGACACGGAGAAAGCGGGAGGCCGCCGGAACCATGGGGTGTGCCTGAATACGCAGCCTGTCTGAAAGAACTTATGACCAGGCTTGATTTTGCTCCCTGTTCTGTAATTGCGCACAGTTTTGGATGCAGAGTTACCGCCTGGCTGGCTGCACAGGAACCGGCGCTATTCGACAGAATTGTATTTACAGGCGCCGCAGGAATCAGACCCAGACAATCAGCGGAAGCTCAGAAACGAAGTGAACGGTATCAAAAGCTGAAACGACATTGCGGGAAACTCCGAAATATACCGTTTCTCAGGAAAACGGCTGATAAGCTGGAGAAAAAGCTCCAGATGAAATATGGGAGCCGTGATTACAACGCGCTGGATGACGAAATGAAAAAAACCTTTGTCAAGGTCATCAATCTTGATCTGACAGATATGTACGAACGTTTCCAGAGCAGCACACTGCTGATCTGGGGCGATGCGGATACTGAGACGCCGCTCTGGATGGGAAAGGAAATGGAGAAACGTATTCCCGACGCTGGACTTGTGATACTTGAAGGCGGAACGCATTTTGCGTATCTGGAGCAGCTTCAGCGGTTCAATACAATTGTGCGGCAGTTTCTGAAGGAGGCCTGACAATATGATTTTATCTGTCCTTCTGTGTATGGGACTGGCTGCAGGATGCCTGCTGGCAGCAAGAATTCTGCTGCATTATTTCCAGCTTGAAAGTTATCAGTTTCCCGGTTATTTCAGAACCATCAGACGGAATATTCTCAAAGCAGTGCTGCCCGGCTTATGCATGACGGTTCTGCTGTCCGTTTCCTTATTGCTGTTATCACTGGCGGCCGGAGAGGTCGAATTCCCCTGGTATCTGTATTTTGCTGAGACAGCCGTTCTGATCGCCGGCGGGATCATGATCGGTAAACACTGCTCCGAAAAGCATGCAAAAAAAGCATTTGTTTTCACACCGCGCGTAAAACGTCTTTACGGTATTTCCTTTATTGTCCTTTCTGCTCTTCTGATTTTACTGCATCTGGCTGTCAGAGCTGCCGGAGGGAACCACACCAGTGCATTGATTCTCTTTTTCCCAATGCTGCTTCCTCTCTGGATTGTACTTTGCGGATTGCTTGCCTGGCCGTTTGAAAAACTGATCAGCGAGCTCTATTTCCGGGATGCGCAGCGTATTCTGAAAGAACGCAGTGATCTGATCAGGATTGGCATTACAGGCAGCTGGGGAAAAACCAGCGTAAAATTTATTCTGGGAACCATCCTGGAAGAAAAGTATCATACACTTGTCACACCTGCCAGCTTTAATACACCGATGGGGGTCACGAAGATTATCCGTTCCAGGATAGAACCGGGGCACCGTGTCTTTATTGCGGAAATGGGAGCACGTCATGTCGGTGACATAAAGGAAATGTGCCGTCTTGTTCATCCGCAGATCGGAATACTGACATCCGTCGGACCGCAGCATCTCGATACATTCAAGACACTTGAAAGAATCAAAAAGACGAAATATGAGCTGATTGATGCCCTTCCGGAAGACGGTCAGGCATTCTTTGCAGACGATGACAATATATGCAGGGAATTGTATGAAAAAACGAGACTCTGCAAAAAGATATCCGGCCTGGTCCCTGAGAAGGATGATGTCTGGGCGGAAAATATATCCTATTCACCTGAAGGAAGTTCTTTCCGGCTTTGTACGGCCGACCGGAAAATTGACTGTTCCACGCAGCTGCTTGGAGAACTGAATATACGGAATATCCTGCTGTGCGCTTCCGTTGCGCTCAGCCTCGGAATGACAATGGAACAGATTTCCCGCGGGATCCGAAAAATCAGTCCGATAGAGCACCGCCTGCAGCTGATACGGCATCCTGACGGGTTGAATGTCATTGATGACGCCTTTAACAGCAATATACGCGGCGCCAGACAGGCATTTGATGTTCTGAAGCAATTTCCGAAAAAACGGATTATTGTTACACCCGGGATGGTTGAACTGGGTGCACGCGAAACAGAGATGAATACCGAATTCGGGAAGGCAATGGCCGGATGCTGTGATACAGCAATTCTCGTAGGAAGAAAACGGAGCGAAGCTATCCGGAAAGGATTGCTTGAAAACGGATTTCCGGAAGAAGCTGTCAGAGTTGTATCCAGCCTGACCGAAGCAACAACGCTTCTCAGGGAAATTGCGGGAGCAGGGGACACGGTCCTGTTCGAAAATGATCTTCCGGACAATTACTCGGAATAAAGACATGGAGGATATATAAAATGAAAAAAACAATCGGAGTGATATTCGGAAGCAGAAGCTGTGAGCGGGAAGTTGCCATTATCAGCGCTGTTCAGCTTATGCGTCATGCGGATCGGGAAAAGTACGATGTCATTCCTGTATATATCAGTGAAGACGGAAACTGGTATACCGGAGACGTGCTGGCTGACATTCAGACATACAAACCATTCAGACCGGACCAGAAAGGAATTACGCGGGTGTTTCCTGACCTTTCCTCCGGTTCCGGCGCCTTGCTGACGATCCAACAAAAGGGGAAAGGACTGTTTGCCGGAGAAAGAATGGTCATTGCTGCCCGTATTGACGCATATATTATTGTGATGCATGGACTGAACGGCGAGGATGGAACGCTTCAGGGCATGATGGAACTGATGAACATTCCCTATACTTCCACCGGTGTAGCCGGCAGTGCCCTGGGAATGGATAAAATCATGATGAAACAATTCTTCAAGGGGGCTGACCTTCCGGTTCTTCCCGGCGTCTGGTTTACACGAAGCGCATTTGCTTCCAATCGTGAAAAAGTGCTGGAAAGAGTTGAAAACGAGCTCGGTTTTCCTGTGTTTGTAAAACCGGCAAACCTTGGCTCCAGTATCGGCGTAAGCAGGGCTGATAACCGGGAATCACTGGCTGACAGCCTGGAACTTGCTTTTGAGTATGACAGGCGCGTACTGGTTGAGAAGGGGCTCAACAAACCTGTTGAGCTGAACTGCAGCGTCATGGGATACGATGAGGAACTTCAGGCTTCACCGATTGAAATGCCCCTGAATAATGATGAGTTTCTTGATTTTAAAGACAAGTATCTTTCTTCCGGCGGAAGCAAAGGAATGGCAAGCCTGCACCGGGTTCTGCCTGCGCCGATTGATGACGAGCTGACGGCTGAGATACAGAACCTGAGCAAGACCATTTTCCGTTTGCTGGATTGCAAAGGTGTGGTCCGGATTGACTATATGTTTGACCGTGACAGCGAAAAACTGTATATCACAGAGATTAACACCATTCCGGGCAGTCTTGCATTTTATCTGTGGGAAAACGCCGGAATTTCCTACAGCAGTCTGATCGACAGAATGATTGAATTTGCGGAAAAAGCGCATGATGACAAGAATCAGGCCAATTATGCCTACACAAGCGACATTCTGAAAAATGTTACCCTTGGAACTAAAGGCGCCAAAGGCAGCAAGGGAACAAAATATTCTAAATGACGAAGGGGATTCATAACAGCGATGCTCGAGAAAATACATTCCCCGCGTGATCTGGATGGAATGAGCTATGAACAGCTGGATCAGCTTGCGGGTGAGGTCAGAAAGACACTGATCTCAACTGTTTCATCCAATGGTGGTCATCTGGCGTCCAATCTGGGTGCGGTTGAACTAACACTTGCGCTACATCGTGTTTTCCGTATGCCTGAGGATAAAATTATTTTTGATGTCGGGCATCAGAGTTATGTACATAAACTGATAACAGGACGTTATGACCGTTTCTCAACGCTTCGATCCTACGGCGGGTTATCCGGATTCCCGAAAAGAAGCGAAAGTATCTATGACTGCTTTGAAACAGGGCATGCGAGCACAGCTATTTCCGCTGCATTAGGGATGGCAAGAGCCAGGGATTATCAAAATGAAAACTATGATGTCATCGCTGTTGTCGGCGACGGTGCGCTGACCGGCGGCATGTGTTACGAAGCACTGAACGATGCCGGAAACAGCAAAACAAAAATGATCGTCATCCTGAATGACAATGAGATGAGTATTGCCCCCAATGTCGGCGCATTATCGCAATATCTGACGCGACTGAGAATCAGCGCGGGCTGGCAGAGCGCGAAACAGCATGTACGGCATCTGAACCAGATTCCATTGATTGGCAGACCTCTTTACAAAGTTATACACGGAACCAAGAAAATGGTTCGTTCGCTGATTGTCAAGGATAATGAAACCGGCTTCTTTGAAGCGCTTGGATTCAATTATTACGGACCGATTAACGGTCATGACATCGAAGAAATGGAGAAAGCCTTCCGCCAGGCCAGAAAAGGAAAAGGTCCGTGCGTTATCCAGGTTCTGACCAAAAAAGGCTATGGCTATGACAAGGCTGAAGAACGTCCGGAAGCTTTTCATGGCACGCCTCCGTTCTATGTTGAAACCGGCTACAGAATTGATAAACCCGCTTCGCCATCCTGGGGACATATAATGGCCGATACGCTTGCTGATATGTCTGTCAAAGACAACCGTATTGTCGCCATAACAGCTGCCATGAAGCTTGGTACAGGACTCGATCATTTTGCTGAACGTTTTCCGGACCGGCTTATCGATGTCGGTATCGCAGAAGAACATGCGGCGACTATGGCTGCCGGACTTGCAGCGGGTGGCATGCGGCCGTATGTGGCCGTCTATGCCAGCTTTTTCCAGCGCTGCTATGATCAGATGATTCATGATGTATGTATGCAAAATCTCCCGGTTGTTTTCCTGCTTGACAGGAGCGGCATTGGAGGAGAAGACGGTCAGACACATCACGGTTTATTTGATTTTTCAATGGCATTACCGATTCCGGGTATGACAATCCTGGCCCCTTCATCCTCAGGGGAATTGATCAGCATGCTGCAGTGGACACTTGAACATGAGGGCCCCTGTCTGATTCGCTATCCTAAATCTGTCAAGCCTTTCAGCCAGTCTGAGCTGTGCTGCCCGTTTACAACGGGGAAATGGCAGGAGCTTAAGAAAGGCAGTGATGTGATCCTTCTGGCAGTCGGTTCAATGGTTCCGAGAGCGCTTGATACTGCAGAAATACTTGAACAGAAAGGAATAAGCACAGGGGTTATGAACTGTTCCTCTGTGAAACCTCTGGATGAAAAGTACCTGGCGTCGATACCCCATACAGTACAGGTATACACAATGGAAGAACATATGATGACAGGCGGATTCGGCGAATATGTCAGCAGGTATTGTGCCGACCGGGGATATGTTATTCCGACAGGATGCTATGCTGTTAAAGAATGTTACATTCCGCACGGCGATCATGAACGACTCATGAAGGAAGCCGGACTGAATGCCGATTCACTTGCGAAAGATATTTTCCACAGAAAGAAAGGAGATATTTCCTGTGAGTGATAAAATACGGGCAGATATCGCGCTTGTTCAGCAGCAATTATGTGAAAGCAGGGAACGGGCACAGGCAGCTATTATGGAAGGCCGTGTTTTCCTCGGAGACAGGAGAATCAATAAACCGTCCGAGAGCATCGGCGTCCAGGACAATCTTATACTGAAAACATCACAGACAGAATATGTCAGCAGAGGGGCCCTGAAACTGGAAAAAGCAGTGAATGTATTCAGTGCGGACCTGAAGGATCGTATTATTATGGATATCGGATCAAGCACAGGAGGCTTTACTGATGTCTGTCTTCATATGGGAGCAAGAAAAGTCTATTCCATCGACGTCGGATACGGACAGCTGGACTGGAAACTCAGAAACGATCCACGCGTCGTTGTCATGGAAAGAACAAATGCACGTTACCTTGAAAAAGATATGTTCCCTGAAAAACCTGAAATTACCGTGATGGACGTAAGTTTTATTTCAATACGTCTGATTCTTCCCACAGCAGCCGGAATAATGGGGGATGACGGCGTGTTTTATACGCTGATCAAGCCGCAGTTTGAAGCAGGAAGAGAAAAAGTAGGGAAAAACGGCGTCGTCCGGGATCCTGATGTACATCAGGAAGTGATACAGAATATCGTTTCGTTTACAGAACAGATGGGATGGTATACGGTAAATCTGGATTATTCACCGATCACCGGTCCCAAAGGGAATATTGAATTTCTTGCTGAAATCAGAAAAAACGGTGCAGAAGAAAGGCATATATCTCCGGAACAGATACAGGCTGTAGTCAAAGAAGCACATGCGCGTATGCCCGGTTATCAATGAGCCGACTCAAAAACAGACCAGGGAAATACAGGATCGGGATCAGAAGAAGCAGTGATCTGTGTACCGCTGATCCATGGATGGCTGAAGCTTATGCCTGATGCCCAGAGAGCCGGAGTATCCGCCTTGATTCGGCTGCCGTATTTGCGATCACCTACCAGCGGATAACCACGGGAGGCAAACTGCACGCGGATCTGATGTGTCCGCCCGGTATGAAGGGATATACGCAGCAGGGACAGCGGCTGTCCGTTATGGATGAACGATTTCATAACGGTCCAGTTGCATATCGCTTCCTTTACGCCTTTCCTTTCATGATTCACGACATAGGATTTATTCGTTTTTTTATCATGATACAGAAGATCCCTGAAAGTCCCTTGCTCGGATTCAGGGATTCCTGAAACAACCGCCAGATACTCTTTGATAACCATGTCCTGTAAAAACAGTTTCTGAAGGCCTGCACAGGTTTTGGCGGAAAGTGCCAGCACACAGACCCCGCCGGTTCCCCTGTCCAGACGATGAACAGGATAAAGATTCCGGTTCAGCTGCGCAGAAAGCATATCCGGCAGACCGGGAGATTCGGAGATTATCCCTACAGGTTTGATACAAATCAGGAAATAATCATCAATATACTGAACAGCAATCATTCACAGGATCCATTCCTTTCGAAAATGTATATATACAGCATTATGCGGGGAAAATACAAAAAAACAACGGTCTCTTGAGTATATATACAGGTTGTGATACTATTTTGTCAAATCCTGCAGGAGGGAAAAGACATATGCTGAAAGCAGCCGGACTGATTTTGAATGAAGAGAACCTGAATGCTGTAAAATGCGCAGAAAAAGCTTCTGATATTCTCAGAAGACATCGGATTCTGACATTTAATCCTCAGACGGAAGACTGCACGGAAAAACCTGACCTGATCATAACATTCGGGGGAGACGGAACGCTTCTGATCGGAGCCAAATATGCCATGAAATACGATATACCGCTTCTTGGTATCAATCTGGGAACAGTCGGTTTTCTTACGGAAGAAGATCCTGAACATCTGGAGGAAGCGATTACAGCAATTATAGAAAACCGTTATCATGCTGAAAAAAGGAGCCTGCTTCATGTCACAAACACCCGCACCGGGGAGGTTTTCTATGCATTGAATGACGCGGTCATTACCCGTGGCGGATATGCAAGACTCATTCGTGTGGACGCAACAGTGGACAAAAAGGAATACGGCACATTTACTGCTGACGGAATTATCGTCGCAACACCGACCGGCTCTACAGGATATTCTCTTTCTGCCGGCGGTCCGATCGTTGAACCAGGAATGAACTGTATGATTATCACACCCGTCTGTCCGCACAGTATGCAGCACTGTCCGTGTATTGTTTCGGAAAAATCGGATATATGTCTTTTGCTTAAACCGGAAAGGGAACAGACTGCAGAACTGCAGATAGACGGGCAAAACATGGGAAGTCTCAGTACAGGGGACGAAATACATGTCACCGGCACCAACCGAAAAATCAGTCTGATCAGACTCCATCCATATGATTTTTTCGGGCTCGTACGCAGAAAACTCAGTGAATGGGGTTCATAATATATACAGATAGGAGAGTTACAGAATGAAATCCAGCCGACAGGATGAAATACTTCGTATCATCAAAGAAAAAGACGTGGAAACTCAGGAAGAGCTTGCAGAAGAACTCAGAAAAACCGGATATAAAGTCACACAGGCCACGGTTTCCCGGGATATCAGGGAACTTAGGCTGATCAAAGTGGCGGCAAACGGCGGCGGATTCAAATATGCACGGCCCGAAAGACGTGAAACGGCTGTGAGCGACAGACTGACCCGCATTCTCAATGATTCTCTTGTAAATGTGGATTTTTCAGGCAATATGATCGTTGTAAAGACATTAAGCGGTTCGGCCAATGTGGCGGCAGAAGCGCTTGACAATCTTGGATGGGACGAAATACTTGGAACGATTGCAGGCGACAATACCATTTTTATTGTGGCTAAAAATGAAACAGATACAATAGAGATTACAAACAGAATCCGTAAACTGACTGATCACAGATAAACGGGAGCTGTCTATGCTAGAATCTTTAACGATCCATCAGATTGCACTGATTGATGATGTCACAATCCATTTTCATCAGGGTATGCATGCTCTGACAGGCGAAACAGGCGCGGGAAAAAGCATTGTTGTAGACGCGGTCACCCTGGTGCTTGGCGGAAGAGCCGACAAGGATCTTATCCGTACGGGCTGCGATAAAGCTTCCGTTGAAGCCGAGTTTTCCGTAAGCAATAACGAGAAAGTCCATTCGTTTATGGAACAGGAAAGCATCGAATATGACGGAAGTCATATTGTCATCTATCGTGAAATATCCATAAACGGAAGAAATATCTGCCGGGTCTGCGGAGTAATGATTCCAGTCGCAAGGCTCAGAGATCTGGCAGAATGGCTTCTTGACCTGCACGGACAGAACGATCACAGATTTCTGTCAGATCCCGGGATGCAGCTGGCATTTCTGGATCAGACAGGAGCGGAAAATCACAGCCTGCTGATGAACAGGGTCAGAGAAGACTGTGAATCATTTATCAATAATCACAGAGCTTATGCACGTCTGGTCAAAAAGAATGAAAACAGAGAATCGCAGATGAAATCGCTTGAACGCGATCTTGAAGAATTACGCAGCGCAGATATCCGGGAGAATGAAGCTGAACAGCTTCTGGAGGAACGAAAAGAAAAGGAAACGGCATTCAGCAAATCAGAAGCGCTTGATACAATACGGGCACATCTGTCCGGGAATGAAGAGGGCTATGCAGCACTGACAGAGGTCAAAGCGGCTTCAGATTTACTGAAATCTATTTCACAAAAGCACACGGATTTCAAGGATATCAGTCAGAGATGCGAGTCCCTTTATTTTGAGCTGGAGGACATAGCCTATCAGGTCAATCAACTGGCAGACAGATTTGAAATCAATCCGGAAGAACTTGACAGAATTGATCACAGACTGGACCTGATTCACCGCTTGGAAAGAAAATTTCAGACAACAGCGGACGAACTGCCGCAGCTCACCTCAAAACTTGAAGAGGAATACAGTACGCTTGTCAATCTTGAGGCCGAAGTCAGCAGGATGTCCGCTGAGCATAAAAAAACACTGGGAAGATACAGAAATACGGCAAGAGAATTGACGGAGTCGCGAAAAAAACTATCCGAAACGTTTGAAAAAAAGATGATGAAGGAACTGAGTGATCTTGGGATGGGAAACACTCTTTTCCGCGTCGAATTCAAACCGAATGAAACCGGCAGACCGCTTATGCCTACGCAGCAGGGAGATGACAGGATTGAATTTATGATCAGCCCCAATCCCGGTGAACCGTTAAAACCCTTGGCAAAAATTGCTTCAGGCGGTGAGCTGAGCAGAATGATGCTTGCCATCAAGACACTGGAAACATCACATTCAGGTGTGGAATCCATGGTTTTTGACGAAATAGATACGGGTATCAGCGGACGTATGGCACAGGTGGTTGCTGAAAAAATGCTTTCCATTTCCCGTGAGAGACAGGTAATCTGCGTCACGCATCTTCCACAGATTGCTGCAGCGGCTGATTATCATTATCTTGTTCAGAAATCGACAGACGGCAACAGGACACAAACATCCGTACTGGAGCTTGGACATCGGGAAAGAGTTGCTGAGGTCGGAAGAATGATCAGCGGTGCGGACGGAATTACCGAAGAATCCAATGCATATGCGGAAAAACTGATCGATGCAGCTGAAGATAAAAAGAAAAACGGAATAAAGCCATAACGGCTTTTTTCAGGGGAAGTCATCTGTCTGATATAAAAGAAAATACTTGCATTGTATCTATCCTGCACTTATAATAAATTGATGGATAAGTAACGGCTTTCAAAGAACATATGCCGTTCCGTGAATATGATCGGGGAGGAATTTTGAATGTCCAAAAAGTATCTGTACCTCTTCACTGAAGGCGATGCCACCATGCGTGAACTGCTTGGCGGTAAGGGCGCTAATCTTGCTGAGATGACCAAAGTCGGTCTGCCTGTTCCGCAGGGATTTACCATTTCAACAGAAGCCTGCACCCAGTATTACGAAGACGGCCGTCAGATCAACGATGAAATTCAGGCACAGATCATGGAATATATTTCCAAAATGGAGGAAATCAACGGAAAGAAATTCGGAGATCTGAAGAATCCTCTGCTTGTTTCCGTCCGTTCGGGTGCCCGGGCTTCCATGCCCGGAATGATGGACACAATTCTGAATCTCGGGTTAAATGATGAAGTGGTTGAAGCCATGATTGCCGGCAACAGCGATCCCAAGTTTGCCCGGTTTGTTTATGACAGCTACCGTCGCTTTATCCAGATGTATTCCGATGTCGTCATGGAAGTCGGGAAGAAGTATTTCGAACAGCTGATTGATGAAATGAAGGCCAAGAAAGGCGTTACCTACGACGTTGAGCTGACTGCTGAAGACCTGAAAGAACTGGCCGGACAGTTTAAAGCTGAATATAAATCCAAGATCGGGGACGATTTCCCTGCCGATCCCAAGGAACAGCTGATGGGAGCTGTAAAAGCGGTATTCCGGTCCTGGGATAATCCCCGTGCCAACGTCTATCGCAGAGACAATGATATTCCGTACAGCTGGGGTACTGCCGTAAATGTCATGCCTATGGTTTTCGGCAATCTGAATGATAATTCCGGCACAGGCGTTGCTTTTACCCGAGATCCCGCAACGGGCGAGAACAAACTGATGGGTGAATTCCTTGTGAACGCTCAGGGTGAAGACGTCGTCGCCGGTGTCCGTACTCCTATGCCGATTTCACAGATGAAAGATCAGTTCCCTGAAGCATATGCGGAATTCGAAAAGGTTTGCAATCTGCTTGAAAAGCATTATCGTGATATGCAGGACATGGAGTTTACTGTTGAAAACGGAAAACTGTATATGCTGCAGTGCCGTAACGGCAAGCGCACAGCACAGGCGGCCCTGAAGATTGCCTGTGATCTTGTTGATGAAGGCATGCGTACCGAGGAAGAAGCTGTATCCATGATTGACCCGCGCAACCTTGATACATTGCTTCATCCGCAGTTTGACGCTGCTGCCCTGAAAAAAGCCGAACCCATCGGTAAAGGACTGGGTGCTTCTCCCGGTGCTGCCTGCGGTAAAATTGTTTTCACCGCTGAGGACGCGGAAGAATGGGCAAACAGAGGTGAAAAAGTCGTACTGGTCCGGCTGGAAACTTCACCTGAAGACATCACAGGCATGAAGAGCGCGCAGGGTATTCTGACTGTACGCGGCGGTATGACTAGTCATGCGGCTGTTGTTGCCCGCGGTATGGGCAAATGCTGTGTTTCCGGATGCGGTGATATTGCCATGGATGAAGAGAATAAAAAGTTTGTCCTCTCCGGCAAGACGTTTAAAGAAGGAGATTTCATTTCCATTGACGGCACCACGGGACGGATTTATGACGGCCTGATTCCCACTGTTGATGCCAAGATTGCCGGTGAATTCGGCAGAATTATGGCATGGGCTGATAAATATCGCAAGCTGAGTGTCAGAACAAATGCCGACACTCCCGAAGACGCCAGAAAGGCCAGGGAACTGGGAGCCGAAGGTATCGGGCTGTGCCGTACAGAGCATATGTTCTTTGAGCCGGAACGCATTGCGGCATTCCGTGAAATGATCTGCTCCGATACTGTTGAAGAACGTGAAGCTGCTTTGAATAAAATTCTTCCTTATCAGCAGAGTGACTTTGAAAAACTGTACGAAGCGCTGGAAGGATATCCTGTCTGCATTCGTTTCCTGGATCCGCCGCTCCATGAGTTTGTGCCCACCAGTGATGATGAAATCCGTCTGCTCGCTGAAGCGCAGGGGAAGAGCATTGAAACAATCAAAAATATCATTGCGTCCCTGCATGAATTCAATCCCATGATGGGACACCGCGGCTGCCGTCTTGCGGTAACCTATCCTGAAATTGCCAAAATGCAGACCAGGGCGGTTATCCGGGCTGCGATTAAGATCCAGAAAGCACATCCTGACTGGAATATTCGTCCCGAGATTATGATTCCGCTGGTATGTGAAGTCAAGGAACTGAAATATGTGAAAAAGGTTGTTGTTGAAACCGCAGATGAGGAAATTGCCAATGCCGGCGCTGTGCTTGAATATGAGGTCGGTACTATGATTGAAATTCCGAGGGCTGCGCTGACCGCGGATGAAATCGCAGCTGAAGCTGATTTCTTCTGCTTCGGTACAAATGACCTGACCCAGATGACGTTCGGATTCAGCCGGGATGACGCAGGTAAATTCCTTGGTGCATATTATGATACAAAGATCTTTGAAAATGATCCTTTTGCCAAACTGGATCAGACCGGTGTCGGCAAACTGATGAAGATGGCCATTGATCTTGGCAGGCCTGTCAATCCGAAACTGCATGTCGGTATCTGCGGCGAACACGGCGGAGACCCGAGCTCCGTTGAATTCTGCCATCGGATCGGTCTTGATTATGTAAGCTGTTCACCTTTCCGCGTACCGATTGCCCGTCTGGCTGCGGCACAGGCAGCGATCAGCAATTCATCCAAATAAGGAAAAAACAAGCGTAAACAAAGCACGGCACAGATGATTATCTGTGCCGTGCTTTTGCTACATATCCTTTTCTGCTGTGCTGCAGGCTTCCTTTGCTATTTCCCAGCTGTAACCCTTTCTGACCAGTGAAGAAATCACTTTCTGTCTGCTTTTATACAGATCGGAATCCGGCTTTACCCTTGCCCATGCTTTTTTAGCCAAAGATACGGCGTTTATAAGTTCCTCGGATTGATCATGATTTTCCAGAGAGGAAACAATCATATCTTCTGGAATCCCTTTTGTTTTGAGCTCCCTGTGAATGAAAGAGGGACCATACTTCCGACCCAGACGGTACTGAATCCACTGCTCACAGAACTCTCTGTCGTTGAGTAGTTTTTCCTTTTCAAGCTTGTATATCACCAAATCAACAACTTCTGACGAATATTTGCTGCGCTGCAGGCGGACTATTATTTCGCCCTTGCTGCATGGACGCCTGGCTAACATGGCCACAGCCTGATTAAGAGCCCTGGGGTACTGATGTATCCGAATAAACTGGCTGAAAGCTTCAGTATCCATTTCTAAATTCTCCGCAAGACAGGAGTCAGCGAGATCGTCCTTTTTCAGCCAGTACTTACTGCCGTCGTCCAGACAGACACAAACATAAGAACCATGATATTCAAATGCGGTTATTCTGACCATGCCGGAAGCTCCTTTCGGAAAGCCCAATGCAGCATGTCCCTGTTTGAGCATCCCAGACGGCCTATTCTGGCCTCACTGCATCCGCCGTTCAAGGTGATTACCATATCGCCTGTTGCATCATTCCAGAAAGCACCGTCCACACAGCCATAAGCAAATCCCTGATGTCCGTAAATCGTGTGATCCGAAATATACGGGTCATTGATACGCAGAAGACCGAGTCCATATGAAAGTGTCGGAGACAGCGCTCCATAGGATGCATGTTCTGTTTTCATATCCTCCACAGAGGCGGCAGAAAGATAATGATTATCATTTGAAGACAACATATGGAAAAACGTGAAAAGGGAACCGATATCAGTATATAAGCTTCCGGATGTATGCCCGTAATGACAGAGAGGATCAGGATCGGAAAGCCGGACAGAACCCAGACTGGTTACGGTCACATCTTTGTTTTTGCGATAAGGCAGAATACGGGTAACAGGCATGATTTTATTCAGGGGCACGCGGCAGCCTTCCAAAGACGCGTTCATTTTCATGGGATCGAAGATGTAACGATCAAAAACAGAACTGACAGGAAGACCCACCGCCTGTTCAAAAATGCACCCTATCAGACCGAAACCAAGATTTGAATAATGAAAAGAAGAACCGGGTTCGTAACGTCTCGCAGACGGAAGCAGCGTTGAAAAGGGCAGTCTGTTTTCAAGAGCATTTTCAAGATCCGGAGGATCGACGATACCGGATGTGTGTGACAGAAGATGCCTTAATGTTATATTTTTCAGGCTGTCTTTTTCATTCTCTGATGTAAAGTATTCGCTGACAGGTCTGTTCAGATCCAATAAGCCTGAATCAGACAGCTTCATGGCAACAGCGGCAGTTACTGTTTTTGTGATCGAAGCTACTCGAAACAGAGTATCGGGAGATGCTTCATGTAACGGGGATACGGAAGAAGTCAGGATCAGAGCGTTCTGATTCTGAGAATACAGAAAGGTGGCCGATCCCAGAATATGATGCTTCCTGATGATATGTATGAATGAATTCCGGCAGAAAATGGGATGGCCGGCAATATGAGTAACCGGATTTTTACCGCAGCGCGGAGCAAAAAACGGAAGGGCCGCACGGTAAAGAATATTTCGGAAACGTGTTGTAGGCATTTATATATCCTTCCCGGTCTGAGAAAAATAAACAGAAAACAGACCGATTATCATCGCAAAAGAACACAGGCACAGCACCGAAAGGCTGGCTGTAAAGGAATACATAAAAGGGAGACGGAAGGAGACTGTGTACAAAAGAATAATCAGTGCACCAACGACTGCAAGAGGGAAAAGTACATATGCCGCAAGGGGGTGTTTCCCGGAAAGACCAGAAGCAGATTGCCTGTAATGCCCAAGAATTGCCATACAGATCAGAACACTCAGTAACTGGCTGATTCTGACAGAAGATGCAAAGAGAGAGTCGGTTCTTAATTCTTCGATTACCAGCCGTCCGGCTGCATAAAGGAAAAGGTAAAAGAAAAAGACATCTCCGTTTTTCCTTTTCAGGAAAGTACGCCTTGAAATAATCAGGAAAATAAAAACGGCAAAATCCCATATCGATTCATAGAAAAAAGTGGCGAGATGCCATGCATAACCATCCGATGGAATTTGTACAGCCAAAGGAAAAAAACGGGGGAAAGAACCTGTAACGGGTAAACCGAAAGCCTCAGTATTAAACCAGTTTCCCCAGCGACCGATACACTGCGCAAGCGCCAGTCCAGGAGCTATAATATCACACAAAAGGAGAAAGGACAGTTTTCTGCGTCTGCAAAAAAGGAACAAAACAAGCAGACCGGCGATAATGCCCCCGTATATAGCCAGACCACCTTCCCATATTCTGAATACGGAAAGAAGATCATTCCTGAACTGACCGAATGAAAAAACAACATAGTAAAGTCTGGCGCCGATGATGCCTCCGGGAATGAGCCATAAAGCCAGATCGAGAACCGTGTCTTTCGGAAGCCCGGAGCGTTTCTCTTCTTTACAGGCCAGGAAAAGGGCCAATGCGGCGCCGGTTACAATGAGAAAACTGTACCATGTAACCGGGTAAAACAAATACCTGGAATAAGGAATTGAGGACATACGGAATCTCCTTCGCTTATATATATGGATTATAGAATTGCATGTATAATGTGTCAATGAAAACAGAAAATGAGGAAGGCTGAGCATTGCGCGCAGAAGTCGTTTCTGGTAAAATAATAAGAAGGGAATCTAATGCTGCGATCTTATTTTAGGAGGTACCTTTTATGAGTAAAGTTGTCGTTTTCGATCATCCTCTTATTCAGCACAAATTAAGTATTATGCGCGACAAAAATACCGGAACAAAAGAATTTCGCGAACTTCTTTCTGAAATTGCCATGCTTATGGTGTTCGAAGTAACCAGAGACCTTGAAACAAAAGAAGTCGATGTGGAAACACCGATCACCACCTGTAAGTGCAGGATGCTGTCCGGAAAAAAGCTGGGCATTGTTCCTATTCTGCGTGCAGGCCTCGGCATGGTGGATGGTGTCATTAATCTTGTACCTGCTGCCCGCGTCGGACATATCGGGCTGTACAGGGATCCCAAAACCCTGGAGCCTGTAGAATATTACTGCAAACTGCCCGAAGACAGTGAAAACAGAGAACTTCTTATTCTCGATCCGATGCTTGCAACCGGCGGAAGCGCCAGTGCCGCCATTAATTTTATCAAACAGCGCGGATGTCATCATATGAGGCTTGTCAATCTGATCGCAGCACCGGAAGGCATTGCAAGAATTCAGAAAGATCATCCAGATGTTGATATCTACGTCGCTGCACTTGATGACCATCTGAACGACCATGGATATATCGTACCCGGCCTTGGTGATGCCGGCGACCGCCTTTTTGGCACAAAGTAACTGCAATGCCTCAGAAACCAGTATTTTATAAAGCTCCTATTCTCACGACAGATTATTGTTTTCCCAGTAACGGAACCGTCAGGACGACTGATGAACGTCTCAGGAATTTATATGTACGGGCCTGCGAAAAAAAAGACAATCCGTTTTTATGGGAAGGCTTATTCCGTGTTGCTTGTCTGATTAAAAACAAACCGTTGGATGAACCGGTAGCAGAAATGATTCTGAACGCAATCCGGGATACGGAAAACGGATCGATTGAAGGAAAACTGTCGGTACAGATCAGTGTCGCCAGAGCTGCGTATGCGATTTATGAATACAATACAGACCGTAACATACTGCAACGGATCGCTGTATGGTGCCGTTATCTGGAAATAGAATTTGATCAGCTGACCAGGCAGGACACGCTTCCATTATATCAACCCGCCGATCTGATGGAGTTCCTTGTACGCTTTTATCAGGTTACAGGGGTGAAAGCTGTGCTACGAATCTGTACAAGATTACGGGCTGCCGCTTTCAACTGGACATCGGCGCTTCATACATTCCAGCAGTCTATCCCTGTACAGAACGATAATCAGACAGATTCGGTACCAGATTTATCGGTTTTGCCGGATGAAATTGATTATGATGAAAAAGAAAAACTGATTAATCATGCCGAAATGCTGGCAGATGGAGTTCGTTATTCTGTTTATTCCGGACTGTTCAGCGGAAACGGTCAGGACCTGGCTGCCGGGAAAACAGTTTGGCGTTATCTGCATAAACACCATTATGCTTTGTGCGGAGGGACAACATCCAATCCCTATCTGTGCGGACGGGCGTCAGACCAGCCCATCAGCAACCGGGCAGTAGCCGCGTGGACGGAAGCTTTTGCATCTCAGATGATTCTGGATGATTCAGAGTGGGCGCTTGATGAGATGATTCGGATCGTGTTTAACGCTCTTGACGACTGCCTGAACCGATCTGTTATCTGTGAAGAACAAAAAGTGAATACTTTCGAAAAGTCAAATACTGAGACACCTGAGTCGGATATCCTGTTTGCAAGATTGACAAGAGCAGCAGCTGCTGCCTATCTACATAGTGTTTCACTGACGGAAAAGGGAATCTCCATCAATTACCTTCTTCCTGAAAAAATCATGATAATGGTCAGAAAACAGCCCGTAGTTGTGGATGCTGACAGCGACCGTATTATCATCCGCAGTAAAAAACCTTTTTCTGCCACGTTGGATGTATTTGTGCCGGCATCAGGAACATCAGATATTGTTCTGAACGGCGTACAGGATGAACATACCGTAGCGGAGTATAAAAATCAGCAGAATGCCGGATACTATGTACATCTGAAAAAAGAATGGCAGAACGGGGATAGTATCAGATACGTCGATACAGATCAGGTGATTTGTGAAAATACACATCACCACGGTTTATGCATTATTCACAATAACCGCCTGTTTTCCATTCCTGTCCATGATGACAATATGTATTATGCTGTCAAGGGCGAACCGGAAATGAAAAACGGAGAGCTTTCCGTACTGGTTTGTGATACGGCCGTTTTACATACAGGTGAAAGGACCGCTGATATCCCTGTTTTACCTTCGGCAGGGGATCATGAAATCAGGATGATCCTGACGCCGTACAGTAAGACGCTTCAAAGAATGACAATGCTTCCAAGGATATATAATCATGTTTGATATCAGGCTGGCACCTATGTGCGGCATTACAGACCATATCTACAGAACAATATGTTACGAACAGGGATGTGATCTGGCGTATACTGAGATGATCAGCGCAATGGGTTATCTGTGTGCGCCCAAACAGCGCGCAACCCAGGAACTTATGATCCGCGGCCCTGAAGAACCTTTTCTTATTCTTCAGCTTTTCGGAAGGGATCCCGATACTGTGGCAGAGGCCGCCAGACGTATATGTGACCTGGGTATATATGACGGCATTGATCTCAACATGGGATGTCCTGCCAAAAAAATAGCTCCTTCCGGCGAAGGATGCGGACTCATGCGTACACCCGCAATTGCTGCTGAAATGATGAAGAAAACGGTGGCTGCTTCCGAAATTCCTGTTTCTGTAAAAATGAGAATCGGTTACGACAACGATCATATCAATGTTGTTGAATATGCCAGAATGGCAGAAGACGCCGGAATCGCATCGATAACAGTACACGGAAGAACAAGGGATCAGCAATACAGCGGAGAAGCTGACTGGCATTTTATTGCGAAAGTGAAAGAAAGCGTTCATATTCCGGTAATCGGAAACGGGGATATATTTTCTCCTGAACAGGCACTGGATAAGCAGAAATTTGCACATACAGACGGTGTAATGATCGGCCGCGGCGCACTTGGAAATCCATGGCTGTTCAGGCAAATCAAAGAAGCAGCCGCCGGGCAAACAGTTCATTCTGTAACGAATAAAGAAAGACACGATATGATTATCAGGCATTATCAGATGATGCTTGAATCCAAACCTGAACCTATTGCTGTTCGTGAAATGAGAAAGCATATAGGATGGTATATCAAGGGAATACGCGGGGCAAGCAGATTCAGAGCCGAGATCAATCGATGCGGAAACGCAAGAAGGGCTATGGAACTGACAGATTCCCTGTTTGAGGAAATCTGTAACAATGCAGAACAGGAAGCACAGGAGGCCGGGGTATGAAAAGCATTGTCAGAAAGTTTCTATTTTGGGGAATCTGTGCTGTTTATATCCTGATCTGCTCATACGGAATAGCGGAATCGGCGCAGCCTCATTTTCTCCTGTCTGGAGAGATGCCTTCACCGTTTTATATCACTATTTCATCACCGGTTTTCAAGCAGTTATCTCAATTTGGCACAGACAGGCTGAACGATCTGAACCGTCTGATCAGTCATCTGTCCGTTTCTGTGCTTGCGGATGATGAACAAGCGGAAGCTGTTCTTTCTGTGGATGATGAACAACTCTTTTCAATTATTCAGACAAATGATAATACTGCACACACAATCAAGACATTTAGTCCCAATACCGTTTATCATAAACAGGGCCAGGATGATCAGGGTGAATCCGAAGAAAACGAAGTAAAAATCTTTCTGGATAAACAGTTTTTCAGGATTAATCATTTGCTTGATGAATTATATCCTGTATTTGCCAGGACTGCGGAAGCTTTCCCGGAACTAACCGGAAAATCATCGGCAAATCTCAATTTTTCAGGGTTCGGAAAGTCAGAAGGCAGATTAACCATACAGTTTTCAGCGGATTATGTTCAGGATCATTTCCCTGCGGCACTTGCTGATTTATGTGAAACAGAAACAGGAAAGAATTTTCTGAAAAACCTTGTTTTTCAGGGATCTCAGAAGATTGTCCTTTTGTACGACAAGGATAATCAGCTTCTCAGGATCAATTATGACGGTACCCTCGGGACAAGTTCAGAGGATCTGAGAAGAGTTTCGCTGGTATGGAAATGCCTTCGTTCAGAAAATCACATCAAGGACAGCCTGACAATTAAAACCCCGGCGGTCAGCGGATATGACAGGGACAACCTGGCATATGAAAGGGATCAGAATGAATCGGATCCTGTCAAACATGTTCTGAAATGGGACTATCAGCTTGACCAGAAAAGGGGTAAGGAAAAAACAAAAATCAGGTATACGTGCGATCAGAGCGAAACAGAGACGGATATATTCTCGAAAATTGTGTACAACAGGAAAGGGGATCATCCTGAACACTCCGTTTATGTTACCGCTGCTCTGGAAAAAGAAAAAGATGATGAATACTCAGGTACTCTTGAAATTACAGACAAAACAGGTAAAATAATAACAAGCAGGGTTTCCGCAGGTTTGCATATCGGTTCGTCGGAAGGGGTTTTCTCTGCACAGCCGGACAATATGTACAGTCAGCCGACTGAAGGGAATGATAAAAATATTGATTCTGAAGAAATCCCTGCAGATATTGTCAGAATTCTGATCCGGAGATTTATGTCGATGCCTGATGAGGACGTTGAATTCCTTCGCAGGGATATACCGGAAGAGACATGGGAAATGCTGAAAAAATATTGACATAGGGAGATATTATCATGAAAAAAAGCCTTTTTGCGGTGATCGCCCTGATTCTTATCATGACCGTATGCACTTGTCAGGCAGCTGACTATACGCTTCCTGAAAAAATGTATAACCAGCTTGCCATCGGCAGCGGGC
>JAEEGL014382552.1_pt1 | contig 43775 bp, 35 predicted proteins | sample 9134231 | NCBI WGS metagenome assembly JAEEGL01 (sample SAMN16246548, study PRJNA631951) | gut metagenome | biome: gut microbiome; feature: rumen; material: fiber-attached | host: Bos | place: Iran: Karaj | collected 2018-10
ATGGGTATAGAAGCCATCCGCAACGTCGCCACTCAGGACCAGTTCGTAGGCCCCGTCTCCCAGATCCCGGACTTCCGAGGTCCATTGGACGGACGGGCCGTCCGTAAAGTTCAGCGCCAGCGCCAGGACCAATAATAAGTGCCGAAGCATAAAATCCGTTTTATAGAGTTATTATCAATTACTTAGCGAAGGCGACGGAACGAGTCTCCCGGATGACGGTGATCTTCACCTGACCGGGATAAGTCATCTCTTCCTGGATCTTCTGAGCGATCTCAGTGGAGAGCGTGGCAGCCTGCTCGTCGGTCACTTCTTCCGCACCGACGATCACGCGCAACTCACGGCCAGCCTGGATGGCGTAGGCCTTGGTCACGCCGGAATAAGCAGAGGCCAGGTTCTCCATATCCTTCAGCCGCTTGATGTAGGACTCGATCACTTCACGACGGGCGCCGGGACGGGCACCGGAAATGGCATCACCGACCAGCACAAGCGGAGAAATGATCGAGGTCATCTCCATCTCGTCATGGTGGGAACCGATGGCATTGACGATCTCAGGACGCTCTTTATACTGCTCGGCCAACTTGGCACCCAACAGGGCGTGCGGCAACTCCGGATCATCTTCGGAAACCTTTCCGATATCATGCAGCAGGCCGGCACGTTTGGCAAGTTTGGGATTCAAGCCCAGTTCGGACGCCATGATGGCGCAGATATTGGCCACCTCGCGGGAGTGCTGGAGGAGGTTCTGGCCATAAGAGGAGCGGTATTTCATGCGGCCGATCAGCTTGACCAGCTCAATGTTCATCCCATGGATGCCCAGGTCGATACAGGTACGCTTACCAGTCTCGAGGATCTCCTCATCCAACTGCTTGCGCACCTTGGCGACCACTTCCTCGATCCGGGCGGGATGAATGCGGCCGTCCACGACCAATTGGTGCAGGGCCAGACGGGCCACCTCGCGACGGACCGGATCAAAAGCGGAAAGAAGGATCGCATCCGGGGTGTCGTCCACGACGATTTCGACGCCGGTTGCTGCCTCCAGGGCGCGGATGTTCCGGCCCTCACGGCCGATGATACGGCCCTTGATCTCGTCATTGTCGATGGGGAAAGTCGTCACGGCATTCTCGATCACCGTCTCCGTAGCGGTACGCTGGATCGTGCTGATCACGATGCGCTTGGCTTCCTTGGCAGCATTCAGACGAGCTTCATCCATCGTATCATTGATGTAGGCCTGGGCCGCCGTCCGGGCTTCCGCCTTCATGTTTTCGACTAGCACGGCCTTGGCCTCTTCGGAAGTCATGCCGGCGACGGTCTCCAACTGCTTGTTGACCTGGGAGGTCAATTTATTGAGTTCTTCAGACTTGCGCTCGTAGCTCTCACGCTGAGCATTCAGGGAACGCTTGGCGTTCTCCGCATCGTTCAGTTTGCGGGAAAGCTCCGCATTCTGCTGGTTGACAGCGTTCTCCTTCTGAGCAATGCGGTTCTCGGCCTCGCGGAGCTGGGCATTCTTGTTGTTGACGAACTGCTCGTGTTCGCTCTTCAACTGGAGGAATTTCTCCTTGGCTTGGAAAATCTTCTCTTTCTTGATGGCCTCTCCTTCGCGCTCAGCTTCGACGAGAATCTGCTCCTTCTTGCCCTTGAGGCGCATCTTGTTGATGATTATATAGATGGCCAGGGCCAACGCGGCACCAACGACCAATCCGATGAGTAAACCTAGTAACATAGTGAGTAATATATAGTTAAATAATTATCAATCAAAAAAAGCAGCTACCTCCCTACCGGGAAGCAGCTGCAGTCTATTGTAAAAAAGCCGTTAGTCGGGTTGTCAGAAAAATCTTGACGACACGGTTTGGGCTCCACTGCGTATCAGACATCCACCGTCCCGCCGAAGCGGAATCCCCGAAGGTGACATTGGTCCGTCATCAACGTCGTGAGGTACCCGGTTCCCTTATGGGTGTTGTTTTCAGCAAAAGGAACTAACGGCTACTTTCTGTCAATACTGTCCAGATAACTTGTCATCTCGTCCAGGAGCTTTTTCTCTCCCTCTTCCCGGGCCGCCAGTTTGCGCTGGGCGGCGATCCGGTTGATCGTCTCATTCAGCGTGACAAATACCAGTTTGTCAAGCATTTCCTTGTCCGGGAACTTGGCATCATACTGGGCCAGACGCTTGTTGATCGCTTCGGCGGCGATCCTCATGATCTGTTCCATCTCGGGAGTAGCCGCCTTCAGCGGGTAGTCCTTTCCGGCAATCTTCAGCGTAATGCTCTGGTCCATATCAGTCCTTCTCCAGCAAGGAAATACACTTGTCGATCTCGTGGATCAACTTGTCGATCTTTTCTTTCGCGACGGAGGAGCTATCTCCGCCCGACATAAAGGCTCCTTTCAGTTCCAGGGTATTGACCTGGTCTTTCAAGTCATCTATCTGCTTCCTGCAGGCCTCGTTGGCAGCACGCTCCTGCTCAAGCTCGGCAGCGAGGGCTTGCGCCCGCTCCCGCTGAGTCTCATACAGGGCGATGAGTTTTTCAAAATTGCTTTTGATCTCCGTCAACATACTGCTAACTACAATGCCTAATCTTTGCAAATATAGTAAAAACGGATCATTATACAAATAATTATTTGCCGAAAAGGAGGGCCATGTCGCGATCGAGGGCAGGGGCAGCAAGGATCTTCGGGACGAAGGACCAGGAGCCGATCAGGGACGGTTCGGCGAGGGCCGCCGGTTCGATGACACCGTTATCTTTCACGTAATCGTAAACCAAGTTGCGGATCTCAGGATACTTGCCTACAATGCGCGCCTGGGATTCTTCCGGCTTCAGGCCGGCACCATTCAGCAGCAAACCGCCGCCACCGCTGGCGCGGTAAGAGGTCATTGCGACCGTATAACGGGCTTCGGGATCGAAGGCGGCGCCCGACGCGAGCGAAGCGATCTTGACCCGCTGTCCGACAGGGCGCGTCACGTCCACCGTATAGTTGAGTCCCGCGGCCGAATCGAAGTTGTAGGAACGAGCCGGGAAGGACCAGCGACGCTGGCCGGTGCGCGGATCATCCCGCGGCTCGATCTTCAGCGCATGATCGCCGGGCCGGGCCATCGTCTGGATCCACTGGTCGTAGGAATACTCAAGATAATCCTTCACTTCCCTGCCGCTAAGTTCAACGACAAAGAGTTGGTTCTCGAAAGGATAGATCGTGAACATATCGTTGAAAATCAGTGTCCCAGCCTTCACCCGGCCGTTGTAGGTCAGCGGCGCTGCCATCGAGAGTTGAGCCCCCGTCGCCTTCAGGCAGACGGTGTGGATCAGGTTCATATAGTCGCTCATCCCTTTGTATGCATCCCGTGTCCAGAGGTCTGCCTTCAACTCGCCGACCGGCTGGAGCGTAAAGGCTTTGACCGCGGCAAAATCGGGATAGAAGGCCTCCCGCATCGCCGGATCCGCCTTCTGCGCATCAACCGGGATCAAGGAAGAAGCCAACGCCTTAGAAACAACTTTTCCTCCTTTGACCGTCACGGCGATCTCCCCATGGCCGACATAACGCATATGACTGCCCGAATTGATCAGGCAGATGCCCTCGCCGTCCAGCGTCAGCGGACGATGGTCGTGGGAACAAACGACGAAATCCACGCCCTTCAAGGACTGGAACAAGTCCTTCCCTTGACTTTCCAGCATGCCGCCGTCTCCATTGCCGGTACCGGAGTGTACGACAACGATCACCACTTCGGGCTGCTCCCGGGCGATGACTGCATCGACGTCCTGCTGGACGAGGGGGACGAGAGACAGGAAGTCCAAACCACTCCAAAGGTGCTCGTCCAGCCAGCCCTTCATGTTGGCATTATTGTAGCCTAGGACAGCCACCTTCAGGCCCGCCTTCTTGAAAAGGGCGCAAGTCTGGAAATAAGGCTTGCCCGTCGCCGTATCGATTACATTGCCTCCCAGGAAAGGAATCCCGGCAGCCTTGAGATCCGCCGCCACGCGGTCATATACCCGGTGCCCCGTCTCGATATCGTGGTTCCCGCCCGTCACGGCATCGTAACCCAGATACGACACCAGGCGCGGGAAGACGTGCGGCGTCAAAGTATCCACATAGTTGAAGTAGTAGGCCGCATTGTCGCCTTGAAGGAAATCGCCGGCATCCAGCAGCAGGACATTATCCTTCCCGTCAGCCGTACGAACGCTGTCGACATAGTATTTGAGCGCAAACATGGACCTGCGGACGCCCCCTCCCACATAGGTCGAATCAAAATACGATCCATGAATATCATTGGTAGTAAGGATTTGGAGCGTGTGTACGCCGTTTTTCGGCCCGCAGGAGGCCGCCAATAAGGCCAGGCCCAGGATCAGAAGGTAACGTTTCATACGGTTGTTTTCAGAAAAGCGTCCGAAAGTTACACATTTCTCCTTATTTTTGTATCTATGAAACTGCAAACCCCCGTGACATTTCCCGTCAGCCGAATCCCCGTAACACCCGAGGACCGGGTGATGGTCGTCGGCAGCTGCTTCGCCGACCAGATCGGCATCAGGCTCAACCGGGCCGGCTTCCAAGCTTGTGTCAATCCTTTTGGGACCTTATACAATCCCCTCTCCGTGGCCCAGGCCCTCTCCCGCCTGAGCGAAGGGCGACATTTCACGGAGTCTGATTGTGTGGAGATGGGAGCCGGGGCGGAGCTGGTTTGCTCGTTCAGCCACCACACCTCCTTCGCCCGCCCGACCGCGGAGGAGTTCCTGGACAACGCCAACGCTTCCCTGGAAGAGGCCTCCGCATTCTGGCAAGAATGCAACAAAGTCATCCTCACGCTGGGCACAGTCTTTTGCTTTATCCACGAAGGAGCCGTCGTCGCCAATTGCCTGAAGCGCCCGGCAGCAGAGTTCGAACGCGCCGAGATGACCCTGGAGCAGGTCACCGCAGTCCTTCGCAGCATCGTCCTCAGCAGTCCCGGAAAGGAATTCATTTTCACGGTCAGCCCGGTCCGGCATCTGGGCGACGGAGCCCACCTCAACCAACTCAGCAAGAGCACGCTCCTGCTCGCAACCGATGCGCTGCAGCGCGACCCGACAGTCGGACAACGCTGTGAGTATTTCCCCGCATATGAGATTCTGTTGGACGAGTTGCGGGACTATCGATTCTATGCAGAAGATATGATGCACCCTACGGCACAGGCCGCGGATTACATCTGGGAGCGTTTCTTGGATTTCGCCGTACCGGCGGAATGCCGGATCGGTATCGCAGAAGCAGAAAAAGCATGGCGCGCTTCGCAGCACCGGCCCCTGCACTGAGACCGGACTAGCGCCGGCCGCGCATCTGGGCGGCCAGCTTGCCGGTCACGGCAGATTTCATCATCTTACGGGTTCCCTCGAACTGCTTGAGCAGACGGTTGACCTCCGGCAAGGAAGTGCCGGAGCCGTCAGCGATACGCTTGCGGCGGGAGCCGTTGATGATCTCAGGATGGGCTTTCTCCTCGGGCGTCATCGACTGGATGATGGCCTCCGTCGTTTTGAAGGCGTCGTCCGGGATGTCCACGTCTTTGAGGGCCTTGCCCATTCCAGGAATCATTGAAGCCAGATCTTTGACATTTCCCATCTTCTTGACCTGTTGGATCTGCTGGAAGAAGTCATCCAGGGTAAACTGATCCTTGGCGAGTTTTTTCTTCAGCGCCCGCGCCTGCTGCTCATCGAACTGTTCCTGAGCCTTCTCCACGAGGGAAACGACATCGCCCATGCCGAGGATACGGTCGGCAATACGCTTGGGGTGGAACACATCGAGCGCCTCCATCTTCTCGCCGGTGGAGACGAACTTGATCGGCTTGCCGACGACGGCCTTGATCGACAGGGCTGCACCACCGCGGGTATCGCCGTCCATCTTGGTCAGCACCACGCCGTCGAAATCGATCGCATCATTGAAGGCCTTAGAGGTCTCCACGGCGTCCTGACCCGTCATGGCATCCACGACAAAGAGGGTCTCTGTCGGCTGGACAGCCCGCTTGAGCGCGGAAATCTCATCCATCAGCTGCTGATCCACAGCCAAACGGCCGGCGGTATCGACGATCACGACACTATAACCTTCCCGCTTCGCCTGGTCAATGGCGGCCTTGGCAACCTTGATGGGATCGGACTCCCCTTCCAGGGTAAAAACCGGGACACCGATCTGCTCTCCCAGTGTCTGGAGTTGCGTGATGGCAGCCGGACGGAAGGTGTCGCAGGCGGCGAGCAAGACCTTCATGCCCCGTTTGCTCTTGATATTGAGCGCCAGCTTGCCGGAGAAAGTAGTCTTACCGGAACCGTTGAGACCGGCAACCAGCACGACGGCGGGGTTTCCCTTCACATTGATATCCGAAGCCTCGCTGCCCATGAACTCGGCCAATTCGTCGTGGACGATCTTGACCATCATCTGCTGCGGCTTGACCGCGGTCAGCACGTTCTGGCCGATGGCTTTGACCTTGACCCGGTCGCAGAACTCCTTTGCCACCTTATAGCTGACATCCGCCTCCAGCAACGCCCTGCGGACATCCTTGAGGGTTTCCGCAATATTGATATCCGTGATTTTACCTTCGCCCTTGAGGATCTTGAATGATCGCTCCAGCCGTTCTGTCAAATTCTCAAACATAGATCGTATCCGATAAGTCCCGCAAAGTTAAAGAAAAAATCGTTATTTTAGCGGAAACAAAACGCGAACGATGAGAATAGGTATCTTGGGAGCCGGCCACATCGCCGGCAAGGTGTCGGGGACGCTTCGTCAGATGGACGGCGTACGTTGCTACGCCATTGCGGCGCGCGACCTCTGGCGGGCGCAAGCCTTCGCCGGAGAGCACGGCTTTGACCGGGCCTACGGCTCCTATGAAGAGCTGGTCAGCGATCCGGAGGTAGACTTGGTGTATGTCGCCACGCCCCATTCCTGCCACTTTCCCCACGTCAAACTGGCGCTGGAGCATGGCAAGCCCGTGATCTGCGAAAAGTCTTTCATGATGAACGCCCACGAGGCGGAGGAAGTCATCGCCCTGGCCAGGCAAAAGCGACTCCTGCTCGCAGAAGCCATCTGGACGCGTTACATGCCCTTTTCCAAGACCATCAAAGAAGTGATCGACAGCGGTGTCCTCGGCCGCGTGCGGATGCTCTCGGCCAATCTCGGCTATCCTATCGAATGGAAGGAGCGGGTCATCAAGCCGGAGCTCGGCGGCGGTGCTCTGCTAGATCTGGGTGTCTATTGCCTCAACTTCGCCCTGATGTGTTTCGGCACCGACATCGCTGAGATCAAGACGGCTTGTGTCAAGAACGAATTCGGCGTGGACATGCAGGAGACCATCGCTTTTTATTACAAAGATGGGAAGGTCGCCAACCTCCATGCCACCGCCTGGTGTGCGACGGACCGCCAGGGTGTGATCGGGGGCGACAAAGGATTTCTTATCGTGGACAACATCAACAATCCCCTGAGCGCAACGGCCTGGACCCGCTACGGCGAGCAAATCGGCCACTGGGAGGCGCCAGCCCGCATTTCCGGCTTCGAATATGAGTTCGAAGCCTGCCGGAAAGCGATCGCCGAAGGCCGCTGCGAGCCAGAGGCCATGCCCCATGAAGAAACGCTTCGCGTCATGCGCCTGATGGACACGCTCCGTGCCGAATGGGGTGTCCGTTTCCCCGGAGATGAGATACAGTAAAAAAATAAATAAAACCATGCGACTATTTTTCAAGAATATATTATTGATTCTCCTGCTGACAGGTTTGCTACCCGCGCGCGCCCAGCAGCCGCTTCATTTCCGCTCTGACGGTACGTTCAAGATCGTCCAATTTACGGACACGCACATCCGAAGCCAGCTTCCGTCTCAGGCTGAGGCCGTCTATGCCCTGATGGATCAGGTGATCCGGACTGAGCAGCCTGACCTAGTCATCCTTACCGGGGACAACGTCACCTGCAATCCAGCCGCCCCTGAAATCGCCCGTCTGGTACACTTCTTAGACGAGCGGAAGGTGCCCTGGTGCGCCGTTTACGGCAACCACGACGAGCAGCAGGAACTCACGCACGCCCAAATGTCCGCCCTCTATGCCGGAGGCCGGTACAACCGGAATAGCCTGAATGAAGAAGGCGTTCTTGCGGACGTCGAACTGCCGATCCTGGGCGCCGATGGGAAACCAGGGTTTTACCTTTTCTGCATGGACTCCCACAGCTATTCCATGGCACTAGGAGAACCCTGTTACGATTGGTTCAGGGATGAACAAGTCCGTTGGATGAAAGAGCGTTGTGCAGCCCGCACGGCCCCGGATGGATCGATAGCTCCTGCTTTGGCGTTCTTCCATATCCCTTTGCTCGAGTATGTGCAGGCCTGGGAGAAAGGCCAGGGGCGACTGGGTATTAGTGCCGAAAAGGTCTGCCATGGCGGCCTCAACAGTGGCATGTTCGCCGCGATGCGGCTGGGCGGAAGTGTCATCGGCGTATCGGTCGGGCACGACCATAATAACGATTACATTGCCGTCCTTAACGGCATCGCCCTCTGTTATGGACGCTTCTCCGGCAGCAATACCGCATACAACAACCTTCCACCGGGAGCTCGCGTTTTTCTCCTGCACGAAGGCGTTCGCGGTTTCGAAACTTGGATCCGAGAAGGAGGCGAAGGGCGCGTGCTCTTCCATACCCGCTTCGACGGAAAAAGCCTGCAGAACGCGCCCCGGGACAAGAGCAAGCCCTTCGGTATCTGGTCCGATATTCCACATGTAGAATAACCTTCTATGGACTTCCAGACCTTTCTTTCGGACAATTACGCGCGCGCTTGCCGCTACGTACAGTCGTACGTGACTGACAAGGCAGCCGCGGAAGATATTGTCTCCGAAGGAATGCTGGTTTTATGGCAAAAAAAAGATTCGGTCCGGGAGGATGCCGCCTTGCCGTTTCTCTTTACAATCCTTCGCAACAAAGCGCTGGACCATCTGCGAAAGGAAAGGGCCCACCGGAGGGTCTCCCTTTCGCTGGACGAGGATCAATTGCGAGACCTGGATCTGCGTATCAGCTCCCTCAACGAGAGTTCTTCAGAAAAGGTTTTTTCGGCTGAATTAACAAAGGCTGTCCGCGCTGCCATCAACGCCCTGCCAGAGCGGACTCGCGACATCTTCAATTTCCACCGTTTCGGAGAGAAGACCTATGGGGAAATCGCCCGCGTATTCGGCATCTCCGAAAAAGGCGTCGAATATCATATCAGCAAGGCGTTGCAGGTCCTGCGCAAGTCCTTAAAAGACTATCTATCCGTCTTTTTGCTGTTCATCGGCTGTTTTTTTTCGTAGAACCACTAGGGACTGGCGGTTTTGTTTCGTTATGAATATAATAAGACCGCATAATGAACACTCAAATCCTAAAGACTTACATCGAAGGAGGTCTCTCTGAAGAAGAGCGCCGCAAGGTGGCCGACTGGATCATCGAAAACGACGAAAACCTTTCAGAATACAAGGCCCTTCGCCAATTATACGACATTTCTCTTTGGAATCCAGTCATTGATGACCGTTCTGCATGCAGAAAGGGCTTTGCCCGACGGGCATTCCTAATCGCAGCATCCCTTGTCCTGATAATAACTACCGGAATTGCCTTGTATCAGCGTTTTAGCTCTGTCAATCCACTAACTCTCAATACAATTACGGTCCCTTCTGGGAAAGAGATGAGCGTGGACCTCGCAGACGGAAGCCAGGTACAACTCAATGCCGGCAGTCGGCTTCGCATCTGCTCAGCCCGGAACGAACGCAGGGTCCACCTGGACGGGGAAGGTTATTTCATCATCGCCCCGAATCCGAAACTTCCTTTCATCGTGGAAACCTTCGGACATTCGATCAAGGTGACCGGCACCGAATTCAACGTGAAAGCAAGGGAAGTTGAAAGGCTTTGGGAAGTTGCCCTTGTCAAGGGTTCCGTGTCGATCCTCAATACCGAGGACAAAGAAGTGACGGCCCTCAATCCAGGCAAGAAAATCACCTTGACAGGCAGTAGTCTCGTCATTTCCAAACTGGACGAAAACGCCCTATTATGGAAAGACGGCATCCTGTCCTTCGACAACCTGACGCTTCACGAAATCCTGAATCGCATCTCCGACTTTTACGGAATCCGTTTCGACAGTTCTGCCCTGCGCTGCGGACAAAAACGCTTCACGGGCAAGTTCCGCACCCAATGGGGTTACGAGCACATTCTCAAATCCCTGCAGATGATACACGGCGACTTCGCTTACGAAATCCCCTCCGGAGAAGACGATGTCCCCATCCGAATCTATTGACTCACCATACAACACTATTCTACAAACTAAAAAAACAACCAAAATGCCGCATTCATTCTCTCGAAAATGGATTTGCACCGCAGCGCTCCTGTTTTTGTCTCTGTCGCTCCTGGCACAGAATGTAGCCAAGAAAAACGTGACGATCAACAGCGACCGGATCACGGTAGCCAATCTCATCAAGGAAATTGAACATCAGACGGGCTACCTGCTCGTCTACAGCGAGAAGGCGGTTGACCTGGGCCGGACGGTCAACGTCAGCGCCAAGGACGTACCGGCTCTTGCGCTTCTCGAAAAAGTCTTCAGCGGGACTGACATAGTCCCGAAGATTGAAGGCAACACCATCGTCCTCACCAACCCGCAGGCCACCAAGAGCCCGCAGGACATGGTCTCCGGACGCATCACGGATGCCAATGGTGATCCGGTCATCGGAGCCAGCATCCAAGTCAAAGGAACCAACAACGGTACATTCACCGATGTCAATGGTTATTACAGCGTCGCCGCGCCGCGCAACGCCACGCTGATCTGCTCTTCCATCGGTTATGAAACGGTCGAGTTCCCCGTGGGGGGCCGCAGCCAGCTCGACCTGACCCTGCAGGACGACACCCAGTTCTTGGATGATGTCATCGTCATCGGTTACGGTACCGCCAAAAAGAGGGACTACATTGGTTCCGTCAGTACGGTCAAGGCTGAAGATGTCATGCGGGTCGTTCCGACCTCCATGGAATCCGCTCTCCAAGGCATGGCCACCGGCGTCCAGGTCAATTCCGGCGTTGGCGTGCCAGGAGCTCCCCAGCAAATCAAGATCCGCGGTATTAGCTCCATTTCATCAGGTACCGATCCCCTTTGGATTATCGATGGTATTCCGGTCGAAAGCGGCACCATGGACACATCTTACGACGGTGAGACTAATCAGAGCATTCTCGGTATGTTCAATCCCGGAGACATCGAGACTGTCCAAATTCTCAAGGATGCTGCCGCCACTGCCATTTATGGTTCCCGCGGTTCCAACGGCGTCATCCTCGTGACCACGAAATCCGGCCAGAAAGGTTCTCTTCGGGTCAATGTGGACGTGAAGGGGGGAATCTCTCAGTGGGCTCACCCGGACATCGGCCTCGTCAATACGGAAGAGTGGATGAAGATAGCCAACACCGCTATGCAGAACACCTACAACGTACCCTTTGACGTCAGCACTACTTATAGCCAGTTGCCAGAAATTGTTGATATCGTTTCCACGGCGGAAGCTGCAAAAGTCAACACCAACTGGGTCAAGGAGATTTCCCGACTCGGCACTTTCTACGAGACCAATGTCTCCTTGAGCCAAGGTACTGAACGATTCACATCCTACACTTCACTCAAGTATCGAAAAGATAACGGTAACTTGAAATGGAACGACCTGGAGTCCTTCTCCGCCAACACAAAGTTGAACTGGAAACTCACAAGTTGGCTGGATGTCAGTTACCGTCTTGCCGCAACCTATTCGCGCAATAATCGCATCAAGTCCGGCGACGGCACAAACGGACCTGGCGGTTGGGGTCAGATCAACACCAATGCACTCCCCTGGTATGCGGTTTACAATGCCCAAGGGGAATACTGGAACCCGAAATCAACCACCAACCCCTTGGCGAGCCTCGATCCGAACAATATGCGCTCATTCTTGGAAACCATGAACCTCATCTCTGCGCTGACAACTACCGTACGCCTTCCCATCGAAGGCCTAAGTCTCAAAGGTGAGTGGGGTGTCAACTTCATCAACAGCGACGGCCAATCCTGGCGGAGTGCTCGTATCATCAGCACCTCGGACCAGTCCATTGCCAGGGAGAACAGGAACACGATCCTGATCAACAACTTAAGTGGGTATCTTAACTACGACCGCACCTTTGGAAAAGTCCACGAAATCAATGCCGTGGCTGGTGTGGAAAGCATGCGTCGCCATGGCCAGTACACCAGCCTTACCGGCACGGGCTTGGTCGGACAGTTCAAGGAAGTCGGAACGCCCAACAAGCTCACCGGCTCTAGTGGTTTTGGCGGAGAAGTGTACCTTCTTGGTTATTTCGCCCGCGCCAACTACAAGCTTCTCGACCGTTACATCATCAATGCCAGTGCCCGTCGCGATGGTATCTCAAAGTTCTCGGCCGCCAACCGCTGGGCCAACTTCTACTCCCTCGGCCTTGGCTGGATTATCTCTGAAGAACCCTGGTTCAACAGCAACTCCATCAACCTCCTGAAGCTGCGCGGCAGCATCGGCCAGACCGGTAACACCAACATCCCTGCCGGTATCACTACCGACAAGTGGGAAATCGTCATTGATGCCGGCAGCACCCTGGAAGGCCTCAACACCAGTCGCCTGCTCTCCATTGGAAACGATAACCTGAAGTGGGAAACCACAACTTCCTACGACGCCGGCATCGACTTCGGCCTTTGGAACAACCGGGTCAACGGATCCATCGCCTACTATCGCCAAGATGTGAAGGACATGCTGCTTGCTGCCTCCCTGCCGGTTTCCGCCGGTATACGCGGCGGCAACAGCGGCTGGATGAATATCGGTGACATGTACAACCATGGCGTCGAATTCGAACTCTTCGCCACCCTTGTCCAGAATAAGGACTTTACCTGGAGCGCCGGCTTCAATATTGCGACCAACGCCAATAAAGTGACAGCCCTCGATCCCGACTCCGATGCGAACCATACGGGCATCCTCAATACCGGTGATGCCAGCCAAGTTCGTACCATCATCAAGACTGGTCTCCCGTACGGCACCTATTACATGGCAGAATACGCCGGTGTTGACGCCCAGAAAGGTATCCCTATGATCTATGAAGTGGAGACGAAGGAAGACGGGACGACCGTCCACACTGGGAATATCATCCCCGGAACTTCCACGAACATTGAAAAGAACAAGATGATCCTCACAGGCAAGACCGCCTTGCCCAAGGTAGTCGGCGGCTTCAACACCCGGCTCACCTGGAAGGGTTTCGACGCCTCCGCCGTTTTCTCCTTTGCGTTCGGACAATATGTTTACAGTCGTCTGATCCAAAGCACGATGACCCCGAACGCCGGTATGCTTGTCCTGAACAAGAAACTCCTAACCGACGCCTGGCAGAAACCTGGTGACATCACGTCAGTGCCCCAGATCAACGCAGCATGCTCCTATTATTACGACGATAAGGGCGAGCCGACTACTTCCCCCATCCTTTACGGTTCTGAAAACAAAACCCCGACGAGCCGTTTCCTGGAAAAGGCCGACTACCTGAAACTTCGCAACTTGACCCTCGGCTATACCTTACCACTCCGGAATGACAAGGGCATCCAGAACCTTCGTGTCTACCTTAGCGGTGGTAACCTCTTCACGATCACTCCGTTCTCGGGCTATGATCCCGAAGTCGAAATCGACCAGGCGACGGGTGGCGCCGTGGAAACTTTCCGGGCAATGCCTTCCTTACGGACCTTTACCTGCGGTGTTAATTTCACTTTTTAATCGACAACGACCATGAAAAAGACTATCATACTTTTGATGGCGGGACTTCTGATATGCCTCTCCTCCTGCAACGAAGATAAATACTTCGCCCTCGAGCGGCCCAACCAGTATCCCTGGCAGAGCGCTGCCGAACTTGAAATGGCTGTCCGTGCTCCCTACCTCTATTTCGTAGGTGCTGCATGGTCCAACCCGATCGGTGCCATTACAAACCGCTTCGGCGAGTCCGATCTAGCCCACTTTACTGGCAAGACCGGCGACAGCTACTACTATGCCTATTGGGACCGTCTCTGGGAGACCCTAGTGCTGGAAAACGCAAAAGAGCTCGAAGGCGGTTTCGAATACCTGTACTATGCCGTGACAGCCTGCAACGCGCCACTCCAGATGATCTTGAACGCCGAGAAGGAAGGAAAGGATCCCTTTGTAGACATGTCCGACGGTGATCGAGACTTGGTGAAACGAATCAAGGGCGAATTGCTCTTCATGCGCGCCTTCACCTATTGGAACCTGGCCCGCACCTGGTGCCCGCCATACGATTCCGACGGGAAAAACGACACGAAGCATTTTGTCCTATACCAGGACTATGTCAACGATTCTAACACGCTGAAAAACAGCGAACTAGCTTCCGTCAAGGAAGTCTATGACGCCATCGTTGAGGATCTCAAGAATGCCATCGCTGTTCTGCCGGAGACATACTATAGTGGAGATAATGGTCAGCGCATGCGTGTCAACAAATATGCGGCCGAAGCTCTCCTCGCCCGCGTATACTTCTCAATGGGTAAGTTCGGCGACGCTAAGACGCTCATAGACGATGTAATCAAGCAGACCTCTCTTTATGACCTGAGCGAAGAGCCCTACGAGGCCTGGAACAAGATCTCTGGCCAGGGTTCCGGAAAGGAAGTGATCTTCGAGATCGTTTACAGTGGCGACTCCAACCGCTACGACCGCAACCCCGGCATCATGAATTTTGCTGCTTATAACGGTAATGCCAACAAACAAAGTGGCTACTGCGCTTTCGCCATGTCCTATTACGCAATGGAGAAGGTGGGCTGGATGAATGCCAACCACGAAGTCACCGATGCGGCACGCGCCGACAAGCGTTTCAACCAACTATACAAGTACTCAGAGGGCTACGGTGTCCCGTACATCTTCCTCTTCAAGTATTTCCGTGACCAGAATCCCAACGGCGGCCAGCGTCGTGCCAATCGTCCAATCATCCGTCTGGCCGATCTCTACCTCATGAGAGCTGAGATCAACTGGCTAAACAAAGACAATATCGGCGCAGCCGCTGACTTGAACGTCGTCCGCAACCGTGCAGGCCTTGAGAGTATTGCAGCTTCGGCCCTGACAGAAACCGATATTGAGAACGAACGTATCAAGGAAATGGCCGGCGAAAACGCCGACCGCATCTATTGGCTCACAGCACTCCACAAGGACATCCCGATCGGTGACCGTGACCCGTCAAAATTCCAGCCGATCAAGTATCCTTACTCAAAGTACTACTATCAGATTCCGCTTCAGGAGCGTCAGACCAACAACGCCTACAAAACTGCTGCGGAATGAGTCGAAAAGTCTCACTAACCCTGATCATCTTGATCAGCCTTGCCTTCCAGGCATATGCAGGCGGCCCCTTTCCGGGCCGCCTGCCCGCCTGGGAAGAAGGTATGTTAGATATTCATTGTATCAGTACGGGCTGTGGCAATTGTTCCTACCTGGTTTTGCCTGACGGCACGACGATGCTCATCGATGCTGGTGATCTGCGGCGTCCGGATAGCCGTGCCCCCTCACCGAAACCTGACAGTACGCGCAGCCCCGGTGAATGGATCGTCGATTATATCCGGTCGTTCATGCCGGAAGGAAGGACAGCCGGACTGGACTATGCCCTGGTCACTCACTTTCATGACGACCACATGGGCAGTGCAGCCAATGCCCGAGAACTCGCGAAGGAAGGTGCATATCCCCTTTCCGGGATAACCGAAGTCGGCACACTCCTTCCAATCCGGACCTTTATCGACCGGGGCAAAGACTACCCGGAGCCGGTCGAACGGTACCTGGACTTCTACAACCGTTTCATAGACTGGCAGTGTAACCGGGGCATGGTCTATGAAAAAGCCCGGGTTGGATCCCGGGACCAAATTGTGCTGGTTCACGAGCCAGATAGTTACCCGAACTTCTCTATCCGCATCCTTTTCGCTAACGGGGAAATCGCCCACCCACGAAAAGAAAAAGTCGCCAAATCCTTATACAAGGGGAAAGATTATCCCGGAGAGAACAACCTGTCCGTCGGCTTCCGCCTGGACTACGGTCCATTCTCCTACTACACCGGCGGCGATATTTCCGGCATCGGGCACACCGGTAAACCTGACCCCAAGAGCATGGAGTCCCAAGTCGCGCGCCTCATCGGTCCGGTTGACGTTGCCGTCTTGAACCACCACGGCAATCGGGATACCCAAAATGAGGATTTCGTCGCCACACTCAGGCCACGGGTCTGGTTGGGCCTCAGTTGGGGCATACGCCATCCGGGAGAAGAAGTGATACGCCGCATCTCCAGCCGCTATGTCTATCCCGGTGACCGGGACATTTATACGACTTATATGGCTCCTGAAACCCAGAAGTTCATGGGTCGTTATACGAATGATTACAAGTCTTTCTCGGGACACATTGTCATCAGGGTGCATCCGAGAGGAGAAGACTACGAAATCTATGTTTTGGATGACGCGTCACCAGAAAAAAACATCATCACCCATACCTGTTATCGTTCAAATCGGAAAGATCAATAATCCGTTGATCCTTTCCCTGTTAGCTATATCAAAGACGCTAAGTTCTAAATATGAACTGGAAACATCTCGCCATTCTGCTGACCATGCTCCTTTCGCCCTGCATTCTGATGCAGCGTGCCTCGACGGTTTTCGCCCAGCAGCTTTATGTCGGCGTCAACTGGCATCCGCATGACGTCCCCCCTGAGCAATGGAGGAACGACATCGCTCTGATGCAGGAGGCCGGTTTCACAGTGGTGCGAATGGGACATTTGGCTTGGGACAGCTATGAGCCTGAAGATCGACGATTCACTTTTGCCTGGTTCGACCAAGTGATGGACATGATGGAAGACGCCGGCATCAAGGTGATACTAGACATTGCCGTGCGCCCAGCGCCGCTGTGGTTGCACCGGAAGTATCCTTCCATGGACATCACCGACGCCGACGGGGTACACCGTTATCCCAACGGGAGATATATGGAAGATGTCGGAGACCCTAAGTATCAGGAATATGCCCTGCGCTATACCGACACCCTGACCAAACGCTATGCCACCCATCCAGCTCTGCTTGCGTTCGGGATTGACAATGAACCGGGAGCCGGCAAGATATCCTGGTCTGAAGAAGTGCGCCTGCGATTCATCGGATGGCTCAAGGAAAAATACGGGACGACTGACCGGCTCAACGAGGCATGGGCTGCGCAACGCTGGTCTCGCAGGATAAGTGATTTTGACGAGATCGGACTGCCGATCGGTGGCCCTCCTGAGAGGACGCTGGATTTCCGTAGGTTTCTCTCCGACGAGATTAACGGATTCTATTTCAAAATGATTGAGATCGTGCGTCGTAATGCCCCTCTGGCACAAACGACCACCAACGCATGGTACTACAATGCGGATGGCAAATACTATGACTATTCGCCAATGGCATATTCTGGCCTGATGACGCGGGAGGGCTGCGGCTTTTATCCCGGCAGCTCGCTGCTGGCCAATGACAAGATCAGCCGCTCGCTGTTCGGTATCTCTCGCATCCAGTACGAGGCAGAGACGCCATTCTGGTGTACCGAATTCACTACATTTACCGCCACACCGGGTGCTGTGCGCAAGTATGCATACCTGTCGCTGATGTATGGCAACCAGATGGTGTGCGGGTGGACATGGCAGTCCATGCACGGAGGCGAGGAACAGTTCCACCAGGGAATGTTGGACTGGGACGGAACCCCCAATACAAAGTATTATGAATACAAACAGATAGCCTCCGAATTCCAACGGATTGGAAAGTTTTTCCCCTATAAACCCAAGGCAGACGTGGCGTTGGCTTTTTCATATCCCAGCCAAATGATGAAAGGGGTTGACCCTAAATTGACTCATGAAATGCAGTTGAGAGACTGCTTTTATGCCACGGTCCCAAGGAACATGGACGCGCGTACGGTTGACGTTTCACAAAGCTCGCTGGATTACAAATTGCTGATTGTCCCCGGGATGTCCGTCATGGACGGGAAGTCCGCCACCAACATTAGGGCTTTCGTGGAGAAGGGAGGCACCGTAGTGATGACGTGCGGTTCAGCCATTTTTGACGAAAGGGGGCAACTGTTCCGCAGAACGTTACCGGGCCTGCTTGATGATGTTTTCGGCATCAGGAAAGGAGGCTACGGCGAGACTGCCGCGATGAACGAACTCTCTCGCTGCGCTTCGAAGGGCAGTGAAGTCATCGTGGACCTTGAAGGCCAAGATATCATTATACATTCTGATTATTTTGATTGGATAACCCCCAAGGGAGCCACCGTGCTTGGAAATATTGTCAGCATGGACAAGGATTATCCGATTATCACTTCGAACAAGTACGGGAAAGGGACCGCCATCTATCTGGGTATCCCGGCAGATGAGAACCTGATGGGAAGGTTATTGGACTCCCTATCGGACAGGCTTGTTATCGGAAAGGTATCTGGCCTTCCGCAGGGAATACGGGCTCGTATGACTGATGACAACCATATCTTGCTATTCAACGTGACCGACAGTCCGGTGACGATACCTTTGGAGAAGAGGGCCAGAAGTCTGCTAAACGGTACCGTGTACAAGGGTAGCCTGCTGCTGGGGGCCCAGGAACCTGAGTTCCTGGAATATTTCTGAATATGATATCCATATCAACCCTGGGGATATTTGTCCCTGATAACGTTATTTTTGAGTTTGCGCTATGAGATTATTGCTCAAATCGGTTTTCTTGGCACTTCCTTTACTCGCAGGTTCATTTTGCGCGGCGAAGGCTTCAGATGGCCGTGATGAAGTAGATTATGTTAATCCTTTCATCTGCACCCAGGGTGACCATGGGGAATGGCATCCTGCCGCCACACGCCCTTTTGGCGCTGTCAACCTTGGTCCCGATACGTATCCGGGAAGCCTGATTTCTTGGGGTGGGGCTGCTCATGGTGGGTATGATTGGAGTGACTATTTGGTGAGGGGGTTCAGCCATTTCAAGCGAGGCAGCAGCGGAGGTACCCGCATTGTAGATAGAGCGGGCTTTTTTTCCATTCTACCGTTTACCGGGGAACATAGTCATGCCTGGTTCCGCACGCCCATGCTGGCGGAAGACAAGTCACGTGAAAGGGCCGCGCCGGGTTATTATTCCACTTTCCTGACGGATGGAGGAATCAGTGTAGAATTAACGGCTGATATGCATTCTGGATATCATAGATATACTTTCACTCCCGGCACTGAAGCCAAGATACTAATATATCAGGGCAATAGGGGCGTAGCTGAAACCATCTGCTGCCGCCTCATAAACGACAGGACACTCGAGGGAAATGTCGGAGGGTTCTGGTTCTTCATCACGTTCGACCACCCTGTTTTAGAATCCATGATTCAGGATGAAGACGGGTTTCTCCATGCTGGCGATGGATTGAAGCCGAGCGCAAAGACAGGATTTGTATGTTCGTTTGGCGATCTGTCAGGACAGCCGCTCAACATCCGGGTTGGTATTTCCTTTACAAGTCTACAGGGTGCGAGGGACAACTACAACGCCGAATGTCTTGGGACAGGTTTTGACACCAAGTATGAAGATGCCAGGGAAAGCTGGCAAGATATTCTTGGCAGGATAGCTGTAGAGGGCAAGAATGATACTCTCAAGACAATCTTCTATACGGCACTGTACCATTCCTGCCTTCTCCCGATTGTCCAGTCCGACGCAGACGGGACATACCTCGGAATGGACAACATATTACACGAGACGGACGGCCACGTCCAATATGACGGATACGCCTTCTGGGATACTTTCCGATCCAAGTACCAACTATATGCCCTGCTCGTCCCAGAAGTGTATAAGGATATCGTCCGATCTCTCGTGAATATCTATGAGCAGACTGACTATGACGCAAGCGCGCGACCGTGCCTGCCGCGCACTTACGGCTATTCGTACAAGGCAACGGGAAAAAGGTATGTATGGCCAAACTGCCGGAGCGAGCACCAACTTATGGTTTTTTCCGACGCATATGTCAAGGGGCTGTGTGACGTAGACTTGGCCAGGGTTTATCCCTATATCCGAAAAGAAACGATGGCCCAGATGCCAGAGTGGTTTGACCAATTCGGCTTTATTCCTTCGCAGCCGGATCAGACCTGCGAATACAGCTGGGACAGTTGGTGTGTGGCGTATCTCGCCCATGAACTAGGTTATCAGGAGGATTATGATTATTTTTCTTCCCGCGCGGAATATTGGAAAAACGTCTGGGACCCTTCTATCCGGTTCTTTCGCGCCCGTTCCGCCGACGGCACATGGCTTGACTTCCCGGATGACCCCACAGTAGACAGGCGCAAATATACGTACGAATGTACGGGGTGGCAGATGCGCTGGCATTCCCTTCACGATGTCCCCAGCTTGATAGACTTGTTCGGAGGCCGGCGCAAGTTCCTGAAGGAACTCAACAAGTTCTTTGATGACCATCTGTACAATGCCGGCAACCAGCCCGATCTGCATACGCCTTTCCTTTTCAACATGGCAGGAGAGCCATGGAAGACACAAAAGTGGATGAACGCTCTTCTCACCAAGCCGACACTCCAGAGATACGGTACACATGGATTTCTCCCGGCGCCGGTCTATGACAAGGTTTACAAGGACACTCCTGACGGGTATCTGGTCGAGATGGACGATGATTTCGGATGTATGGCCTCCTGGTTCTCCATGGGAGCCATGGGGATATTCCAATATTGCCCTGGACAACCTACATACCAGCTATTCTCCCCCATTTTCGACAAGGTGACGATTCGTCTGGAGAATAGCAAATCATTGACCATAGAGGCCCAAGGATTGTCTGACAATAGTTTCTACATCCAGTCAGCCTCGTTTAACGGGCACCCACTGCAGGAGTCCCATATCGCTCATGAAACGCTGATGGAGGGTGGGACAATGCACTTCGTACTCGGCCCTAAACCCAACCGGGATTGGGGCAAATAACCCATGACTTACATTTTTAAACGAACGATTGAATTATGACTAAACGAGGTTTTTTCAGCATCCTGCTACTGAGTCTTCTCATCACGGGATGCAGTCCCAAGCAACCGCGCGCAGGACACGTCATTATCCTGGGATTCGACGCGATGAGCGCCCGGGGCATCCAGCGCGCAGAAACGCCTTTCTTCAACTATATGATTGAGAACGGGGCCGTTTCCCTGCACACCCGCTGCGTCCGGGAAACCGTCAGCAGCCAGAACTGGATGTCGATGGTGAGCGGCGCTCCCATCGAGATACACGGCGTGTTCAACAACGGCTGGAGGCCCGGTGCACCGGAGAACATTCCTCCCGCCCTGGCCAATGCCGAGGGGAAGTTCCCGACGATCTTCGATTTGATCCGGGAACAGCGCCCTGAACTGAGGCAGTATGCGTTCATCGAATGGACCGGGGAAACCCGCATGTACGACATGAGCGCGTTTGACAAAAGCAGCGTCTACCGGATCGATACGACGCTTCATCAGTCCGACGACGTCATCCGAAAGGCCTTCGAAACCTATCTGCAGGACAGGCCGGAAGTCCTGTTCCTATCCATGGACCTGACGGACCACGTGGGTCACACCTACGGGCACGAGTCGCAGGAGTACTTTGATTGCATCACTCACTTTGACGCCCTCGTTGGAGACTTCGTCCGCAAACTGGAAGAAAAGGGCTGGATGAAGGACGCCGTCATCATCATCACGGCAGACCATGGCGGCATCGGATATGGACACGGTGGTGATACGATGGCTGAATATGAGATTCCTGTCATACTCTATGGCAAAGGTGTATCTAAAGGTAAGTACCTGAAGCGGACCAGCATGATATACGATGTCGCCGCGACGGCGGCCGGCCTGCTCGGGATCGAGATGCCCTGGGAATGCCGAGGCAAGTTCCTCTCTGAAGCCTTCGAGCCCTCGGATGATGCCGTCTACGTGCCCATGCCGCTGGTCCATCCCTTCGAAGGACAGGTGGAAGGGCCCGTCCGCATCACAGCTGACGCACCCGACGCCCGTATCTTCTACACCTTGGACGGGACGGACCCGGACGAGAATTCGACCGAATATACCGGACCTTTCTTGATCGAAAAGGGTTGCGAGATCCGATCGGTCACCTTCCGCGGGAAGAACCGGAGTGAAATCGAAAGCAATTTCCTCTATCCCGACCGGGGTGAAACGCCGGTACTGTACAAACTGTACCGGAATTATACGGAATGCGCGATGCCCGACTTCACCAAATTCGGAAAGCCGGACGCCACCGGATTCATCAAGAATTTCACGATCAATGAAACCGGTGTAAAGGGCGACGATTATTTCGCTATCCTCTTCTCGTCGCTGCTGGTCATCGAAGAGGAAGGCGACTATACCTTCGAGGTGAAAGCCGATGACGGAGCCAACCTTTGGATCGACGGAAGCCTGCTTGTCAACAACGAGAATGCGCACAGCCTCAAGAATCCCAAATACGGCACCGTCCACCTGACGCCCGGACGGCACCCGGTCAAGATCGAGTACTACGAATACACGAAGCAAGATCGGCTGGAAATCCGTTTCAAGGAAGGCGACAAGCCTTTCCGTCCGATCACACCTTTGGATTTAACACGGTGACGGGAAAACTATCCATCCTTTGCATCTTCCTGTGGGCCTGCGCCGCCATTCCTTTGCCTGCCGAAAGCCTGCAGGAAGAAGCTTTGTCCTTGCTCCGTCAATTCAACGCGGGACTGGTCCGCTACCAGGACAACGACCCGGCCAGTCCGGATGTCGGAGGCCTGCGTTGCCCCTCCTGCGGAATCTATCATTCGCGGGCAGCAGAGGCCCTCTGGCCCCTGGCTTACGAGGCTTCCGTGACCGGAGAGACGGTCCGCATGGAACAGGCGCTGTCCCTAGCCCGATGGCTCCTGAGGAAGCAGGAATCGGACGGATCCTGGATCGAGTCTGAGGGCGGCTGGAAAGGCACGACAACGGACCAGCTGCACGCTCTCGTCCTGGCATATCCGCTGCTCCGGGATTCGCTCTCCCGGAAGGAACAGCGAGTCTGGCGCCGGTCTATCCGCCGGGCGGCGGACTTTTTGTGCCGGGTGATAGACAACAAATACGCTTACATCAATTATTGCGCGACTACAGCCGCCTCCCTTGCAGAGACCGGCCTCCTTCTGCACAGGAAGAAATACCTTCGGAAAGCCCGGAGATTGGCCCACCTTTGCTGTTCAAAAATTAACGATGACGGCCTGCTCGAAGGAGAAGGAGAAAACCAGAAAGGCGGCAAGGCCGGGATAGATATCGGGTACAATCTGGAGATGTCCCTCTGGGGGCTGGCCCGGTATGCCCGACTCTGCTCTGACTGGGAGTGTTGGGAGCAGGTCCTGAGCAGTGCTCGGGCGCACCGCTGCTTCATCTATCCCGATGGGACCCTCGATGCCTCGATGGGGCTTCGATCCTCCAAATGGTCGGTCTGGGGCAGCGCCACTGCCGACGGTTGCGCTCCCCTATGGCCTTTCCTGGCAAAGGAAGACCCGGAGTGGGATGAATTGATTGTCCGTAACATCCGGAAAATGCGTTCCTGCATTACCCGGAGCGGGCTCCTCGCCCCCGGCCCCGACTATGACAATATACGTGACGTCCTCCCCTGTCTTTACTACACTTTTACCAAAGCCAAAGGGCTGGCCATGGCCCTTGCCTGGGCACCGGAGGTATGGGAATCCGATACTATCGCAACCGAGCCAAAGGACACGTTGATCCTATTCCCGAGCCTAAGGACTGTCATCATTCGGAAAGGAACCTTCCAAGGCACGGTCACGGCATACTCTTACAAGGCGAAGAAAGCCCATTCCAAGTTCATGCAACGTCCTTCCGGCGGGGCGATGAGCCTCCTTTGGGCCGAAGGATTTGGACTGGTCCAAGCAGGATCCCAGACCGAATATCACCGTTGGGAAGACAGTTTCCCCTGGATGCCGGCGACCTTGCCGCTGACGCCCAGGATCGAGACAAGCCTCGAAGGAGGGACCTATACCAACCTGTATGACTTCGACGCCACATTAAACGTAAGGCAAGACTATGGCTGCTCCGTTTCCGGACAATTGAAAAACGAAGCCAGGGAGGACTGCGGAATAGCGTACAACATACACTATTCCTTCACGGGCGAAGGCCTCGTGAAGGAATACCAAATCCGCGGCGGGCCGGCGCGAATTGTGGAGCCGCTCATACTGAATGGAGAGGAAGGCTATATAAACTGCGATGGAGAAGTTGTCCGATTCGAGCGAGGCGACGGCTTGCTGATCCTGGCACGAGAAGGGGCGGGAAAACTACGGATCGATACAGTTTCCACGCACCTTTACAAGCAAATCTATCCAGCCTTTCGTGCCATTCCTATCGTCCTGGACCTGCCGGGCCAGGAATCCACGACCCGGATTCGTTTCAGCATCGGCCGATGAGATGGCTGAAATCCACGGTGTAAGACCCGCATTGTTATTGAAAAAAATCTTAATTTAGCAGGAACAAAACGCGACTGATGAGAATGGGTCTCTTGCGAGATGAATAAACGCCAGAGAATGACCGGCCGGATCCGATGCTTGCTCCTCTTCTTCCTGATCCCGTGGATGAACGGGATCAGCCCCACCTTCGCGCAGCAGCCGGCATCTCCCTCTCGTTGGTATGGCACTCTGGGACTGACCGGAGGCCTCGGGAGTATCCGGGTCCGTGGAGAAGAGGACCCCACCCCGATCGACACCCTGTTCCACCAGCGGGGAGAGGCCTCGTTCCTGCTGGGATACCGTACTCCTACTTTCAGTATAGCCAACCAATTGAAGGGTCAATGGGTCGGGAAGGAGACGATCTTCAACCATTCTTCCGTCAATAACCAGGATATGGTGGGTATCTTGTCTCGAGAGACCAAACTCCGGCAGCCTTCCGGCAGCTGGCGCACCGATGTCCAATGGAAGCCTTCGGACCGGAATCAGTATTCCACTTTCCTGATTTATCAGGTGGAGCGGGACAAAACAGTCGGCATGACCTTCAACATGTTATTCCAAATTGAGGACACGGAAGACATGGAAGATGAGGCCATGGAGATGAAGTTGGCCACCGAAGAGCGTCGCTATTTGAAGCAGACGCTCCAAGCCGGGTGGCGATCTACCCACCTCTGGCCTGAACGGCATCTGACGTTGAATACTTTTCTAGACGGGACCACCCGCTTCCATCGGCGCCATTCCCTTTGGGAGCAGATGACAGGCGAAAACGATGTCACCTTTCTCCTGACCCCACAAAGCAGTTTTCACGAGGGCAGAGCCGCTGCTTATCTGAGAAAAGACCGCTTTCTCAGTGTGCCCTCCCTACAATTCGAAGGCGCTCTTCAGGTGCGATCCACCTATACCGAGGACACCAACGGAGGCCAGATCGAGATTGAGCCGGGCATCTGGCGGGATTCTACCGGCCTGAAAGAGCACTACAACCACCTGGCCCTCTGGATTGAACCCGGCATCAACGCCGATTACCGCACCGGAGCCTGGCATTTCCGGGTGGAAGGAGCGCTGCAACTTTACGGAGAACAATTGACCAATGAGCGTCATTTCCGAGACATTGCCTGGGACCGGCCGGCCCCTGTCGGGCGCTTGTTCACGGAATGGACGCCCTCCAACACGCACCGGGTTTTCCTGAACGCCACCCACACGATCAAACAGCCCACCTACTTGCAACGTTGCTGGTTTGACCGGCAAGATGCCAATGCTGACCAATTGTTCCGGGGGAACCCGAATCTCGAGGCAACCCGCATCGATGAGGTCACTCTGAACTACACTTTCCGATGGAAGCGTTTCCAGGCCACTTCGATGAGCCGCCTGACCTACCGCGACAACGAGGCGGAACAGAGTTTTATGCAAGACATCATCGCCAGGCGGGAATACAAGGTTTTCACTTGGGTCAACACGGCTTTCAAAAGGATATTTACCCAGGCCTTGACGGCCGGTTGGTCCGGCCAAGTCTTCAGCGCCAACGGCCGGGTCCAATACGACAAGACGCGGCAGCGGGCAGCTTCCCTGGAACGGGAATTGCGAACTCACCACTGGGAATTGTCCGGAGAGGCCGCCGTCAAGCCGGGAAAAGGCTGGGCCTTCTCTACCCGGGCAGCTTACAAAGGTGATGTCGAGACCCTGTACAGCCTCTTGGAAGGCTACTGCACCCTGGATGCCCGGATTGAAAAGTCATTCAAAAAGGTCACGGTCTTCCTGGAAGGCCGCGACCTGTTGGATGAGCCGATGAAGCGGGAGTTTACTTCGGCAGATGGGACGGATGTTTGGGCCGAGGTAGATTACATGAACCGGAAAATTTTCCTGGCCGGCTTCACCTGGTCGTTCTGACTAGAGCGAACTTTTTTGGGGCGTCTTGACGGAGCCCATCCCACTGATGTGCTTGGAGAGGTTCTCGTACGCCAAACGGGTCAGATCGACATCCCCGGCGCCGCTGACGGTGACATTGACATCTTTTGTCTTACCCCTCAGTTTCGCATCTCCGGCACCGCTGATGCGAAGAGATACGTTCTGGGCATCGACTAGCTTTACGTCGAGATCGGCTGCGCCATTGACCTCGAACTGGGCATCCTTGACGTCCAAACTACCCATATCGACGTCGGCCGCACCGTTGACAATCATCACGAATTCTTCACCACAGACAGGACCCACCGCCTCAAAATCCACGGCGCCGTTGCAATCCAGCCGCTCCAGGGTCGGAGAAGAAACCGACATCGAAAGCTTTTTGAAGTTGCGCAGGGAGACGCCTTTGCTGCCCACTTTCAGGGTACCGTCCTCCACAGAGACGGTCAGGTACTCGAAGAGATTCTCGTCCATGCTCACGGAAAGGGAGCAGCCGTCCGACTTGGAATAGGTGACGTCCGCAGGGATGTTCAGAGCGATACGGGAGAACTCCCCGACCTCAAAGGTCTTCTCTTGGATGATACCGTTGCCGGCCACTTTCACTCCGGATCGGGTGGTGACTCCATGGTCTTTGATTTTTACAAATACACAGCCGGACACAAGCAGGCTGCCAGCCACAATGGCCAGGATGACAAATGTTTTCATATTAAACCAGTTTTTTCAAATCAATTCCCAATAAGGCGGCCCGTTTGAGGAGTTTGGGCCAATCGTTCTCCATAAAGTCCTTTCGTTCGGCTTCCAGGACGGCTTCTTTCGCCCCAGGGGAGACGAAGTATCCCAGCCCGCGCTTGGTGTAGATGATCCCGGCATCGGTGAGCTTTTCGTAGGAGCGGGCAACCGTATTGGGGTTGACGCCGATCTCCGCACCCAGCTCCCGCACCGACAAGATCCGGTCCTCCGGCTTCAATTCGCCGGAAAGGATACGCTCGCAGAGGTTGTCGCTGATCTGGAGGTAGATGGGTTTGTTGCTGTCGAATTCCATAATCTAGGCTTTGATGGTTTTGATCCGGGCCAGGATGCCCGCAATGAGTCCGCCGATCACGACGGTGAAGAAAAGGTTGAGGCCGGTATTGATCCAAAGCTCTGCCTTTTGCGGAGTCATATCATCGAACAAGCGCTCGAAATCCGCACCGGAGAAAGAAGTCTGCTTGAGGACCAGCATCATGATGAAGGACAGCAGGACACCGGCACCAAAGAGACACAGGATCGTCTTTCCGACTTTGTTCTTTTTGAAGCAGAGAGCACCCAGCGTGAAGATCAGGATGGTTTCCACCCAGTTAAGCCAGAAAAACAGCGGGGCGTTGACAAAAGGCAGATCATCGATCTCAGACCCGGAGAACACGCCGTCCAACTTGGAGAAGAAGGAACCCATATCCGGGAGGAACACGGACAGGATCGTATGACTGACCCAAAGCAGTGCCAGCATGCAGGCCGGGAGTACAACACAAGTGATCAGCAGCAGGGAGAGCGTCTTTTCAACTGCGGAAGCCGGCAAGGCGATCCAGGAAGATCCGGCCTTGCGCTCCGTTGCTTCCCCATACACCTTGGCTCCGAATGAAAGGACGATGCCCAGTATGATGAAGAGGGGCAATGCCTGATAAAACTGCCCTTCACTTTGGAAGTCTCCGCCGAAAATCAGTTGCAGGATCTGCATCACCACATAGATGATAACTGGCAGGAAGCAAGTCAGCAACAGGGAAAAACCGTACTTTTCCCAAGCATGGGCAAGATCGTAACGGACATACTTGCCGAAACGGTTGAGGTCAAATATCTCTTTCATGGCATTACTTCTTTAAAAGGTTCTTAACCAGCTCTTTGTGTTTGTGGACGGCATTGAAAAGGGCCTCGATGTTGACTTTGGACTCCTCGTCTGCTGCATTGACCAGTACCTGGATGAATCCACCGGGCAGTTGCTCGCTGTAGAGGGCCTCCGGATGCAGTTCCGTACCATAGTCAAAATAGAGTTTCGCAGCGATCTCCTCCAGCGTGGCATTGACCAGGACATCCTGCTTGTCCAGGATGACAATCGGATCGATGATATTCTCCAGGTCACGGACCTGGTGGGTGGAAATGATGATCACCGAGTCTTCGGCAGTGTATTTGGTTACAGCCTTGCGGAACTGGGCCTTGGAAGGGATATCCAGCCCGTTGGTCGGCTCATCCAAGAAGAGGTGTTTAGCACCCAGCGAGAGCGCGAAGGCCAGCCAAGTTTTCTTCAGTTGACCGGCAGACATCTTATTCATTTTCTGCGCAGGCGCAACTTCGAACTCACCCAAGATGGTGAGGAATTTGTCGAGGCTGAAATTCGGCCAGAATATGCCCCGGCTCTGGGCGAACCGCCGGGCCGTGGTATTCAGCGCGGCAACCTCATCCGGCAGGAAAAACTGATCCTGGAGGAAAGAAGGCTTGCGGTCATAAGGGGTAAAGCCATCCGTCTCGATGCTGCCCACCTGGGGCTTCTTCAGACCGGCGAGCAAGGTCAGAAGCGTGGTCTTCCCCACTCCGTTCTCTCCAAGGAGGCCATAGATGTGACCATCCTCGAAATGCATAGAAATATGGTCCAGGACGGGCTGTGTGCCGTAACTGAAACCGAGGTTGTCAATGTTGATCATACTGTATTAGTTCATTAGTACACTGCAAAGGTAGTGCAAAATTTCGGACTTCCAAATTTTTTTTCACTTTTTTTACATATCCGCACAAAAGCCCGGATGGCCTCCGACTTTCAGGAGTCTCCCCCGAAGGGTAAAAGCATCTGCTCCTGAAAGAAGAAGGCCATCCGGGCCTATAAGTAATGTCAGCGGATCAATCCAGCAAAAGGGCCAAGGCGGGTTCCAGAGTGTCGTGATCCATCTTGCCGATGAGTTTTCCTTCCGCATCGATCAAGAAGTATGACGGAACCGCGCGGACGCCGTAGAGTTGAGCTGCCTTGGTCGACCGGTTCTTGCCCTGCGACTCGTCGAGGACATGCACCCATGGCGTTTCGTCTTCAGCGATGGCCTGTTTCCAAGGCTCCGGACTGCTGTCGATGGAAACGCCGAGGACTTCGAACCCTTTGGCGTGGTAGCGCTCGTACAGCGCCTTTAACCCAGGCATACTCGCCCGACAGGGCTTGCACCAGGAGGCCCAGAAATCTACAAGCACCGGATAGCCGCGAAGCGAGGAAAGGCTGATCGCCTTCCCATCACGATCAAGCAGGGTGAAATCTGGCGCTTCCAAGCCCGGCTGTATCGCCTTGCGGGACACCAACTCTTCGCGAAGGCGCTCGGCCAGATAACAGTTCTTCACCCGGTCTGTGAAAGCGTTGTATCCTGCTTCCAGATCTTCGTACGAGGCATCCCGGCTGAAATTGTAATACATGAAAGCGGCCGCTTCTACGTCGGGATAACCGGCAATGAAGTCGAGCAGCGCCTTTTTGATCTTGGCCGGATAGTCCGGGTCGTTCCTGTCAATTCCGTTCCCAGCGCCGTCCATGGCGCGCATGAAGTCGTTGTTAGGACCGCCGATGGCTCTCCCGTCCACGATTGTCAAGGGCGCATTTTCCACATACAAGAAAGCGCGGACAGGATCCTTCCCTTCTGGAAAGACCATGACCGACCCCATCACGACATCGTCCACGGAACCGCGGAAAGCATATTTCCCATCCTTCAGGGCAACCGTATCCGACACAGACTCCCCTGCGGGTGTCTCATAACGGAGGACGGCATAGCCCTGAGCATCCGGGACGACACCTTGAATTGTAAAGCCTTTCGGTCCACTGCACGCGCAGAGCAGACCTACGGCGACACAAAGGACGAGGGAGAAGCGACTTCGATTCATAGGCTGTTTTGTTTCAAGTTGGGGTTGTTATCCACCGCATTGCCCGGGAAGGGGAAGATCCAAAGCTTGGAATCAGGGGATAAGGTAAAGGTCTTGCCCAGCAAGGTCCGGGACAGGGTTTCCTTCATATCATCCAATTGATTCCAGCGCTTGCGTACGATAAAATTATAGGCCGAATACATGGTTTCACCCATAGAAGTCTGCTTCAGATGGGCGATGGCAGACTCTTTATCCGCAACACTTCCTTTCAAAGGAGCGTAAAGCTCAGGATCAATACGATTGACTCGGATCTGATCCAGATAACCCATCGCTTCGTCGACATGGTCCTTGCGGATCTCACATTCTGCCACGATCAGGTACAGGTAAGTCGTCTTGAGCCCGAAGGTATTCCAACTGGCTCCGGCACCCGTGCCCATGCCGCCGATATCAGCATAAGGAAGTCCGCACATTGCTGTCCCCATACCCATCGCGGGATTGTTACCGAAGAGCATCATGCCCGTCGGCATCCGGACCAGCGCAGAGTGACCGGCCTCCAGTTTGGCCTCGGACTCGGGGGTACGAAGCAAAGTGAAATTCAGTTCCGTGTAAGTATGGAAAATATCTTCCTCGCAACCGAATGGCGTGCGATTCACAAAATAGCAAGGATTCATGGGAGGCATGTAAGGCATGCGCATCCCCGTCAATGCAGCCGACCAGTAATTGCTGATGGCCCCACTGATCTTGATCGACTCCTTGGCAGTAGCCTCTGCAGCATCAAAGTCCTGCATTGCCATCAGTGCCATGGCTTTGATGGCATAAGGGCAAGCCTTGCTCCAACGCATCTGATTGACGTTCTTCACCGGAAGGGCGTCCAATGCAATGGCTTCATCACAATCGGCAAGAATCTGGTCATATACCTGCTTTACCGTCCATTTTTCCGGCGGGATAGAGATATCCCAATCTTCCATCAAGTACGGAATGCCGGGCATACTCTCTGCTGTTGCCGGGTTGTAGGCTGCGGCGTACTTGTTAACCAACAGGAATTCAGCCCACGCACGAAGGCACAGCGCCTCAGCTTTGATCTGTTTGATTTTGGCTTCCTCGCCCGTGGCAAATCCCACGGAGGCCAGAATAGGATTGGCAATCTGGCCTACGAAACCGAACAGTTTCGTATAGTCGTCATCGGACAATGTCAGTTCAGCCAAACGCTCGACATAAGATTCATTCCATTGCACCAGGATCGAGTTCCGACTCGGTGTCGGCATACTCAACAAGTTGGCGACATTGCCTACAGGAGCGGGCAGGACATCACCTGGGAGTTGGAAGAAATCGAAGATTCTGTTGAAATCTCTGAATTCCGCATTCAGCAGCAGTTCCAACTCATCGGCGGAAGAAAGCATATTCATGCCCTTGGGCTTAAGGTCGGTAAACTCGGCGCAGGAAGCCAACAGCAGGGCGGCGGATACAATAGCGAATATCTTTTTCATAACGGTACTGTCTTAGAAATTGATGTGAAGACCGAAAATGTAAGAACTCCTCAACGGAATGCCACCCGTTTCAGGATCAAAAACAGCATTCTTGGCGTAGTAGCTCATCTCTCTGCCGGGACGGAAAGCCGTCCAGAGCGGAGGGAGGTTGTCCACCTGGAACTGAAGGTTGATGCGCTGGGCCTTGATCGCCCGGGCCCATTGCTGAGGAAGCTCGTATCCGAACACGATATTACGGATCTTGAGGAAAGAAGCATTGCGTACGCTGATGTCACTGTGATTGGGTTCACCGGACGAAGGAGCAGCGATCGCCGTACTGGAATAGCGGCCGATACCCGGAGTCAAGGTCTTGTTCTCCGGTGTCCAGGCATTGGCAAAGTAGCTGGGCAAAGCAGTGTTGTTCCCGATTCCCGAGACTTCTTCCTCGATGAGGGCACGCATCTTATGGCCACCGTAATAGGCCATCAAGATGCTCAGGCTGAAGCCGTTCCATACGAAGCGGTTGTCCAGGCCGGCGATCACGATGGGATCAGTCTGGCCAGAATAGACCAATGTTTCGACGGGAACGCCTTGGGCGGAAGTCCGGATCGTCTTCTGGCCGGTCTCCTCATCCACCGGTCCATACCAAAGCGTTTTGCCCCTGGAATCTTCCGCATCGCTGATGCCGGCGAACTCATAGCTCCAAAGGGCGCTGGTCGGATACCCTACCACATACGGGTTACTGAAACGCTGGTAAGCCTGGATCGCGGGGTTGTCGACCTCGGTGATCTTATTATGGTTGACAGCAAAGGTGACAGTACTGCTCCATCCGAAATCACTACGACGTTTCTCCCGGATCCAATCACCGGTGAAGAGCAACTCGAAACCGTTATTGGTCATATCCGCGGAGTTGACAAACATCTGGGAAAAACCGGTAGTCGGGTCGAGGGTCTTGTAGGAGAAGAGGTCAAGACCTTGTTTGCGATAATAATCCAAGGATCCACGGAAACGGTTATCCACAAAGGAGAAGTCCAGACCGACATTTACCGTGCGGGTTTGCTCCCAGCGGAGATTGGGGTTGGCCGGGCTCTCGATATATCCGTACGGCAGTCCGGTCAGGGTGTTCAGTTCGTCACTCTTAGCCGTCATATAGCTGGTTGCACCCTGGTAGATGTTACCCGTAATACCGTAGCTGAGACGCAGCTTGAGGATGTCGATCCCTCGGACAGCTTTGGCGAAATCTTCTTCTCCGATATTCCAAGCCACGCCGGCAGACCACAAAGGACGGCCACGGAGCTTTACGTTCAAGCCATAGACATCGGCGAAGTCTTTACGGAAGGAGCCGAACAGGTTGTAACGCCGATCATAGGTATAGGTGAAGTTAGCGTAGGCGGAGGCATAACGGTGATGCTGCTCCATGATGGGGCTCATATTACCGTCGATGTATGGACTGTAAACATTGATATAGGCAGGATAGGAAGACGTCGAAGTTTTCATAAAGGACGGGCTGTTCTCCATCCTGCTCAGCGTGCCGAAATCCACCAGCTGGGTAGCCGCGTTCTGCAGTTGATCATCATAACCCAACATCAAGCTGCGGGTCCCCGCATAAAGGGTTTCGCGGAACTCCGCACCGGCCAGGGCCACAATTTCATGCTTGCCGAATGTGCCGGAATAGTTGATCTGGCCACGGGCCGTCCAATAGCGGCCATCCATGTTGGTTACATTGCGGAATCCACCGGTTTCAGGTGTATGATAAGTAAGTTTCCCCGTTTCAGGATCAATCTCTTTATAAGCATTGTAAAACAGGCGGGACACATAACTCTCCTGATTGGCCTGCCAGTCCGTGGTGCGATGGTCGGTCTCATAAACAAGTTGTGCATTGGCCGTCAAGCCTTTGACGATCTTGAAGAGCAAGTCACCATGATAGCGCATATATTGGCGGGAGGTATTCTCGACATTGTTGTAGTATTCCTTCGCCAAATCAATGCCCAACTCTTTGAAGACGCCCCCTTCGGTATTGTCGCGATACAGGTTGGTACCCAACAGCCGCACGGTGCCATCTTCATTGGTAAGAGATTCGTATGCGGGGTAAGACCAAGGGCCATAGGTGCCGCCGGAACCTTTCCTGCGATTCTTGCCATAGATGCCATTGACAGAGGCTGTAGCCGTAAGCCATGGCGCCACTTCATAGGAACCTTTGTAGCTGACGGACATCTGGTTGTCAAAGCTATTGATCGTACCCGCGTTATCGGTGCGGTAATTGATTACGAAATTGCTTTGAAACTTGTCGCTGCGGCTGCGCAGGGCCATATTGTATTGCTGAAGCAGTTGACGGCGGTAGACGGCATCGCCGAACTCCCGGGCAAAATTGTTGCCGGCGAGTTCGTTACAGATCTGATCCACCTGGCTCTGCGTATATTCCCCTTTCGCCATCTTGTAATAGGCGTAGCGTATCGGAGAAATACGGCCGATGTGGTCGGACAAACTGGTTTCGATAGAGGTAATCGGATCCGCAACCTCTTCCGGAGTGAAGAAGTAATACTTGTAATAGTCGCTTTCGACCTTAACCTGCTGCTCCGGGGTCAGGTAGAAGTTGGCGCCATAGTCCAGATTGCGGTTTTGATAGACGGTGATATTGGATGAGAAATCCACATCGATGCGTCCTTTATCACGGGCACTCTTAGTCGTAATGACGATAATACCGTTGGAGGCGCGGGCGCCATAGATGGCAGCCGCAGCAGCATCCTTCAGGACGTTGACACTCTCGATGTCATAGGGGTTGAGGTCATCAATGTCCCCTTCAATCGGCAGGCCGTCCACGACCAGCAGCGGGTTGGCTTCCGCATACATGGAACTGACGCCGCGGATGGTAAGTTTGCCGCCATAGGTCGACAGTCCTGCCACACGGCCTTCCAAGTTCTGCAGAATGCTAGGGCTATAACGCTCCTCAAGCGTGCGGGCATTAACAGTCGCAATGGCGCCGGTCACCTTCTTCATCTGGATCTCCTGGTAACCGGTCACAACCGAGCCTTCCAAAAATACGCGGTCGGGACGCATCTGCATGTCAAACTGTGCCCTCCCGTTCAGCGCTTCGGAAACGGTTTCCATACCCAGGAAAGAAACTTCGATCTCACTGTTGCGCGGGTTTTTCACGGACAGGGTATAATAGCCGTCTGCATCCGTGATGGCATAAGTGTTCTCGGTCAAGTTGCGAACGGTGGCGCCGACAACCGGCTCACCGTCTTGGTCGACGATGCGGCCCTTGAGCAGGACAGCCCCCCTTGCGGAAGGGTTTTGCTGTCCATCAAAGTCCGCCTCGATACTTCTCGCCGCAGCAGGCTGCATCAAAGTGAGCAGCAATAACAACGGCAACGCGGCCCCCAAAAGGGACCCCTTGAATGAATGAGTGTTAGACATAAATGGATTATTTGGAATAAACTACTAACAAATTGGGCGATGCTACACTAACCGGATAACATCGCCAAGATAATGAAAATAACCCAAATTTCAAATTTTAAATGACCGGCGTCAGACGCACGGTGCGGAACTTCAGCGGACCACCTTCACTTTGCAGACCGATATGACCTTCCGTCCGGGAGGCTGTACAGAAATTCTGTTTCTCGCCATTGATATAGGAAGTTATCTGGCCGCCACGCACCTCGATGTGCGCCAGGTTCCACTCCCCCTCCGGCTTTTCGCTGGACGCCTTCTGTTTATCCAGTTTGGGGAACTTCGGCATGACGCCGTCTTCGGGTACTTGATACTCCTGGGCCGTGGCACCACCCAAAAAGACATAAGTCCCGGCATTGCCGGCTTGGAGGTTGCATTCCACACACTCCGGGAAGGGGCAGGTGGTCTGTCCGATGTGGAGGAAAAGCCCGCTGTTGGTCCCGGATCCGATCCAGGCGTATTCTACATCCAGGTCATAATCGGTATAAACGTTCTCCGTGTACATATAGCCGAAAGGCGTGCCGGAGACGTGGATTTCTCCTTCCTCAACAAAGAACACCTCGGTCACCGGGACATCCCCGTCCACGACGAAATCCCAACCTGTCAGATCTGTTCCGTTAAAGAGATCAACTGTCTTGGGTTTCGGGGTACAGGAAAGGATCAGCAAGCCCGCAAAAAGCACGGCCATCCAAGCAAAAAGCGATTTTTTCATGGCGAATATGGATTATATTTTATTTCAACAAAGACAAATATACCGAATAATTTATGTTTTTCGCGGAAAAATTCATACTTTTGCAAGCTATAATGCGCATAGCGTACTCGTAAGACGATAAACAAAGAAACAAACATATTGTATGGCTACCAAGAAAACTGACAAACAGGCTCTTCAGCAGGAAAGGATTGAAGAGACCGTATCGAAAACCGAACAGTTCTACAACGAAAACAAAAAGACCATCTGGGGTTGCCTCATTGCAGCCGTGGTCATCGCCCTCGGCATTCTCGCCTACAACCAGTTCTACCTGAAGCCCAAGAAGGCGGAGGCCCAGGAGCAGATGTATCCGGCTGAAGCAGCTTTCCGTGATGGCAACTTCGACCTGGCCCTCAACGGCGACGGCAACAATTATGGATTCGCCCAGGTCATCGACGAGTACGGCAGCAAGGCCGGTAAGGCCGTCTATCTGTATGCCGGTATCTGCGAGCTTCAGCTCCAGAACTACGAAGAGGCCGTTTCTTATCTGAAGAAATACAACGGCAAGGAGCCCATCCTCGCCGCCCGTGCCCAGGCTTGCCTCGGTGACGCTTACGTCGGCTTGCAGAAATACGATGAGGCGATCTCCCAGTTTGAGAAAGCCGCTGCCGCTTCCGACAATGTTTTCGCCGCGGAATATCTCTTGAAGGCCGCTGTCGCCTGCGAAGAAGTTGGCAAGACCGACAAAGCCCTGAAACTGTACGAGACCATCAAAGATAAATATCCTCAGTCCATCGAAGGATACGACATCGACAAGTACATCAACCGTCTCAAAATCGCCGAATAAGTATGGGAAGAGCGTTTGAATTCCGCAAGGAAAGAAAGATGAAGAGATGGGGCCACATGGCCCGCGTCTTTACCAAACTCGGAAAGGAAATCACCATCGCCGTCAAGCAGGGCGGCCCGGATGTGACCGGCAACCCCCGGCTCCGCGCCCTGATGGCCGAGGCCCGTGCCGAGTCCATGCCGAAGGAGAACATCGAACGCGCCATCAAGAAGGCGACCGACAAGAACCTCGGCGACTTCAAGGAGATTGTCTATGAAGGCTACGGTCCCCATGGCATCGCCTATCTCGTAGAGACGGCCACCGACAACAATACACGCACCGTTGCCAACGTCCGCAGCTACTTCTCCAAGTGCGGCGGATCCCTCGGCACCAGCGGCTCGGTCAGTTTCATGTTTGACCACAAGTGCGTCTTCCGCATTGCGGAAAAGGACGGCATGGATCTCGAAGAGTTGGAGCTCGAGATGATCGACTACGGTGTGGAAGAGCTTTTTGAAGAGACCGAGTACGACGAGGACGAGAACGAGAAGAAAAGCGTCGTCATCTATGGTGACTACACGTCCTACGGACAGATCCAGAAGTTCATCGAAGAGAATGGTTACGAGCTGATCTCCGGTGGTTTCGAGCGTATCCCGAACGTGGATCTCAAGGAGGTCACTCCCGAGCAGCGTGCAACCCTGGACAAACTCACCGAATTGCTCGAAGACGACGAGGACGTCACCCACGTCTACAACACGATGAAGCCGGAGGAATAAACCCCTGCTTATCAAAGAAAGAACGGGCCGAAGCTTCGGTCCGTTCTTTTTTATATATTTATTCGTATATTTGTAGGATAAGGAAAAGAAGTATTTTCGAATGAGTACGCAGCAGCAGAAAATAGCGGAACTGGTCGACCGGCGCGCATCAGCCGCTCTTGGTGGAGGTCAGGCCCGGATCGACGCCCAGCACCAGAAAGGGAAACTCACCGCCCGGGAGCGGCTTTCCCTCTTGCTGGACGAAGGCAGTTTCGAGGAGTTCGACATGTTTGTGCAGCACCGCTGTACGAATTTCGGCATGGAGCGTCAGCACTTCGACGGAGACGGTGTCGTCACCGGACGGGGAACGATCGACGGCCGGCCCGTCTATGTCTTTGCCCAGGATTTCACCGTCAACGGCGGTTCCCTGAGCAAGACAATGTCCGAGAAAATCTGCAAGGTCATGGACATGGCCGTGCAGAACGGTGCTCCGGTCATCGGACTCAACGACAGCGGCGGCGCCCGCATCCAGGAAGGAATCGATGCCCTGGCCGGCTATGGAGAGATCTTCGAGCGCAACATCCTGGCCTCCGGCGTCGTGCCGCAAATCAGCGGCATTTTCGGCCCCTGCGCCGGCGGCGCGGTTTACTCCCCTGCCCTGACCGACTTCACCCTGATGGTCCGGAATACTTCCTACATGTTCCTGACCGGTCCCGGCGTCGTCAAGCAGGTGACCGGAGAGACGGTCTCGCAGGAGGAGCTGGGCGGAGCGGCGATCCACACTTCGAAAAGCGGTGTCGCCCACCTAGCGGCTGACGACGAGCAGGAAGGCATCGCCTTGCTCAAGGAGCTGCTCTCCTTCCTCCCGCAGAACAATCTGGACGCGGCTCCCTTCTGCCCCACGCAGGACAGTCCTGCCCGCGTGGACGATGCGCTCAACGAGCTCATCCCTGAAAGCCCGAACAAGGCCTACGACATGCATGCCGTCATCGAAAGCATCGTGGATGATCACCGCTTTTTCGAAATCCATCCGGACTTCGCCCGCAACATCCTCGTCGGCTTCGCTCACATGAATGGGCAGAGCGTCGGCATCGTCGCCAACCAGCCGCAAGTGCTGGCCGGCGTGCTGGATATCAACGCTTCCCGCAAAGCAGCCCGCTTCGTGCGTTTCTGCGACGCGTTCAACATCCCGCTCGTCACGCTGGTGGACGTCCCCGGTTTCCTCTGCGGCACGCAGCAGGAGTACGGAGCCATCATCACGAACGGAGCCAAGCTCCTGTATGCCTACGGCGAAGCGACCGTCCCCAAGGTGACCGTTACCCTGCGCAAGAGCTACGGCGGCGCACACATCGTCATGAGTTGCAAGCAGCTCCGGGGCGACATCAACTATGCCTGGCCCAGCGCCAATATTGCCGTCATGGGCGCAGAAGGGGCCGTGGATGTACTATATGGCAAAGAACTCAAGGCCGAAACCGATCCCGAGCGCAAAGCCGAGATCGCCCAGGCCCGCAAAGACGAATACAACGAGCTCTTTTGCAACCCTTATCAAGCGGCGCAGAAAGGCTACATCGAAGACATCATTGAGCCGCGCAATACCCGCTTCCGCGTGATCCGGGCCTTGGAGTCCCTCAAGGGCAAACGCCAGGAGATACCGGCCAAGAAACACGACAACCTGCCGCTCTGATTTGCCTATGTTCCCGATTCTCACCCTCACGGAAGGTGCCAAAGCCGTCGCGGCTGCTGATCCTCATGGCTGGACCCTGTCGGCCATCTGCATCACGGTCGTCTTCTGCTCCCTGCTGATCCTCTACCTGGTCTATGCCGTCTCGGGCTTTATCGCGAGCGGACAATGCTCGGAGTGGATCGCTACCCGGCGTCGCCGCAAAGCCGGTGGGGACTCTTTGGATGAAGAGACGGCCGCCGCCATCGCCCTGGCCCTCCGGTTGTACCATCGGGATCAAGTCCATGATCCTGAGTCCGGGAGACTTACCTTCGAGGACCAGCCAGGCCCTTGGGCAGACAAGACCCTCACCCTCAGAAAATATCCCCAGCGATGAAACAATATTCTTTCACCATCAACGGAAAAGCCTATGACGTACGGGTAGAAGCCGTACAGGACGGGCAGGCGGAAGTCCTCGTCAACGGAACGCCTTACCAAGTCAGCCTGAACGAAACGGCCCCGGCAGAGACGGAGCCCGTCGTCAAGCCGGAACCGGTCAAAACGAAAGCGACGGCCCGTCATCGTCCGCTGCCGGTTCAGCCTGGTACCGCCGTCGTCTCCCCCATGCCCGGCATCATCCTCCAGGTCTGCGTCCGCGAAGGGCAGGCCGTCAAGCGGGGGCAGAAAGTTGCCGTGCTGGAGGCCATGAAGATGGAGAATGACATCCTGGCGGATTGTGACGGCACCGTCACCGGCATTTACGTCAACAACGGAGACACCGTCGCCGACGGCGTCAAAATCCTTACGATCGGATAGCGTGGAACACATCTTCGAGTCACTTTCCCATTTCTGGCAGTTTACAGGTTTTGCCAATGCGACCTTCTCCCACGTGGTGATGATCGCAATCGGTCTCCTGTTCATCATCCTGGGTATCGCCAAGAAATGGGAGCCCCTGCTGCTGGTTCCGATCGGATTCGGCATCATTGTCGGCAACATTCCTCTGTTCCCGGGCCTGAACATCAGTATCTACGAAGAAGGATCGGTGCTCAACATCCTCTACCAAGGTGTCCGGCAGGGCTGGTACCCGCCGTTGATTTTCCTGGGGATCGGCGCCATGACGGACTTTTCTGCACTGATCTCACAACCTCGGCTGATCCTGATCGGTGCCGCCGCCCAGTTGGGCATCTTCGGTGCCTATCTGCTGGCTCTGGCCCTGGGATTCATGCCCAACGAGGCGGGTGCCATCGGCATCATCGGCGGCGCAGACGGCCCGACCGCCATCTTCCTGAGTTCGAAACTGGCTCCGGAACTGATGGGCGCCATTGCCGTCTCCGCCTATTCCTACATGGCCCTGGTGCCCATCATCCAGCGTCCGATCATGCTCCTCCTGACGACAGAAAAGGAGCGCAAGATCCGGATGAAGAAACCCCGTCCGGTCAGCCGCCGCGAGAAGATCATTTTCCCGATCCTGGCCTTCGTCTGCACGGCCTTCATCGTGCCATCTTCCCTGCCTTTGCTGGGGATGCTCTTTTTTGGCAACCTGCTGAAGGAGTCCGGTGTCACGAACCGGCTGGCAGAGACGGCCCGCGGCCCGCTTATCAACATCGTGACCATCCTGATCGGCCTGACCGTGGGCGCCTCCACCCAAGCCGACGTCTTCATCAGCACGACTTCCTTGAAGATCTTCGGCCTGGGCCTGATCTCCTTTATCGTCGCTACGATCGCCGGCGTGCTGTTCGTCAAGCTGATGAACCTGTTTATCCGCAAACCTGAGAATAAGATCAACCCCTTGATCGGCAACGCCGGTGTATCCGCCGTCCCGGACAGCGCACGCGTGTCCGAGGTCGTGGGCCTCGAAGCCGATCCGGACAACCACCTCCTGATGAATGCCATGGCGCCCAATGTGGCCGGCGTCATCGGATCGGCGGTTGCGGCCGGTATCCTGCTGGCCTTCCTGGGATAGGACGAAATTATTAAGAATTCATATTTACCATGCAGAACAAATTGCAAGAATTAACCGACAAACTTTACGAAGAAGGACTGTCGAAAGGAAAAGAAGAGGGAGCCAAGATCCTCGAGAACGCCCGGGAAGAGGCCGAGCGTATCCTCGCTGAAGCTCGTCGCGACGCTGTCGCCATCCGGGAGCACGCCGAGAAAGAGGCCGAGGAGTTCCGATCCAAGGTGGCAAGCGACTTGAAGATGGCCTCCGCCCAGACGCTGCAAGCTACACGGCAGGATATCGAGAACCTGGTCATTGCCAAGACCGCCGACACAAAGGTTGCCGGAGCGCTTTGCGAGCCGGATTTCCTCAAGAAGATCATCCTGGCTGTCGCGGAGAAATTCAGCGCCCAGGAAGCGTCCGACCTGAGCTTGATCCTTCCCGATTCTCTCAAGGCCCAGTTGGAGCCCTTCGTCAAGGGAGAACTGGCCCGGGTGCTCGGCCAGGGAGTCGACGCCTCTTTCTCCAAGAAGATCGCGGGCGGCTTCCATATCGGCCCCAAGGACGGGAGTTATTTCATCAACTTCACTGATGAAACGTTCAAGAGCCTGATCGGCGAATACCTCAGGCCCGTCACCCGGAAATTCCTCTTCGAGCAGTAATGAACAATTACGTCTATATCATCAGCTGCCTGCCGGTCCTTACTCCGGACTCGGCCGTGGACACCGACGCCTTGATCGCCGAGATCGTGGAGCAATGCTCCGAGAGCGACCGCGCCGCCATTTCCCTGCTGCTGGATGGCTTTGACCCGGAGAAACTGGATGCGGACTTCTACCGCAAGGCACGGACCCACGCCAGTCCATTCATCCGGTCCTATTTCAGCTACGACCTGGATGTCCGGAACACCCGGGCCCGCTTCCTCAACCGGCAATTCGGTCGCGCCGAAGAGGCAGACACGATCTGTCTCGACGAAGAGGAGCCCGACTTTGAGGACGCTCCCCTGATGAAGGAGATTCTCGAGAGCGAAGATATCCTGGGCCGGGAGAAGGCACTGGACGAGTTGATGTGGAAGAAGATCGATGCCCTCACCACGTTCGATTATTTTGATCTCGACGCGATCCTGGGCTTCCTGGCGAAACTCAAGATCACGGACCGCTGGCTCAAGCTGGACGAGGAAACCGGACGAGAGTTGTTCCGCCGCATTTCGGACCAGGTCCGCGCCACATTCAAGGGTGTCGATTTTGAAGGATAATAAATACAATCAAACTATATGAAAAGCACAGGAAAGGTAATCGGAATCGTTTCCAACCTCGTGACCGTTCAGACGTTCGGTCCGGTCGCGGAGAACGAGCTCTGCTACATCACCCTCGGAGATACCCGGCTCCTGGCCGAAGTCATCAAAGTCAATGGTGACAAGGCTTCGGTCCAGGTGTTTGAAAGCACCCGCGGTCTCCGGGACGGTGACAGCGTCGAGTTTGAAGGAAAGATGCTTGAGGCCTCATTGGGTCCGGGTCTGCTCTCCAGCGTCTACGACGGCTTGCAGAATGACCTCACGACCATGGAAGGCGTCTTCCTCAAACGGGGAGAATACACGGACCCCTTGAACCACGAAAAACTTTGGGACTTTACTCCCATCGCCGCCGTAGGCGACAAAGTGATCGCCGCCGACTGGCTCGGCGAAGTCAAGGAAGGCTGGCTGCCCCACAAAATCATGGTCCCCTTCTCCTTCCGGGGAGAATACACGGTCAAGTCCATCATTCCGGCCGGAAGCTACAACATCGACACCGTCATCGCGGTCCTGACGGACGAGAACGGTGAAGACGTTGACGTGACCATGGTCCAGAAATGGCCGGTCAAGATCGCGATCAAAGGCTATAAAGAGAAGCCCCGTCCCAACAAGATCATGCGGACCGGTGTCCGTATCTTCGACACCTTCAACCCCATCGCCGAAGGCGGCACCGGCTTCATCCCCGGGCCTTTCGGCTGCGGCAAGACCGTACTCCAGCACGCCATCGCCAAGCAAGGTGAAGCCGACATCATCGTGATGGCGGCCTGCGGCGAGCGCGCAAACGAGGTCGTGGAGATTTTCACCGAATTCCCCGAACTGATCGACCCCTATAGCGGGCGCAAGCTGATCGAGCGTACGACTATCATTTGTAATACGTCCAACATGCCGGTAGCGGCCCGTGAGGCCTCCGTTTACACGGCCATGACGATCTGCGAATACTACCGGGCCATGGGCCTGCGCTGCCTGCTGCTGGCCGACTCGACCTCCCGTTGGGCCCAGGCGCTGCGTGAGATGTCCAACCGCATGGAAGAGCTTCCGGGAGCGGACGCTTTCCCGGTGGACCTGAGCGCCATCATCTCCAACTTCTATTCCCGCGCGGGCATGGTCATTCTCAACAACGGCCAGACCGGCGCTGTGACCTTCATCGGTACGGTCTCCCCGGCCGGTGGTAACCTTAAGGAGCCGGTCACGGAGTCCACCAAGAAGGCAGCCCGTTGCTTCTACGCCCTTGAGCAGAACCGCGCAGACCAAAAACGCTACCCCGCCGTCAACCCGATCGAATCATACTCCAAATACCTGGAGTACCCTGAGATCCGCGACTATCTGGAGACCACCATTGAGAAAGGATGGGTAGATAAGGTTTTGACAGCCAAGAACCTGGTCCGTCGCGGCAAAGAGGCCTACGAGCAGATCAACATTCTTGGTGACGACGGCGTCCCGATCAGCTATCACGAGCGTTTCTGGAAGTCCGAACTGATCGACTTCATCCTCCTGCAGCAGGACGGCTTCGATCCGGTGGACTGCAACGCGTCCCTGGAGCGGCAGAAATACATGCTCGATCTGGTC